>JACCEA011633439.1_pt1 | contig 37992 bp, 42 predicted proteins | sample 7449851 | NCBI WGS metagenome assembly JACCEA01 (sample SAMN15323453, study PRJNA562643) | freshwater metagenome | isolation source: river surface water | place: USA:Blue River Watershed | collected 2017-08-18 | reverse complement strand
TCCGAGAGGAAACCCCAGAAAAACCGGCGGTTTGGAGGAAGCTCGGCGGACCCTCCACCCAGGACCACTACTTCCATGCAATCACTTTCGCATACTCCGCATTAAGATTTTATCTGGGGGAGTTCACTGGGTCCGCCCAGGCATTGGACAAGCGCCAGACCGTCTGGGTGGCCCCTGCAGGCACGACAGCGACAGCAGCCATGTCAGGGCTTACCTCGATCGTCGGGGCCGGCCATGGGCCTTCCAGGGGCCGTCAGGCCACGGTGGGTTTCAATAGGCTTCGTTAGAAACCTAACTTCTGGCCGCTAAAGCTCTGTGACTGGTACAAATGATTTTTTCTATGTCTCGGGAGAGAAGAGAGGTAGGTAAATGAGAATTATTTACAGAGAGATATATTTTATATGAGGTGGATTTTTTCGTTTGTGACAGTCACAGAGCCTTAGCGGCCAAAAAGCCCCGAGTGGCCTGTTTTCCGGCTACCTGTTAAGATTCCGCCAGACAACCATCCCGGCAGGTAGCTTCGCCATGTCCAATACCCAACCCTGGTTCGCCCGGCTCGCCGCCGGCGGCCTGGCCAGCAAGGCCCTTTCCGTGGTCGCGCCGAAGAAAACCGCGGCCAAGGGGATCACGCCGACACATAACGTCTCCTCCCCGGATACGGTCCTGACGGCGCCCGCCTACCGAGACCACCTTTCCGACCTGTTTGATACCCGACAGGCTTCAGATGCCCGCGACCTGATCAAACTGTTGATGGTCCAGGATCCCGACGCCTCGGCGGCAACCAATGCTTTCCTGACCACGGCCAATACTGACCCCATCATCGTCGTCTATGACGTCAACGACCAGATTGACAGGCCGGGGATGTTGACTCTGAACCAGATCCTGATGACCCTCACCGAAAGGTATGATTACAGCAAGGGCTTCGAGTTCAGGCATTCCTTGAGCTCCCTGGCCGAGTCCATGCGTTATATGATCCTGCTCCGTGGCATGCTGGCCGCCGAGGCTGTGATTACCAAGGAAGGAATCTTCAACGAAATCCGCCAGGTCGATCCTGTTACCCTGGAGTGGTACGAGAAGACAAATGGTGTCCGCACCCCTGTCCAGAGCATTTCCGGCACCCAGATCGACCTGAACGTCCCAACATTCTTTGTTTCATACTTCCGGCAGGATCCCACGACCCTGTATCCGAATAGTCCGTTCGTGTCGGCGATCAACACCATCGCGGCCCGTCAGCAGGTCATCAACGACCTGTACAGGATCATGCAGGTCACCGGCTACCCTCGCATGGAAATCACGGTCCTCGAAGACATCCTGGTCAAGCATGCTCCCCCCAGCGTCCGGGCTGACCCGGACAAGATCCAGGTCTACGTCACCCAGCAGTTGAACCAGATCACTTCAGCGATCGGAACCCTGCGGCCAGACCAACCTTTCGTCCATACCGACTCCATTGAGCCGAAGATGATGAACGAGAGCAAGGCCGGGATGAGCCTGAATATCGACCCGATCATCAAGACGCTCAACGCCCAGAACCAGGCCGGCCTCCGCGCCGTCTCCACCATCCTTGGTCGTGGCGAGTCCGGGGTGAATACTGCATCGGTCGAAGCCCGCATCTTCTCGATGACCGCCCAGGAGCTGAACCAGCCCATCGCCGAGATCCTGTCCCGAATCTTCACCATGGTGCTGCGGATGACCGGCTCCCAGTCCTACGTCAAGGTCCGCTTCCGGCCCGTTGAATTGCGGCCCGACCTCGAACTGGAACCCCAACGTGTCCTGAAGGCAGATCGTCTCAAGAAAGATCTCTCGCTGGGCATCATCGACGACGATACCTACCACCTGGAGATGTACGGCCGGATCCGTCCGGACTCCGCCCCGATCCTGACCGGTACCGGGTTCATGGAGAAACAGACTTCAGGGTCCGGAACAGGCGCCGATAATATCTCGCCAAACTCCGACCCCCTGGGTCGTAGTATCAGCGACAAGAAGGCGACCGACGCCGCCAAGAGCAACTCGGTCAGCAAGAAGTAGGCTTGACGCTGTCAAGCCTTTCTCTGTAGGATTCATGCAACATAACGAGGTAGCCTGCAATGGCCAAGCGTATCCCGATCACCGATGAGTTGAAGGCCGCGATCAAGCGGTCGGTCGGCGGTGATGTCAACTTTGACAACCTGGCGATCTATGAAGCCGTTGCGGTCACCAGCCGGCCGATTGTCCAGCGAGGAATCTACTCCGGCGCCACGGTCGAGCGTGACCTGATGGAAGCCGCGGCCGACAAGATCAACGGCGGCGAGTTCGTCCCCCTTCACCTTGTCCATGACCAACCCTGGGGGGGCTTGCCTGTCGGCCGCCTGTTCCAGGCGGGTGTCAGCAAGGATCCGATGGATCAGGCCGATCAGCTCCACACCCTGTTCTACCTCGATGAGGGGACCGAGCAAGGCAAAACCCTGGCCTCCAAGGTCGATAACGGTGTGATCGAGGAAGTTTCCATCGGTATGATGGCCGAGAAGTTGCTCTGTTCCGAGTGCGACTTCGACTATCTGTCTGACGAAGATTCCCTCTGGGATCGGTGTTGCCCGAACGGACACATGCTCGGCAAGGGCAATTTCCACCTGAAACTGTCCGGTCTCAAGAAGCTGATGGAACTCTCCCTAGTATCTAAGGGGGCCTCCACCGGCGCCAAGGTCCTCGCGGAGCGCAAGCGGCTGCTCGCAAGTCAATTTGAAGTCCTTGCGGCTGACGGTTACAATCCTGAGCGACTAGCCCTTTTTGCATCCCCCACCCTCGGGGAAGAGGTCGACATGAAAGAAATCGAAGAACTCCAGGCCGGCCTCGCCGCCCTGACCGCCAAGGTCGAGGAGCAAAGCACGGCGTTAGCTGCCGCGCAGGACACCATCAAGGCCCAGGCTGAAGAGCTGACCACCTTGAAGGCTTCGGCCGAGGTGACCGCCAAGTTCGGTGACAAGGTGGATGCGATCGTCGCCCTCGCCGACAAGTCCGAAGAATTGACGGGCCTGTCCGGCCGGATCGACGAGTTGAAGGCTTCGGCTGAAACTCCCGCACCGGCCTCGGGCAACCCTTTCAAGATTCCGCTCGACGGGATCGAAAACCTGCGGGCTTCCGCGCAAGGCTCGGCCAACCAGCCGACCCCGCGTGGTTCCGCTTTCAAAACCAAGCGTTAAACGGAGGGCCACACAATGGCTACTATCGGTGCAGGTGTGACCCTTCGTGGTCAAACGCAACCCGAATCCCGCTACACCTTCCTGCTGGACTCGGCCATCGTGGTCGGTGACATCGGCAAGGCTGTGGCTCTGAAACCCGGCACGGCCAATACGGTTCGTCTCGCCGCTGCGGATGACCTGATCCTGGGTCGCCTGTACAGCTTCGAGGATCGCACGGTGGAAGGCATCAAGGTCGGCGCCGTGGAAACCCGCGGGGGCTTCCTGTTCTCCACTACCGGCGTCGTTGCTGTCGGCAACTCCATCGTGGGTGGTGCCACAGCCGGTTACGGCAAGGCGGGTGCTGACCCCCGTAACCGTGTCGTCGAAATCCCGGCTGCCAATACCGCCGTCGTCCTCTTCCTGTAAGGAGCTACTGACATGACCCGTTTGACTGAAATCGCCCAACACCGCAAGCCGGTCGAGGAAGTGGTCGGTGGCCTGATCGCCAGCTCCAACCACGAGTCGACCGAAAACGGCAAGAAGCTGGTGCAGATGGCCCGCGATGCCGGCCTCAGCGTCCGCGACTACCTGACCCTGGCTGTCGACGTGAACTCCGGCAAGCATGCCGAAGCTAACCGCGCCGCCGGCTTGAACGGCTACGAAGCCGCCCTGAGTCACCTGAACCTCCCGTTCGGCAATGACTTCGAGCAAGGCGTCGTGCTGCAAGCCGCTTCTGACACCTTCGCGACCTACGCCGGTACCCGTGCGATGTTCCCGGAAGTGCTGGACGACATGCTGAAGCAGCTCGGCCGCATGGAACAGATCGAGAACACCGCCGCCCTGATCTCGCAGTCCCGGACCATCAATGGTGTGGAAATGATCTCCACCGTGCTGGAAGACACTGCCGGCCAGGATGACACCTTCACGATCGCTGAAGGCGGCAAGATCCCGGTCCGCGCTGTTCGCACCAGCCAGAACAGCGTCCGTATGTACAAGCATGGCTCCGGCTACGAGTTCACCTACGAATTCAACCGCCGCGCCAGCCTGGACATCATCACCCCGTTCGCCGCCCGCGTGGCGCGTCGTCTGGAAATCAGCAAGGTTGCTGCTGCGACGGCCGTGCTGGTGGGTGGGGATCTCGTGAATGGTCCGGCTACCCCGGCTGACCTGGCCACCTACGGTGCTGACTTCCTGGGCGGTAAGACGCTGAAGGACAACTACCGCGCCCTGGCCAAGTTCATCATGAACAGGTGGAAGGCCGGTTACCCGATCGACACGATCGCCTGTAACTTCGACCTGTATGTCGAGATGATGTTCATGTTCGCGCAAACGAACATCGGCACCGCCTCCGACATCCAGAACCTGGCCGCCGCCGGCGCCCCGAGCATCAACCTGCCGGTGATGAACGGCGCGATTAACGTCGTGCTGTCCTCGACGATCGCCGATGGCTACTTCGTGGCCTTCGTGAAGTCCGAGACGCTGGAAGAACTGGTGGAAGCCGGCTCGATCATCGCGGAATCGGAACGCAGCATCACGACCCAGGTCGTGACCTACGTCCGCAGCGAGAACACCGGCTACAAGCTGTCGTTCGGTGACACCCGCTTCCTGGTGAAGGCCTCGGCGTAAGCCTTGACCCCAACGGGGTAGCAGGCGACAATGGGACCGAAAGGTCCCATTGTCATTTTGGAGTCACCCATGTCCACCGCTCTCATCCAACTCCAGGGTCAGTCCATCCTGTTTACGCAGGGGCAATGTCTGGATCCCTTCCGTCCCTCTGTCCTGAACCTGACCCCTGCGGTTGAGGCCTGGGTCGAACAAGGCCTGGCCAAGATCCTTCGCAAAGACCCCGGGCTAACCGATCAGGAGTGGGGCCGTATCTGGTGGGATGCCGGCCGCGATCTCAATGCCGCCCTGAAACTCGCCGGCTTTGTGGACGCCCCCAAGCCTGCTTCCAACAAGAAGTCGTCCTCCAAGGAGTAATCCTTCATGCTCAGCTGGGTGATCACCGGGTCTGACCTGACCTATAAGGTGGAGTTCCAAGCCAACGGCACCCCGGTCGTCCCCGACCCCGGTAGCGTGTTCCTGACCATCATGGACAACGCCGGCGCCGGTATCTCCCCGTATGTGAACCAGGCCCAGACTGTCAACACCACCCAGTTGGAGCTGACAATCCCTGGTCTCGTCAATACGCCAGCCGTACCGGGGACCCTGGAGTCCCGCTACATCCTGCTGAGCTACCTGTACGGCGGACGACCCTACTCAAGCCGTCAGTCCTATCGCCTGACCCCCTTCCTGACCTTCTCGGCGGATGAGGCTGCCGTGCGCAAGCACTTGGGCATGCTCCCCGAGGAACTGGAAGACTACGAGATCGACCTCAACCAGGCCTACTACGAACTGGCTTCGACCATTACGGGCCTGGAGGCCCTGCTGCAGGCAGGGGATCTGACCAGTCTCCGCGCCAACGATGCCCTCGCCATCCAGGCGGCGTTGTTGATCGCGACCAGCCTCGCCGCGCGGTACGGCCAGCGGGTAGCCTCGGCGGACTCCGAGTTCGCACGGGTCACCGGCTTCGACCCCGACGCCATTGTGGCTCGGCTTGAGGCCCGGCTCGCCGAACTGGTGAACCAACTCACGGCCTCCGACCCCGATACCGTCACCAACCCGACCCGCTTCCTGGTCGGAACCCGAACCGACCCGATTACCGGAGCCTGATATGCGAGCCAGGGTATTCTCACGGTTCCAGGAGCGGTGGGTTAACATCACCCGGATCAGTGCCTGCTTCCTGGGGGAGACCTATGACCCCGAGAAGCAGGTCACCGCGTTCGAGGAAGTCGTCAGGCTCCTGCGGGTGCCCAAGGATAGCGTTGCCGCTGGCGGCGACCACGTTATCCAGCAGATGCGGCACTTCATCCTCAGTGAGCACAGCCAAGAGTCCGACATGAAGGTCTTCCGGCTGATCCCCCTGCCGGATCAGGTCCTGTGGAAGGTCCAGAGCACCAAGGTGACGGACCCGGTTACCGGCCTGCTGGTAGACTCAGGGACCACCTTCTTCTCGAACATCTGGGTACGCAAGATTACCAAGGGCTTCGCCAAGGAGACCGGAAATTTTGAACGGGAAGTCATCCGCTACGTCTGCGGCTCCACCGTCCAGGTCGGAGACCTGATCGACAACCGCAAGGTGAACCGTGTCTTTCTCGAACAGGGCGTCCTGATCGCGGAGACCTGACATGGCCTCGAAGAGGGGTAAGAGCAAGGGGATACCCTCCGACAACGAGCTGGACAAGCAGCTGGAGGCGTGGAGAAAGCTTGCCGAGGCAAAGATGACCCTGGCCCTCGTCCTGCGCATGGACGAGCTCTCTCCCACCGTGATGAACTCCCGCAAGCGCAAGGAGAAACTCGCCGCGGATCTGAACCAGGAGGCCAAGAGGCTCTTTTTCAATATCGCCAAGCATATCCTCGCCAACCAGATCGGACGGGGTGCCCGGGTCACGATCCATAACGGCTGGAAGGGTCTGACCTTGCCAAAATACACACCCGAGCAGCAGCTCAGCCCCGGCTATCTGGAACAGAAGCGCGAAGAGGGAAAGACCACCCCGGGGTACTTTAAGTACAGCGGGAATCTGCTCATGCAGGACCTGCTATCCCCAAACCTCCCCCTGTTCACGACGGACGACATCAAAGTCGTTCGGGCCTATGAAGACGAGACGTGGCACCAGATCCCGGGGCAGCCTGGGAAATTCCGCGCCCAGAAGGTCGTCCGGAACTCCCTAGGGCGTTTTGCCACGAAGCTGGAACTGAGCACGGGCTGGACGATCGAACTCACTTACCGGGGAGTCTTCGCCGGCAACCACCCCAAGCCGGAGGTTCTGGTGTTCACCGACCGGCCGGACGCCATGCGCAAGCTGTTGAACGAAACGGTAGATGGAACAAGGCCCTATAGACCCCTCCTGGCTCCCTACCTGGACTGGTATCGGAAAGTCGCTATTCCCCAGCTGATCAAGGATAATTACAGCAAACCCGCCGTGAGGAAGAAGTAATGGCCACGAATACTTTGGAGAATATCTCCGCCAGTCTGTTGAACTTCTGTAAGCGGTTCGCGGAAAATGCTGTGCTCCAGTCGCTCACCAATCAGTCCCTGAAACCCTGGGACTTTGACACCGTCCAGAGCGAGGATGAACTCCCCCCGGAAGACCTGATCGGCATCTCCAACCTATCGGTGACCGTCGATGAGCATCTGCTGGAGATCGAGTGCCTGGTGGGGATCACCACCTACTCCGACACCAATGGGATGCGTCTCAAGAAGTTGATGGGCTACTTGTTCGAGGAGCTGAAACCAACGTGCGTGTTGCACTATCTCGATGCCGAGACCGGGGTGAGGTCGAATCTGCTGTCGGTATTGAATGGAACAAAACTCATGCCGGTCACGGGGGGGCTCCGGCCGGCACGGTTCATCATTGTTCGCTTGAAGTCGCTGGAGACGATTGAACTGAAGGGGCCGTCGAGTCTGTAAGGAACTGCAGGAGCATAAAATGGATTTCTTGCGCCCGGCTGCGCTTGAAGAAGACCGCGCGGGCGTCGATCTTCGCCATCAACTCTTCAGGAAGGCGGATAGTGGTGGCGGCAAGGGGCTGGCTCATGGGTTACACTACTCAAAAGATTTGCCTCTTGACTCTAGCATAAGTATGATTGAGGCACCAGAATCCTTCTGCACTATACTCGGAGAATCGTCATGGCTGGTGAAGCTAAAACCAACGCCTTTATGCTGGGAACTGCGACCGTCATGCTCGGCGATCGAGTTGATCTGTTCGACTTCACCCCGGCGAATCATTCCATCGGCCTCGTCAAGAACTTCAACTTGACCGTCGACCAGTCCTACACAGACCTCGGTCAGGGCCTGACCAATCAAACCGTGTTCTCTGTCAAGACCGGCAGCAAGATCATGGCGACGATGGAAGCCTATGAATACACCGGCAAGAACCTGACCTACGCCCTGGGCATGGAAGGTTTCAACGCGGGGGATGCTATTACGGCGTCTTCCAGTATTATTGGTACCCCAACCCCCACTACCACCGGCTTTACCATGTCTGGTGCCCTCGCGGGGCTGGTCGTTGGTGACTACATCAAGATCCAGACAGGGAATAACGATCAGGTCCTGGTTCGCAAGGTGGCCACGATCACAGGTGCGGCACTGACTTTTGTCGACCCCCTGCCGGCGATCCCCGCGCAAGGCGCCACCGTCTCCAAGATGAACGTGATCCCCCTGGGCTCCAGCACCGCCTGCGAGGATACCTTCGTTGCCGCCAAGATTGTCGGCACGCTGGCGGACTGCAGCGAGGTCGTATTGCTGTTGCCGAAGGTCAAGATCACCAAGGGCTTCAACATGGCGTTCAACTCGAACGACTTCCAGAACCTGCCGCTGGAACTGACTGTGTACGACCTGCTGGCGGATGACGCTCACTACGCCGCCTTCGCCGAGTTCGGCAATGCCTCGGCGATGCTGCTGACTCCGAAGTGATCCGGTTCGGATTGCACCTCGAAGCCTCGCCAGTGTAGACTGGCGAGGCTTTCTTCTTTCTGGATGAGATTCCCATGAGCGCCAACCTGAGCCCCGATTTCCGCCTCCCCGAAGGCCGTGTCATCTTCATGTCCTATGGCCTGTTGAACCGTCTGTCGATGATCATCGGCGAGCCGGACAACCTCCCGGCCATCTACCTTGACCCCGGCCTCCAGGGTACCGTGATCTCCCACCTGCTGGGGAGCTACGACGCCGAGAAGAAACAGTTCGTGCCCAAGGAACTGGATGAGCTCCAGATCTCCCCGATTGTCATCGCCGACATCCTGGCCTGGGTCTCGGAGCATATCCTCGATTTTTTCGTCCTGACGCTGGAGAACGCCAAGGGGCTGGAAAGCAAGTACAAGCACCTGCAGGCAACGGCAACGGCCTCACCGTCTACAACGGATGGATCGAAGGCCTGAGCTACGAGGAGGTGGTCTGTTGGGCCTTCCAGGTTGTCCCCTCGCGGCTGGAGCAACTTTTCTGGTCGAACTCCCACCGAGACATTACAATGACGCTCAGGCTGAAGGTTGGCGAAAAGCACGTCGAACACCTCCAGCAGTACGAAACCCTGGCGGTCCTCCTCTCGCAGGCGTTCGGAGGAGCGTCATCCAAGACCACCACGGCGTCCACGGCCAACCAGCCCCAGACGCAGGGTGATGCCCAACGTATGTTCAGGAACCTGTTCAGCTAACGGGTTCCTCCGAGGAGTCCGTAATGGCTGAGACCGAGAAGCCCACCCCGATTCAGCTGGATGCCAACCTCAAGGTGGAGACCCTGGGGTTCCAGGACGCCATCGATCTGGTGAAACAGCTCAAGGCCCAGATGCTGGATCTGCACCAGCGGGCCAAGGTGGTGCTGGAGGTCCCCTCCGGGGTCAAGGGGGTCGGTCTGGCTTCTGAAGTGCAGATGCACATCAAGGCCGCCCAGATCTTCAAAACCGCAGCCGTTGAGGCAGGGCAAGCCATGGTGCTTGCCAGAGAAGGGTTCAAGAAGCTCGATGCCCTGCTCCTCAAGTACTCCAAGCAGGGTATCCTGGAAGGCCAGGTCAAACAGCACAAGGCCAACTCCAAGGAGTTGGAGAATCAGTTTCGCATGCAGGTTCGGGCTGGTGAGCTCAAGGTCAAGGATATCCGGAAGCTGAAGGATGAGCAGAAGCTCAAGTGGGCGATTGCCGAACTGGACGACATGAACCGCAAGAAGGAGACTCAGCGGACAACCCAACGTCTGCGAGCCGCCCAACTCAGCCTGGACCTTTTGCGTCAGGAAAATGTCGAGACCCGCAAACTCGCGGCGGAAAAGATCCGCATGGAGCGAGCTGGAATCGACCCCAAGAAATACACCTCGGTGAAGGAGTACCAGGCAGAGGGCCGGATGCTGGATGAGGCCTACCGGCTCAACCTGGCACATGATAAAGCCCGACAGGAAGCCGCCCGTCGAGTCGGAGCGGGCTTGGAACTCCCTGCGTCCGACAAGGTCCTCCAACAACGTCAACGGACTAAACAGCAGAAGTTCTCGATCATTGATATCGCTCGTGCCGAAAACGAAAAGCTCATCCCCAGCCTACAAGCCGTGGCAAAGGCGACCAACCTCGTGTGGTTGCAGGAGGAGCTCCGCTACTCCGGCATCCGCAAACGCCGTGGGTTTGATCAGATCGAGGAACAGGAGCGCATCAATGCTATCCGTGCCCGGATCACACTCCTGGGTGAGGAGGCGAAGGCGGCTGAGAAGACCCGCTTGGCCGCCGGTGTTGCCCCGACCCACGCCGAGTCTGTCCAGGCCGGCCGCCGGAAGATGTCCTCCTACACGAACGCGGACTTCAGCGACTTTACCGGGATGCACCCGGCCCAACTGAGTGCCCTCAAGCAGGGGCAGAACGCCCGGTATCTCGCGGGGGTGGGGGCCGGTAACACCCAGGCTGCCAATGATGCCCTGCAGCTGCTCACCCGCATCAAGCAGCACGAGGCGGACATTATCGCCCAACGCAAAGCCGGAGCGGTCACTTCCAACGGTCAGGCCCTGACGGCCCAGCAGCTTGCGGACAAGGCCTACAAGCTCCGGGTCGCCGAAGTCGCCGCCGTCGGTCTGGAGGCGGACAAGGTCCAGAAGCTGAACTCCCTCGCCGAGGTTGGCCTGCAGATCGACGCCGCCAAGCTGCGCATGAAGCAGGCGATCGCCAACCAGCAGGACAAGGAGGCCAAGAAGGAAGATGAGCTGATCCAGAAGCTCACCCGGCACAAGCAGGTTCTGGCCCGTCAAGCCGAGGATCCGGAGGATCGTGCCCGCATCAACGCCTACCGCCGGCAGGACACCCGCGAGCGTCTGTTCGGGGATGGAGGAGCCAGTACCCTGCTCGTTCAGGCAGGCCTCATGGCCGGGTATCAGGCTTTGGGGGGTATCCAGAGCCTGTTCTCCGGAGCCATCAGTTCGGCAGTTGAGTTCGACGCCGCCCTGAAGCAGCTCCAGGCGATCAGCGCGGCTACCCGCAATGAGATGGTGGACCTGAAGGCCTCCCTGATCGAGGTCGCCCAAGGAAGCAAGTTCAGCGCGGCCGAAGTCGCCCAAGCCTCGGTGTTACTGGCCCAGGCCGGTCTGTCGATCAACGAAATCCAGCACACCATGAAAGCGGTGATCCAGCTGGCGACGGCCTCGGGGTCCGAGTTGAAGAAGTCGGTCGACGTGATGACCTCGGTGCTGTCGGTATTCGACATGAGCGCCAGCCAGTCGGAGTCCGTTGCCAACAAGCTGACCGCCGCCCTGAACCGGTCCAAGCTGGATATCGACAAGATGGCGCTGGGCCTGCAATATGCAGGTAACGCCGCTGCCGACGCCGGCGTCAACTTCGACGAACTGGTGTCTGGCCTGTCCGCCATGGCCAACGCCGGTATCCGTTCGGGCTCCACGCTCGGTACCGGCCTGCGCCAACTGTTCGTCGACATCCAGAAGCCTTCCCAGAACTTCCAGGAGATCCTCGCCCGCCTCGGAATCTCCCTGTCGGATGTCGACATTCGCGCCCAAGGTTTTGAAGGGGTCATGCGGAACCTGATCGACAAGGGCTTCACGTCGGCGGAAGCCTTCAAGGCCTTCCAGATCCGATCGGCCTCGGCCTTCGCCGCCCTGTCGAACAACATCGACACCTTCCATGACATGCAGGACGCGATCCAGGGCACCAATGCCGCCCTGGAGGCGAACGCGATCCAGATGGAGTCCATGTCGGTCCAGTATGACCACCTGAAGTCCAACCTCGGCATCCTGGCCGCCGAGGGCTTCAAACCCCTATTACTGGTCATCCGCAACATCACCTCCGGCTTCGCCCACATGGCGGAATCCGTTGATAAGTCCGGAGCCACCCTTAAGGTGGTGTTCACGGCCATCGGGACTGTCTTGACCACGATGGTAGTCGCCGCGGCAGGTAACGCCTTGGGCGGTCTCCTGCGGCTCACGGGGGGCTTCGCAACCCTGCTGCTCTGGGGGAGAAATTCCGGGAAGCTCCTGTGGGAACTGGGTAGGGGTCTTATCCTCCTCCGTTCGGGGTTCGTAGCCTCTGCACGCGCGGCGGGGGTACTCGATCTCAGCCTAAAGGGAGTGGCAGCCACTATCGGCCGTATTCTGTTGGCTCTTGGCCCTATCGCCATCGGTATCAGCCTGGCCGCTGCCGCCTTCGGCGCCTTCAGTTCCGAGGCGGAGAAGCTGAAGGACAACCTGGACGAGGCGAAGACGAACCTAAACCAGCTCGCGGAAGCGAATGATCAGTCCAAGCAGCAGATTGAAGGCATCGACGGCGCGATCAAGACTCTCTCCGAGCGTTACGGCCGGTTGTCGCAACACTCCAGCGAGCTGGAGACCTATGTCCGCTCGCTCGCCGAGCAGTTCAAGAACCAGGGGGTCACCCTCTCCGACCTGTCTGGAAAGACGATTCCGGAGTTGATCACCAAGCTCAATGAGCTGCGGGATACCCTGAGTGGTGAATACATCCTGCGGATCCAGGAGGAGGGGACGGCGCTGGAAGCCGTCAACAAGCTGGAGATCCAGAAGCAATACAGCGAGGCGAAGTCGCTGGGCAGCAAGCTGGCTCCTGGCGTTGCCCTCGGAAGGTACAAGGGCCCCAATCAAGGGGCCGTTGACGCTATCCTGGCTGCACGCGAACTGGTTAACTCCAAGAATCGTGGGCTGATGCCCAAAGGGGGGCTCGGGGCCTACACTAACCTCGGAACGCTCCGCCGAGACCTCGCGAGCTACCAGCAAGATCCTGAGCTGAGCAGGAACAAGCCTCTGGCGAAGCAGGTCGACGACGCTCTACGTATCCTGGATCTGATGGATTCAGTACACAACAAACAACGCGCCGGCGCCCAGATCACCCTGGATACCAAAGCCAGGATGCGGGCGGAACGCTTGATCGCAGAGCGCAGGGGCGACGTAACCTCCGGTTTTGACAAGGCTACTCAGGCCCTCATGGACCTCAGCCAGAACAATGTGAAGTCTCCGGACAACATCGCGTTTCTGGAAGCCGGTGTTCAGGCGCTCAAGGCGGAGTCCGATAGGGTCGGGGCCGCGCTCAAGGCTGTTCCGGAGAGCGATGCCGGCGACCGCATGGCCCGCCAGAAAGAGCTCCAGGAACTCGCCGAGGCCCTGAGTCGTTACGAGACTCAGCTTCAGCCCTTGCTGTTGAAGCGGGACAACGACGAGATGGCCCTGCTGAAGGCCAAGTTGGAGTCTATTCAGCAGGAAGAGAAGACTGTCCGGGCAAAGTTGGAGGGGGAGCTCAACCCGGCTGTTCGCGACGAGCTGAACAATGAGCAGGCAAGGCTGATCGCAGAGCGCCAGGTAGCCGAGAAACAGCTGCGTACCCTGGAGGAGAAGCGCAGCAAGGTCAGCGAGGCCGTCCGTAAGGCGAACGCCGCCCGGCTCGAGGAAGACATGCGCCAGGAGCTGCTGCAGCTGTCCTCTCAGGCCAACAAGGGGAATGCCGATGCCAAGGCACGTTTGCGCAAGCTGCTGCAGGAGAGCGGTCAGCTGATCGACGACGCTTTCAATGAGCAATACAACCTGAAGTTCGAGGAACTGGATAAGGGTTTGCAACGTGAGCTGAAGGACCAGAAAGCCTTTGGAGGCTCCCAGCGCAAAGCCCTGTCTGATCGCCTGATGATGCTGGAACTACGCGGCAGCGGGTACAACACGGATCAGCGGCTGTTCAAATCCGACTCGGACTACCCCTCGGAGATGGGCACTCTCGGTCTTCGTTCCCGCATCGCTGCCCGCCTGCAGGGCGCCGCGGCCAAGCGGGAGATGCTCAAGAGCGAGAGCCAGCTCGGTCTGGAACGCGCCAACCTCCTGGGTTCACGCCTCCCTGAGCTGCGCAAGGCTCAGGCGGATCAGGAGCAGCTTCTCCTGGTGTTGGAAGCCTCCAAGAAGGTTGCCCTGGAAGCTCAGGCACAACGCTTGGCGGACACCCAGCGCCGATTGGCGGCGGGAGAGTCTCTGGGACCGAATGCCCAGGCCGAGATCGAGCGCATCAACGACGAGGCCAAGGCCGCTACGAAGGCCTTCCAGGAAGCGCAGGATGCCCTGGACAAGATGCAGGAGAAGGTCGAGGGCTATCAGCGTGAGCGCCAGGCCTTGCTGCTCAGCTACGCACAGGAAAATGATAAGTTCAAGACCCTGTTCGACGCCCTGAAGGTGGGGGTTGAGGGCGCCACACAGGCGATCAGCGATGCCTTGGGGCGGATCATCAGCCGCACGGGGGACGTGAAGGATGCCTTTGAGGACATGAGTCGGGGGATTCTGGCCTCGATGCTGAAAGTCCTGACGGACAAGATCGCCGAACAGTTCATAGAGATCCTCCTGGATATGCTCCCCACCAAGACCAAGACCAAGATCAACAACACCAAAAAAATAACCCCCAAGAATACGCTAAAAACCTCCCGCAACGGAGGCTTGATCCGCCGGGCCGAGGGGGGCTTCGTCCCCGGCATGGTGGCTCGTGACTCTGTTCCCACCCTGCTGATGCCGGGGGAGTTCGTCCTGCAAAAGTCCGCCTCCTCAGCACTCGGTGAGGACTTCCTGAACGGCCTGAACCGCACCACCAGCGCCACGTTGCGCCAAGGTGAAGAACGGGCGAAGAAGGCAGCCCAACCCGAGGAGAACGCCGGAGGAAACCTGGTGAACGTCTGGGTGGTGACACCAGATCAACAGGTGGGCCTGAGCAAGGATGACATTGTCGTCACGGTCAGCGACAATATCGTGCGCGGCGGAAGCCTCCGTCGTTTGATCAAACAGGTTCAGGTAGGGGCATAACATGTCATTCGAGGTGTACTTCAAGCGGCAGATGCTCCTGAGAACGATCGGCGTCGCCAACGGCGCCGTGGGCCTGTTCACCAACAATGGCGGGACGGAGCTGAGCGGAGACGGTTACACGCGGCAGGCCTCGGCCTTCGCCGTCACCGTCTCCGACCCGATTGTTGCCCGTAACAGTGCCGCCCTCGTCTTCGGGCCGGCGGAAGAAACCTGGCCGACTGTGACCCACGTCGGTATCTTTGATTCCGCAGGCAACCTGCTGGCGAAAAAACAGCTCCTTAACCCCGTGACTGTTACCGACGGTAACACTTTTGCCATCGCCAACAACCTGGTGGAGGTGGGCTTTGTTTAAGTCCGAGGCCCTGACACCCTGGCTGGTCGTTGACCCGATCTCGCGATTCCCACCCCGGTACTACACGGTGGAGACCGAGATATCCGAACTGAACACGGTCGGCTCCACCGGACGTAGCTATCAATTCGCCGGGGTCCTCAAGGCTCCTCCGGTCCGGACCTTCACGGTACGTCTGCCAACGTTGGGGTACTTCCCAGGCACCGACGGTCTCCCTGATCTGGACTGCCGGCCGGAACTGAACATGGCGGTGCTGGAACGGTTCTACCTGACCAAGACCATGGCGGAACCTTTTAGGTTTGACCACCCCCAATTGGGGGACCTGCAGGTCAGGTTTGCGGAACCCCTGCGCGTCCCCGAAGGGCTACCACGCGGTGGGGGCTACCTGGGGGCGATCGAGGTCAAACTGATCGAGGTTCCGGACAGCCGAAGCATCGCCGGGAACAGAAAGACGGGGGGCCTCAACCCCGAGAAGTGGGGAGACCTCGACGTCTTTGATTTCCCGAACCACGCCGTGGCTACGGATTACACTCCGGAGGCCGTCAGCATCCCCCTGGGCGGGAACTATACCGTCAACCTGAGACCCTCGAAGCCGGAGCTGCGCAAGATCCGCCTCCGCTTCCAGACGATGCTGTGGAAAATGGACTCCGGCTTGGTGGATTGGACGACCTACGCTCAACACAACCTCGGCCGGCTGGAGTATTTCTATATGCTCCAGCGGAACAATACGGCCTTCTGCTACCCCCACCCGGTCTATGGTAGACTCAAGGTCCGGTTTGCATCCCCACCGGTGCTGCCTCCGTCCCTCCCGAGGGGATGTGGCTGGACTGACCCGGTGGAAGTCTCCCTGATCGAGGTGCCGTAATGCAACGTGGCGTCGACCTGACCCGACATCAGGAACAAGCCAGAGTCCTGAACCCGGACCCCTACGTCGATCTCTATGAGGTTCGGGTCAACCCCTCGGCTGTCGTCCGCCTGACCAACCACCCCAACGTGGACTGGCTGGGCTCGACCTGGGAAAACTGGGCTGTTGAGCTTAACGGCCTGGCGGCGAAGACGACGGGGGAACTGAATAGGCCTCAACTGCGTTTGGCAAACCTGAACGGGGTGTTCTCCCCGATCGTGGCCGGAGGGCTGGTCTATCAGGGTTCCGTCACCCGCTACCGGGTACTGCTCCAGGATCTCCATGACGGCCGGCCGTCCTACCTTCGCAACTTCTGGGAGGTCGCCAAGGTCGCCTCGCTGAGCAAGGATGCGATCGTCCTGGAGCTGAGAGCGCCGATGGACCGTCAGGACTACAGCCTCCCCGCCCGGCAGTTCATCCCGCCGGAATTCCCCTACGTCAAGCTGAGCTGATATGGACCTTCAGGACTACCTCGGCAGGCGGTACGTTGATGGCAGGGCCGACTGTTACGGACTTGTTCGAGACTTCTATCGCCGGGAGTATGGGTTGCTCCTGCGCAACTACGCCCGCCCCGTGGGTTTTGACCAGTCCGGTTTGATGCTGCTGACCGACAACTTCCGCCGCGAGGGTTTCGATATCGTCAACGTGCCCATCGCCCTGCTGGAGCCCGGCGACGGTTTGCTGATGATGCTGGCGTCGAAACACGTCAACCACGTCGGGGTCTACATCGGGCAGCGCAAGGTGCTCCACCACCTGTACCGGCGGCCGAGCACGGTGGATACCCTGGACCCCCGGTGGCAACAACGGCTGTCCCTTGTTGTGAGGCATCCGGATGTGACGGAACAGAATCGTCGGAATCTCCCCAAGCAGGAGTTCATGGACTTGCTGCCCCCGCACCTGCGCACGAAGGTATTCACGACATGATCGACCTTCAGCCTTACTGGTCCCCTGACGTCGAGCACTGCGGCGTCATCCTGAAAGACCTGAGCATCGTTCAGCTCCCCAACCTGTCCCCGACCCCGACGGAGTCCTTTGAGATGGACGTGGAACAGGTCCTGGCTCTGGATCCGGTCGCAACATGGCATACCCACCCCAGAACGGGGCCGAATCTTTCCGCACCGGACTACCTGCTCTATCTGCAGCACCCCAAATTGTGGCACTATATCGTCGGCTGCACCGGAGAAACCTGGTGCTATTTTGTCGAAGACGGCGTGGTGCTCCTGCATGAAGATCCTGATCAGGCTTGAAGGCAAGCTCAAGAAGCTCTACCCCGAAGGTGTCGAGGTCTTCGCACGGACAGGTCGTGAGGCTCTGGGGATGCTCAGCCGTTTCCCTGGCTTCCGGGCTGAGGATGGCGTCAAGTATTTCGTCCGGGTTGACCCCCTCCACTACTATCACGACCTCGACAATCCCCTCTCCTCCGACGTCCTGACGGTGACCCCCGTCCACGGCGGCGCCGGCGGTGGCAGCGCCCGGCAGATCGTGATCGGCGCCCTGCTGATCGGGTTCGCTCTGATCGCACCATTTGGCCTGACAGCCCTGGCGGACGGCGGCCTCCTAACTGGGCTCGCTTTCAATCTTGGGGTCTCCCTTGTGCTCGGCGGGATCCTGCAGTACATGAGCAAGGCCCCCAAGGCGGACCCCGTGTCCGGCGACAAGAGAAGCCGCTTCCTGGGTTCCACCCAGAATACCGTCGCGTCCGGCACCCGAATCCCCTTGGCCTACGGTCGGGTGAAACTGGGCGGACATTTCCTGTCCTTCGACGTCGATGCGGAAGACTATGTCCCAGAATAAACCCAATCTGGTCGGCGCCGGTGGCGCCCCCAAGCAGAAGACCCGCACCAATACGAACGACAACCTGTTCTCGCGGGATGCCGTCAAGATCGTACTGGCGGTCGGTGAAGGTCCGATCAAGGGGCTTGTGACCCCCGAAGACCTCACCCCTGTCGTCGGTGATGACTTCCGCAGCTTCTTCGTGGGGGGTGTCCCCCTGCGCAAGCAGGACAACACCGACAACTTCAAGGACCTGACCGTTGCCTTCTACCCTGGGGACGCCGATGAGGTCGATATCGACCTGACGGGCACCGGTGGGCAGGGGAACACGGTCGACGTCGGTGTCAACGTCACCCACGGGAGTCCCGTCAAACGCTTGACGCCCCCGGAACTGCGCGGCCGGATCAAGGCGATCGAGGTCCGGATCGCGATCAATCAACTTTACTTCGAGAACGATTATGGGGTTGTCAACAACACGATCCACTTCCAGATCGAGTACAAGAAATCGCGAGCGCCGGACGCCACCTACATCAACTACGAGGGCGACAACTTCAACACGGACTTCGGGCACCTGACGGTTACCGGCAAGACGACCTCTGGGTGGATTCATGATTACGTCCTGATCCTCCCGGGGACTGATCCTGATCCCGCTGATGATTGGGAGATCCGGGTTACCAAATGGACAAAGGACTATGACCCCCTGGCGACGACCTACAAGGACATCGCGGAGATCGCGTGGGAAAGCATGCAGTGCATGACGGCGTCGACCCTGACCCATGACAACCTTGCCATGGTAGTCGTGAGTGGCAAGTCCTCGGACCAGTTCTCCTCGATCCCTGACTTCCACGGCATCTATGACGGCCTGGTGATCGACGTTCCCAGCAATTACGACTCGGAGGTTATCGGCACCGCGGCCTTTAGCGGCCCGTGGGACGGCACGTTCAAGAAGTCCTGGACGAATAATCCGGCGTGGATCTTCCACGATCTGATCACCAACCCCCGCTATGGTCTTCGAGCGCACTCCCCGCTCGTTACGATCAACGTCGACGATGTTTACCGTGCCGGCCTGTATTGCAACGAATCCGTCGTCACGGCCTCCGGTGAGGCCCAGAAACGCTATACCTTCAACGCCGTGCTCTCGGAGGTCCAGTCCGGTTCCGAGATCCTCGACTATGTGGCGGGGAGTTTCGACGCGGTGTGGTACGACGACGGCAACGGACAGATCAGCCTGAAGGTGGATGTCTGGTCCGAGCCTACCACCTTGTTAACCCCGGAGTGCCTCACCCCAGACGGCTATCAGTACTCCTTCAGTGAGGTCTCCAGCAGGGCGAACGAGATCACGGTCTCCTTCATCAATCCTGGCTTGGGCTGGGTCGAAGACCGCCGTCAGATACCGTCCTCCACGGACCCCTATGGCGCCGAGCTCCGGGAACGTAACGGGCGTGTCCCGATGGACTTCGTGGCGGTGGGCTGCACCAACGAGGACGAGGCCAACCGCCGGGCGCTACGGCGACTGATCATGGCAAACACCGAGATCACGACAATGACCTGCTCGCTGCCGCGCCTGGGGGCGCTGTTTGAGCCGTTCGAGATCGTCTATGTCGCCGACCCCGACATGCTCTGGGGTACCTATACCGGCCGGATCGAAAGCCTGCGGGGTCGCACGATCATCCTGCGTGACCCCATTCCGCTGGAAGCCGGGGTCAATCACGTCCTCAAACTGCAAACCTATGCCGGGGTTGCCACCCTCGCCGTGAGGGGTAATGCAAACCCGGCGACGACCCTGACGATTCAGGGAGACCTCCCAGGCTATACACCGGCGTTTGCCCAGTTCGCGATCGTCACCGACGACTACCCCCTCCACCCTTTCCGCGTCCTCGCGATCGAGGATCAGGAGAGCGAAGGGGAATTGCTCCGGTTGACCGCCCTGGAGGTCAGCAAGGACAAGTACACCCACGACCTGTTGGCCGTCAGCAATCGTTACCAGATCGTGTTCGGGGCTGATGAGTTCAACGTCAACCTCTACAACAAGTTCTACGCTCGGTATGGGGTGCCCAAACAGGGCATGGTGATTGAGTTCATCGTCGCGGCGAATGTCTTGTTGTGCAGCTCCAGTGCCAGCACCAAGACCCCGGCGGTCACCACCGGCAAATGGCCGGCGGGGGTCGTCCCCAAGCTGCGGTTACAGGGGGGCTTCATCTCGGGGCTTGGGGGAAAAGGGGGCCGCGGCGGCCGAGCCTTCACCGGACATATCGGGAACTCCCCCGGCAGCTACCCTTTCGACCAGACCTACTACTACGGTAGCGGGAAGGACGGTCAGGATGGTGGCCCCGGCCTATTCGTCCTCTCCCCGATTGTCGTCACTTTTGAGCACCTGGACAGTTTCATCGCCGGGGGTAGCGGCGGCGGCGCCGGGTCAGCTGGGGTTATCGGAACGGTCCATTCCAAGGCGGGAGCCCAGGTCGTGGCCTACGCTGGCGCGGGGGGCGGCGGCGGCGTTCCCTACGGGCAAGGAGGGCTTCCCGGAGAAACGAATGCTGACGACTACACCCATTATGCCTATCATGAAACCTACCCCAGTGCCTTCTCGCCGGAGACTGGGGGGGCGGGGACAGACGCCACCAGAACCACCCCAGGCCTCGGTGGAGATGGCCTGGTGGACAACTCCCGACTTGGACCCAGCTATCAGAGTTACACCGCTGGGGTGGGGGAAGCCGGCGACGGAGGGGAGTACCTGGAGGGGACGGGTAGAGCCACGTTGGCGAAGAAGGCGACCTGGAACCCCAACGACGGCACCTGGGTGATCCGGAAAGGAAAAGGTAGCCCAGGCCGCCCGGGTTATCGTGGAGATGCCATTCGAGGTGCCGCCAAGATCACTTTCCAAGGGCCGCTGCCGAAGCGGATTGTGGGTTCGGTTACACAGTGACGCCCGACTGTGATTTAATAGGCGACAGTTTTCAGGAGGCAACGTAATGGCTCTCACGGCAGGCATCTTCTACAGCGGCGCGGGCATCCCCAGCAACGGCGACGGCTCCGATGGTGATCACTATCGCAACACCAGTAACCAAGACCTGTGGTTTAAGTCTTCGGGGCTGTGGAGCCTGATCGGTAACCTGTACAACGGTATCCCAGACGGTGTTGGGACTGTCATCCTGCAGGGTTCTGGTACGCCGAACAATCTCAATGGTGAGAATGGTTATTATTACCGTGATACGGGTAACCAGAACCTCTGGTACAAGAACTCCGGCCTGTGGTCCCTGATCGCCAACCTGGGTGTTGGAGCGGTCCCCATTTCCCCTGGCACCCCCTTCATCGAGGGGGCCGGTGTCCCTGACAACGGCGACGGCGACGAAGGTCAGTACTACCGGAACACCACCAACCAGGACATCTACCGTAAAGGCCCTGCCGTCTGGGTTCGCATCGGAACCTGGGCGGATGCCGTGGATACCGGGACGATCTTCCTGACCGGAACCGGAGTGCCTTCCGGCGGCACGGGTTCCAATGGCAACTACTACCGGGATACCGCCACCGAGGACATCTACTACAAGTCGAGCGGAACCTGGAATCAGGTCGGTAATTGGTTGGGCGTCTCGGGTGGGACGGTCACGATCTCGACGTGGGATATGACGGGAGCCCTGACCGAGGTCGCGCCCGTCGTCGCCACGGGCGCCACCTTCGGAGGCACCAATCCCAGTTTCACCCTGACCCCCAACGCCGGCAGTCTCCCCGGAGGCGGCAGCTATTACCTGGCGGGCGTGGAGACCTCCGACGGCATCACCCTGTCCGGGGCCGGGGAGTATTGGGCCGAGATCATCAAACCCACGGTGGTGGGTGGAAACCTGCACAGCTACGGCCTGGTGATCCTGAACAGCGGCGCGACGCTGACGGATTTCGTCACCCTGTTGAATGGCGGAACGCCTGCGCATGACGTGTGGGGGGCCTATGTCTCCAATCGGACGAGCACTCCGGGGAGCGTCTCGGTCGATACGATCGCCAACAACGTCATCACACCCGGGGCTGACGTCAACCTCAGCCTCGCCAACGGGGATAGCCTGTATATCGGCATCGACACCTCGACAAAGGCCCTGAAGGCGCAGCGTAATACCAATGCCGTCAGCACCCTCCCGGTGATCAGCACGACCGGGATGCCTGCCTCCAATACCTTCAAAGTAGCGGCGGTCCTGTTGTTTACCTCAGCGACCCCGACGTTCTCCCCGGGCAGCCTGACATTCGATCCCGCGACGGATGACGCCGGTAAGACGCCCTTCCTGATCACCGGGGAAGCTACCCTCCCGGTTGGTGCCGCCGACAACACCGTGTATGAGGTCATCACCTCCGGTGGAACCTATAGCGGGGTCTCCGCCAAGGTCGGGGACTTCGTCTGGCTCTATGACAACCTGACGAAGATCTTCCGGATCGAACAGGGTTATGCCCTGCAGGGAAACCCCAACAAACGGTACAAGATTGTAAGCGGGGTCCTCCGACAGGCCTCTGCGGGGGCAGGTTGGGAGTTGATCGACGATGCTAACCACCAGCCAACCAATGTGGCTTCCGTGACCGTAAACGGATATGGTAACCTGGAGATCACCTACAACTTCACAGCCACTAATATAGGGGCCTTCTCAGCCTGGCCAGATGAGACCTTCTCCAATTGGGGCATGAGGATGGGAGCCAGCGTGGGGGTTTCCTCTGCTATCATTGAGATATATGGGGCCTTTGGGGGAGCGATTGTAGCTAGCGACCTGGTCACCCCCATTAAAAGCATCACCCAGTTGGGTTTGGATATTACAGCCCAGACGATTGACCCCAACGCGGGGACAATCACGGTCACCCATGGCACTCAAAGCCATACCTCCGGACACGGTTCCCCTGTTTCTGTTTGCGGGTCGGGGAATAACGGGTTCTGGACAGTCACTAGCACCAAGTCAGGCTTCACCCTGACCTATCGTCGAGGCTGTATTGGAGGTATCAGTTGGGTCTCGGGGAAGCCCTCGGTGGACACACAGATCGCCTACCCGGCGGCCTATACCGTTACTGGTGCCCAGAACAGCTCAGGCAAAATTCGGTTGAATATCGCCAGCCATGACCTCTATGCGGGAATGGTCGTCGACGTTGCCGGGGTGGGGGGGACCACTGAAGCCAATGGGCAATGGTACGTGGATTCCGTCGGAACAGGGTATGTCGTGCTCGGTAACGACACCACCACGGGTACTCCGAGTGCCTTCGTCAACGCCTGGACCAGTGGTGGAACACTCACGATGGTGAAGGCTATTTGGCAAACAGATCACCTGGAGATATTCCACCCCCACTCCGGGCCCACCCAGTATGTGCAGATCCAGAGCCAGAAGTCGGCGACAATGTTCCATTACGAGGTCGACGCCGCCAGCATCAGTTCCTATGGCTTCCACGTTTACGTCCGGGATGCCGCTGGTAGCTACGTTACGGTCCCCACCAGCGGAATGCGTTTCAACTACGACCGGGATGTCCTCCTACCAGCGGTGATTCCTGGGAGTCTTGTTGGGCACGTCAATCGGGATAATATCCCCTGCGATGCGAGTGGGATCTACAGTGCCAAGGGTAACATCTGGTTCATGGGGATCTTCGAGGTATAACCTCGAAGATCCCAAGGCTTATTTCGGAGAATACTCATGGCGACAACACTCGGTAACTTCCTGTCCGGAGAGGGCGTCCCCAGCAACGGCGATGGCGCCAATGGCGATCACTATCGCAACACCAGTAACCAAGACCTGTGGTTCAAGTCTTCGGGGCTGTGGAGCCTGATCGGTAACCTGTACAACGGCATCCCGGACGGTATCGGGACTGTCATTCAGGATGGCGATGGCAACCCCAGCAACCTCAACGGTGAGAACGGTTATTATTATCGTGACCGGGAGAACCAGAACTTCTGGTTCAAGGTCGAGGGCATCTGGCATCTGCTGTGCCGCCTTGGGGGTGTCGCCGAGGGCGGTGGTGCCGCTGACTGTACCCTTCAGGTCACCCAGTGGGTTTTGCCGGACGACTATACCTATGAAAACGGGGTCCCCTACCCGATCGAACCTGTCGCTGGGCACGGTCAGATCATCGAGCTGTCGATCCCCTACGACGATGCCTACCTGCTGTTGACCAGCAACGTCAGCACGGATGTCTCCTTCATCCTGAGACTGGTGGACACTAGCTTGGAAACCGCAACCACGGTGACCTTGGCAACTACCGCCGATGGGGCCCGGAGGATCAAGTTCCCGCCCTCGGCCTTTCCCTATATCAACTTCAAGGTCTTCCTGTCCACGCTGGGGGACCCCCACGTTGAGATTATCGACCTCGGTCCTCCCCAAGTGTGGGGTCCGATCACAGCGGTTGAGGGTCAGACTTACCCAGAGGCCGCCTCTGGCCGCCGGGATCACGCGGGCTTTATCCGGATCTCCACCGGGGATGCCATCGTTGATACCTTCCAGGTGATCAGCGAGGCCCTGAACTTCCGCGATAACATTCAGGTCCATATCGAGGGCTCCTCCGGGAGGATCAATGCCCTGACGGTTGGGGGCGCCCTCGCCCCCCGGCCGGTCTACCCCGGTGACGTCCTGCGTGTTGTCCGCGAACCCGCTGCGGGCGGGACCTGGAACACCAAGATCATCGTGGAGCGGACCAGCTATGTAAACCCCCCGGCGACCATGGTGCTGACCTCTACCGCCAACACCACCTTGGTGGTGGATGAGGACAAGTTTCAGTACCCGGGCGGTTTCATGTGGAACACCACATCGGCGTCCCCTGTCAGTGTGGAGTTCCCGACGCCGCTGTCCTTGGGGATGACCATGGGGCAGAGCCAGGCAATCAAGATCCGGCAGGGTGGAACCGGGGTGGTAACCTTGACCCCAACGGGGGGAGCCTCTATTGAAGGAACCACGGTGTTCAGCAGCCAGTACGAGGTCAAGACCGTGATGTCAAAGAATGACAGCACCTGGATCGCCGTGGGGGGCTAGTAATGCCCTGCCTCTCCGCCTACGTCGACAACGTCGACGTGTGGAAGCGATGAGACCGTTCTGCTAAACTGCCCCGGAACCCCCGGGGCTTTTGCTATGTATCAACTTCGACTTCCCTGTCTCGATGCGCTGTTCCAGCCCCTGCCCCTGCGGCAGATTGTCGTCTACCTCGCGGATGGGACGACGCCCGCCCCCGTCTTCAACCTCGACGATGAACCCCGCTCGGCCTCCTTCCTGACCGACCTGTCCGGTTTCATTGAATTCCGACTGGCAACGCCGGTTACCCTGGTCTTCCGTGTCGTCACTGGCACCCTCCTGGGGGACCCTCTGCCGCTGTACACCTCGGGAACCCCTTTACCCGGGCAGCCGGAGGTCAACACCCAGATCAGCGGGATCGTAGGCGCCGTGGGTATCACCTCCGGCTATGCCGTCACCCAGGACGAGTTTGGACTGTTCAGGGTAACCGACGCCGAGGATCCGCTGGATTTCGGCAAGACGACGGGCATCGCCGTCCGCACCGGCGCCCCCGGGGCGTCAATCGACATTGTGAGCAGTGGCTATCTAACTAACACGGCCTGGACCTTCACGGAAGGCAAACCCCTGTTCCTGGGGGCTCAGGGCGAGTTGATTCATGCCCCACTTCCGGGTACCCTTACATTTATCCAACAGATCGGTGTGGCGCTGTCTGCTACGACCGTGATGATCCACATCGCACCTGGCATCAAGAGGGCTTAACAAATGGCTGACAAGTTCCTGTTTATCGACGACACCACGGGTGCCGTCACTGAAAAGGCTCCCGCCACCGCCGGTGGTGCCGGTAGTGAAGGGCGCATCCCGGTCCTTGGTGCCGCCGACGGTCGCCTGCCCGCCAGCATGCTCCCCGCCGGCGTCGCCGCCGAGGTCAAGACCGGCAATGCTTTCGAGACGATCGCCGCCAACGCCTTGGTGTACTTCAAGTCCGACGGGACTGTCGCCAATGCTTCCAACGTCTCCGGTGGCCACGCCGCCGAGGGCTGGGCCGCCAATGGGGGCACCGCCGGGCAGCCGATCACCGTCAACTTCGAGGCGACGATCACCGGTTTGAGTTCGCTGACGCCGGAAGGCATGTGCTTCCTGGGCGTCGCCGGGGCGATCACCCAGACCGTCCCCACTGGCGCCGGTGTCTTGCTGCAGCATATCGGCCCGGCCCTCAGCGCCACCGAACTACAATTCACTAATTCCGGGCTTCGTGTCCGTCGGATTGCCTAAGTGGCGAAGGTCGTCTCCGTCTCAGCGTCTGGTGAACTCGAAGAGGTCGAGGTCACCAGTACCGGTGCCAACGTCAAGTCGGTCGAGATCGACTTCGGTAGTACCGCGACGAGGCGCAAGACCTTCACGATCACGGACGCCGAGGTCACAACGGCGTCGTTGATCCTGATCGGACATAGCGCCAAGGCCGCGACGGGGCGCTCGCAGGATGAGAATGAAATGGACACGCTGTTGCTGAGGGCCGCCCCCGGCACCGGTGAGTTCACCCTCTACGCGGATGCCTTTCCGAATTTTGTCTCCGGCAAGTTCCGGGTCAACTACCTACTGGGGTAATCAACATGGCGCTTATCACTGACTCGACCGGAACCAACATTGCGGATGTCAACTCCAGCGGGCGACAACTCGTCCAGCCCCCGACCGACGGCACCAACGCCGGGGCCGTGTTCCTGGTGGGCAAGCCGGATCTGTCCAGCCCGGCGAATACAGGCTCGATCACGGGGAGTTCTCAAGGGCTGCTGGGCACTGCCGGAGTCGAAATCGACTTCGATCTGAACTTCGTTGCCTCCGCAGTCTGTACCACGAGTATTCTCCAAGTCTCGTCTACCATGACGTCTTCTATTAACAACAACCTGATGGTGTTGAATACCGCGGGGACTACCACCTCAGGTAGCCATATCCAGCTTAGGACCTACCGTAGCTTCAAGGTTGAGCGGGGCGCGGACCGGGTGTGGGGTGTGCGCCTTCGCCTCGATCAAACCCCCGTGGCGAACACGACAGTTGATTTCGGTTTGGGCCTTGCCAGCGCTACCGCTGACCCCACCATGGGGGCGTTCTTCCGTCTCAATTCAGCGGGGGAGCTGCGGGGGGTTACGATCTCCAGTGGAGGCTCCGAATCCACCACCCCGGTTCTCACCTATAGTAACCCGACGAATTTCCATGACTTCGTGATCGTTATCGGCCGGAGCTCGGTGACCTTCTTCATCGACGAGGTTCCTGTCGGCTCAATTGCTGCCCCCTCCAACAGCACGGGGCCCGTTGCCGGTGAAAGCTTCCCGGGTTTCGTCCGTATCTACAACAACGCCGTGCCTGGTATCGCCCAAAAGGTCTATGTCTCCAAGATCACGAGCGCCACCATGGGGGGTTTGAGCAACCGTGACAGCACCCATCTGGCTGCCCTCAAGGGCGACATTGGTCAACAGCAGGTCGTCGGGGTGGGAACCGGAGGTCAGACCACGAACTGGACGAACAGTGGAGCTCCGGCCGCTGCGACTTTGTCGAACACCGCGGCGGGTTACACCACACTGGGGGGGCTATTCAGCTTCGTTGCCCTGGCGGGCGCTAATACGGACTATGCCTTGTTCGCCTACCAGGTGCCCGCCGGAACGCTGACGAACATGGGTCGAACCCTGATTGTTCGTGGCATCTCCATTGATGCCTTTGTGTCCACCGCAGCAGGTATCCCAGTGGTGGCGACGGTTCTTGAGTGGGGCTTCGCCTTCGGAGCAATGGCGGTCTCCCTGGCTTCAGCAGAGAGTACCAGTACCAAGCTCCCCCGCAAGGGCTTCCTGGGGGTCCAATCTATTCTCACCACCGCCGTGGTCGGGACCGAACTGCGCCGTATCCAACAGACCCTTGAACAACCCGTGGTAGTCAACCCCGGGGAATACTTCCACGTCATCCTGCGGATCCCCGCCGGGGCGGCAACAAGCTACCCGACGATTACGGGTGGGGTGCTCATCAACGCGAGCTGGGAGTAACCCTTCATGTCGAACTACCTGGTTCTTCAGGGTCGACAAGGGTGTCAGGTGGTGTCAACGCCCCACGAGGGCCGAATTGACATCACCGATCACCCTCAGCTCACCACCATCCTCCGCCAGCCGTTCAACTTCTGGCTGGCGGAGGATGACGTCAGCCTTGAGTATCGACCTGTTCGCTGCCCGGGGGCGTTCTACTACCTCGATATCGACGGTGTCTATGTCCTGGACCTCGTTGCCCTGGATGCGGCCAGGCAACAGGTGTGGGAGCAGATCAAGGCCCGTCGGGACAGCCGAAAGGAAGGAGGGGTCAAGGTGTCAGGTAAGTGGTTCCATACTGATGCCGCCAGTCGGGTCCAGCACCTGGGGTTGAGGATGTTGGGGAACTCCATCCCCCCGGGCTTGATGTGGAAGACGATGGACGGGAGCTTCGTTGAGATGACGCCGGCGTTGTCCGCCGGCATCTTCCTGGCGGTCCTGACCCAGGACACCCAAACCTTCGCCGTCGCCGAGCAGCATCGTGCTGCCGTCTACGCCAGCGAGGACCCTTTCTCCTATGACTTCACCCCTGGCTGGCCCCCTATCTTCGGAGAGTGACATGGAGCAGGTTTACCTCGTCTTTTGCAACAGCAAGCTCCCGCTCTCTCCGATCATCCGCGCCGTTACCCGTGGACGGTGGTCGCATGTCGCCCTCATCTGTGATGCCGCCTCGGTGTTGGAGGCTACCGGGGCCCACGGCGTCACCAAGACACCTTTGGAGGCCCTGATCAAACGCTCCACGGAACATTGCATCGTGGAGGTGGATGTTCCACGTGGAACATTCAATAAGCTGAAAACCGCCGGTCAATCCCAACTGGGGAAGAAGTATGACTGGTGGGGTATCCTCGGCCTCTCCCTTAACCGCGACTGGCAGGACAACGCCAATTGGTGGTGCAGCGAATACGTTGCCTGGATGTTTGAACAGGCGGGGTCCCCGCTTATTCGGGCTTCTGCTGTCCATCGGGTTACCCCGGAGGACCTCTGGAAGTTGCCCTTCAAAGTGGTGTACAGTTCCTAGAAATCTCAAGCGGTGTTCTGTAAACTCACGACACAACTTGTCAGGTCAGGAATTATCAAAATGTCCGAGCCGTTTTCGATCACCACCACGCTTGGCCTGCTCAAGACCAAATACGCGGTCGCCATCAGCGGCTTCCTGGGCACTGCCGTCACCCTCAGCTTTCTGGATTCTCCCTTGGGCAAACTTCGGCTCGTCATTGCCCTTGCGTCCGGCAGCCTGACAGCCAACTACCTGACCCCGGTGCTGGGCTTCTACCTCTCTATCCCTGCCGCGATCCACGGCGGCGTCGGCTTCCTGCTGGGGATCCTCGCCATGGGGATCATCCCCGGGATCATGACCCTCGGAGAGGAGTTCAAGAAAGCCCCGCGTAAGTATCTTCAGCGTTTTCTCAAACGGTGACCCCCATGGCATCCTTGCCCTCAATCCTCTTCGCTATCTGCGCCTTCCTGGTAATGGCAAAGTCCCTCTGCGTCCTCAATCACATGAATCGCAAGACGCCGGTGTTATTGAGGGGTCTGTACATCCTGACCTCCACGCTGGGGCTCTGCGGCCTGCTGGTGCAGGCTCAGCCGCATTGGTGGCTGGCCTTGACAGCCTTGGTCCTGACGATATTGTTCATTGAGTGGGACCCCCTTCACGGTCACGAAAGTTGGGAAAAACTCAAGGGGAATCACTGATGCTGCCTGAACTGTTGTGGATCGCGGAGGCTCGCAAGCACATCGGGCAGAAGGAAATCCCAGGGCCCAAGTCGAACGGTTGGATCCTCAATTTGTGGGTCAAGCTGGCCCCGTGGCTGGGGAAGGCGGATGACTCCGCCGTCCCTTGGTGTGGAAGCTTCGCCCGCTTGTGTCTGGCGGCGGCAAAACTCCCATACCCCAAGGACTGGTATCGGGCCAAGGCCTACCTGGACCTACCTGTAAAGCTGGATCGACCCGCCTATGGGTGTGTTGTCGTTTTTGACCGGGAGGGCGGCGGCCATGTTGGCTTCGTAGTCGGTCGTGACCAGCATGACAACCTGATGGTCCTGGGTGGAAATCAAGGCGATATGGTCTGTATCCGACCCTTCAAACGGGATCGTGTTTCTGGCTACCGCTGGCCGTCGTCCTATCCGGCGGCGTCCCGCTTCATCCTGCCACTGTTGGACTCCGACGGGAAGGTGTCGAGCAATGAGGCATGACTACAAGCTTGCCGAGACCGTCAACGCCGAGGTGAACAATTCCGTCACCTACCGGACTGACATGGAGCAATATCAACGGCCTGAACACTGGGTTCCGGCCGGGCGTTTTGGGGACTGCGAAGACTATGCCCTGGAAAAACGGGGACACCTGCTGGCAATGGGTTGGGATATCAGTAAGCTTGCCCTCGTCACCTGTCGCTACGGGGAAGGGGTCGGGCATTGTGTCTTGTGGGTGATGACGGATCGCGGGGGGTACATCCTCGACAATCGGTACCCTTCACCGATGCCGCCGGAGGTCCTGAACTATGAGTGGGAGGGGATGTTATGTGGAAGCGAGTGGCGGCGGCTGCAGGGCTGGCAATGATCCTTGGCGCCTGTGCCGTAAACGGTGGGAGGCCCGTCCTTGGGCCGGTTGTTGATGAGCCTGTCGGCTGGTCGGATTACTGTCAGAGAAACCCTACCGACCCCAGTTGCTGATGGCCAGGTCGACCTTCTCCAACAGCCCGTTGATGTCCGTATCATTAACCAGTCGGGCGTCCGTATTGTCCTCATTGATCCAGCTGGTATCCTCGCTGGCGTGGTTTACGTTCTGATAGAGGTTGTCCGGGCGGGTGACGGTCAGGTGCATCATGACCTCTCCGAGCTCCTGCTTGAGAGCCTCATACTCATGAGGGAACCGCAGGTCGTCGATGACGACCCCGAAGCCCTTTCGCAGGCAGTCACGCGTCTCCCTGACCGTCAGCTTAACCCAGAGATCACGATCGACCAGGTTGCGCCATTCCGTCCCCAGACTCTGCATCAACCATCTTGCCGTCACAGGGTTATTCTCACCCATCCCGAAGATTGGGGTCTCCTTCAGGTCACCATAGACTTGCCGCTTGGTCATCTCGGCGTCCCCCTCGTTCCACAACAGCAGAAGGGTTTGCACCATCAGTTTGAGGCCCGAGGCGAAGCTCACCACCTGGTAGCCATATTCGTTTTCCAGGTATGACGCAATCGTGGACTTTCCACTCTGCGGGCCAGTAAGGCTGCTGATCAGGATCAGGCGGGGGATAGGCTTAATCGTCATATTCTTGGCCCTCGACAACAGCACGGAACTGTCTCCAACCCCGATAATTACGACTCCGGGAAACCGAACTGGCCAGGGCGTAGGCTGAGTGTTCCATGGGGGAAGCGTGAATAGCCTTCGGGTCAGCCGTCAACCGCTTGAACAGGCCCAAATCCTTGGCAATATCAGGCTGTGAACCATCGTGGTTCAGGTAACTGACCCGGGCGCAGCGGGCTGAGGAGAGCTTCGCCAGGAATATCGCGTTGTAAAGCTCTCCACGCGAGTCATATTCCCCCACCCGGGCCTTGGCCCGCTCGCTGTCAGTGATGAAGGGGAGGTGCCAGTTACTGACCTCATCCGGACCGTAATCTCCGACAATCCTTCGCGGAGTCGAAGCCTGGAGGGCGTCACGAATCGCTTCGGCGATCGCCCGGATCTCCGGTTGTGCGGCGTCATGCGCCCGCAGGTTAAAGAAATTGTCCCAGTCGGTGCCTGAGATCACTTCCTCCATCCATTGATACGGCTCCGTCAGGCGGTTGGCGATCTGCTTGTGAGCCCCCAGCCAGGCCAGAAGTCGGGAGAGGCGTTGTGCCACCCGACGGGAAAGCCTCCAGACCTTCTTGACGGCCCACAGGCGCCAGCCTGACAGTTCGGTGGAGGCCTGCATCCCCGCCTGGTTCAAACCCCAGTGCAAGGGCTCTGCGGCGGCCCTGGAGGCCATCTTGGCGACGGGGATCGCCCGGCTGCTGGCAGCCCCTCTGGAGTGCGCTCTGTGCCTTAACATCTCAGCGTGGATCATCCGGTGATACCGGATCTTCAGGGTGGTCAGGCGGGCGGTGCCGTGGATTGTGTCCTCGATCACTTCCGCGTAGATATCAGGCTTTTCCACTGAGGAGTTCCTCCAGTCGTTTGTTGAAAAATTCGATCGACTCCTCTTCCGTCGTGCGACCGATCTTGAAGTATTTCCAGTCCCAGGGGACTTCCTCCAACTCCAAAGGCTCTACGCCGCGGAGACAATCCCAAGCCTCTCCGTCATCACGCTCGAACAGCATCTGCCGTTCGGTAGCCAGCATGATCAGGTCGGCGTTCTTGATGGAGATGTGGTAGGGATTGACGTTGAGCCGACCGAAAACGGCCTGCTCAATACGCCCCTCCAGCTCCTTGTAGACGGGTCCCAGCATCTGCTTCATCGGGGTGGTGATGTCGCCGGTGAAGGCCTCGGCGGCGTCGTGCCACAAGGCCGCCAAGGCCTGGTTCTTGGGCACAAGATAGCTGACATTGACGCTGTGCTGAGCGACGTTGTACGGCACCCGTGTCTGTCCGTTGAAGCGGTTGATACGGACCAGGCCGAGGATGATGTCGGTGAGGGTGAAGGTCGATAACCAGGGGTCGTCGAAGCGGAACTTTCCGCCACTGTTCAACAGGATCCAGCTCATTTCAGGTTCCTCGCCTTCAACCACCTCTTGGCCTTCCGGAGCTTCTTCTCCCGTATGTAGCGGGCGACCGGTCCCTCCTCATCGCCGCCGTTGGCGGCTTTGAGGAGGGAATTCACTAACCCTATGCCACTGACTTTGCTGCTCTTGGGGAGTTCCTCCATGATCACGCTCCGAAGAACCAGGGTTTGCGACTGATCTTGGCAGACCGCGGGAAGCAGTACATGACCAGCAGGTCCTTCCCATAGAAGTAGGTGAGGTTCCCGACCCCGTTGTCGTGCAACTCCTTGGCGGCTGAAATCGCCAACCCGTGGCGACTGGGCCACAGACCGGATTCCCTCGGCCGGATGCTGACGATGTGCTGATAGGAGGATGACAGGCCCAGAACCTCACCGACGATCTGATGGATCTCCGTCAAGGTCAGGCCGAAGTTACGGCTGATTTCAACAGGGGTGTTCAGCTCCCGGTGGAGGGCCTTCAGGACCTCCTTCCGTTGTGTCGCGCTAATCGTTGCTGCCATGGGGTTCCCCTCAAAGTTGGATGATATGGTCGGCGGAGAGCTGCTTATGCGTCACCACCAGGATCTGTCCGATCTGACCGCGCAGGCGGGCCAGACAGGCCATCAGGTAGCCGGCACGTTGTTCATCCATCGAGGCATCCAGTTCATCCCCAAGGAACACGCTGAACACCCGGTTCGTCAGCACCTGCCCCAGCCCCAGCCGCAGGGCCAGGTTGGCGACCGCCTTGCCGGACCCGGACAACGCCTCGATTGCAAAACCGTCGACGGTGATGTTGAAGGCCTCGTCCAGTTCGACCTTGCTCATCTCACCCCCCGTCATCTCGTTCAACAGCAGGCTGCTGACGGCGTTCAGGGAGGGTAGCAAGTGCGATTTGATACGGGCCTTCAACGCCGCCAGGGCTTCGCGGCCGGACTTCAGGTCGGCGATGGTCCTCTCCAGTTCCGCTATTTTAGCGGTGTCCGATTCAAACACCTCGCGTTGTTTCGTGTAGTTCGTGTAAGCCACTTCGTAGGCTGACGTCGAGATCAGCAGGCTCTCCAGGTTCTGGAGATCCCCGGAGACGTCCGGCAGCTTCGCAAGGTCCTCCGCAAGCTCCTGGCGAACCAGCTGGTCCCGCTGATAGTTGCCGAGATCGGTTTCGTACTTCGCCTGCTGGTAGCTCCAATCGGCATGGGCCTTCAGATCCTGTTCCAGTTCCGCCTTTTCCTTCTTCAGGGCGTCAGCCTTCAGCAAGGTCAGGGCGATCTTGTCAGCCTCATACGCCCCCAGGCGTTCTTCGTAGGCGGCAAGCTTGCGGGCGTAATCCTGCCGGCCGGCCTCGGACGCCGTCCACTGGGCTTTCAACGAGGCATCGTTCTCAATGAACTTGCCTTGCTCAAGCTCAGCCTGGGCCTTCAACTCGGCGTGGGGCTCCACATTGCCGTGGAGACGTTCCTGGCGGGCGAGATAATCAATCGTCCAGACCGGTTGGGTCATCGTATCCGGAACGTCCTGATAGTGCTCCAGGGCCTGGTGGGCGTTGGGGAAGGTTCCGTGGCAATGGGGGCACTCGGTGTCCCCTTGCTTCAGCAGCTGCTGCTTCTGCTGGAACCGTGTCCACATCTGGAGATCCTTCTGGTTCTGGTGGATAGTTTCCAGTTCCATCGTCGGCAGTTCCAGCTTGGCCAGGCGCTTGATGGCCTCGGCGAAGCGTGTGCGGGCAGCAATCGACTCGGACAACTGGTCGATTGTGTAGCCCTTCAGGTCGACCTCAACGGGCTCTTCAGGCTTCTGGGGCGCAGCGGCGACTCGGGAGGCCAGCACGGAGGCGGTAGCCAGGGCGTTGTTGACCTTCTCCAACTGAACCTTGACGGCCTCGGGGTCCACGGACTGCCCCAACGACGCCAACGAGCTATTCACCGGGGAGGGTTCATCAACAACGGGTTGTGCCAGACGGGCCAGCATGACTGCCCGGCGGTTGGCCTTCTCGCGCAGATCGGCCATGGCGGTACGGATATCCTCGACCGGCAGGAAGGGCTCAGGTTTCACAGGGGCGACGGGTATCACGATACGGTCGGTGGTGAACTTGAGCTCCTTGCTGAAGGACAGGGCCTCGCTTGACAGCTCAGTTGACAGTTCGTCGATGGCGGCCAGGCCGATCGTCTGGTCGATCAGGGCCTTGCGCTCGGTCGGCTTCATGCTGTCACTGAACGCCATCACCTGATTCTGGTTGCAGCAGTTGGCGATGTCGAAGACCTTCAGGCCGTAGCCGAAGATACCGATGGTGGCGCCATTGACCGGCGTGGTGCCGTAGGCGATCTGCTCCCCGTCGCCCTTGTACAGCCAGGTGCCCTTCGGTGAGCGAACGACACGATAGTCGGTATCACGGACGGTAAACTCCAACTCGACTTCCAGCTTCTTGTAATCGGAAGCAGGCCGGCGGAGGGCGGAGGTGCCGAACAGGGCGAAGCGGATCATCTCGATTATGCTCGACTTGCCGCGGCCGTTGCGGCCAGTGATCAGCGTCGTGCCGACACCGAACTCGAAGGGGTTGTGCTGGGAATAGTCGACGTAGTGGCCGTCGATCTTCAGGGATTTAAGCATGGCTCAATTTCTCCATCAGGGTGGTACTGATCCGGGCCTGGAGGGCGTCGGAAACCTTGTGTTCGGTGAGGGTGGTGCTGATCATCGTCCGGACGTCGAACGTGTCATAGGCGGCCACCGGGTTGCCTTCCTCGTCGACCTTGGCCTCGCCGCTGTGGACGCGCTTGTAGGTCTTCGACAGGCAGTTGAATTCGCGGGGGTACTCGGCGCCGTCGATCAGCAGGATGCGGATGTTGCTGTCGGCGAAGACGTCTTCGTCGCCCGCCAGCATGTCTTCTGCCTGCTCAGGCGTGATCGTCATGTACAGCATACTGCCGTCAGGCTCTTCGCCGTGGGCGTAGGGCTGCATGGAGCCGACGACATGGACCTCCATGCCGTTGCGGGTGAACGCCTCGGCCTTGTGGATGTGGCCGGTGAAGACCTTTCCCACTCCCAGGTTTGCCAAGGCATCGAGCGGGATCAGGTTGTGCGTGTCCTCACCGTGCTGGGTGATGTCCCAGTGGCCGAAGGCGGTGGAGATCTCACACTTCGGGTCCAGCTTGCTCAGATTCCAACCCTTGGCTACCTCGGCGACGGCGTCGGCTGCTGAGACGAAGGGCTGCCAGCCGAACAGGTGGAGGTATCCCCCACCCTTGACCGAGAGGAACTTGTAATCGTTGACGAAGATGATCTGGCTGTCATGCCAGCAGAGCCGTTCCAGTAGCTCGAACGAGGACTTCTTGTTGGCGTCCCGGCTGGCATCATGATTGCCCCGGAGGATACAGATCAGCTTCTTTTCCCGGGAGGCCGACAGTAGGATCTCCGAAGCGCGGAGGACGGCCTCGGGGGGGACGACGAACTTGTCGAACAGGTCCCCCAGGATGACGGTGACCTCGGCGGAGGTCTCAAGCTGCTGCTGGAAGTCCTGCCAGACCATCTCCTCGCGGTCGCCGAGGCGGTGGAGGGGGACGCCGGTGCGGAAGGCTCTGGCCAAATGGGGGTCACCGATCAGATTGATCTCGGCGCCCATGGGGAGTTTGTAGACTGGCATGTCAGAAGTCCTCTTCGACAGGGTTAATGATAACCCCCTGGCTGGACAGCCAGGGAAGCACTTTGTTGTGGAAACACCCTTGGCAGATATCCACCTCGAGCCTGCGGTAGTTGGAGTCCTCCGGGTAGCTGTACCCCTCCTTGCTCTCAAGGGTAGCCTCAAAGAAGCGCCCAGGCCGTCTTTGGGGGATATCCTCCCCGCAGAAGTCACAGGTGTGGGAGACCAGGCGGACTGTAGGCCTCATCACCTGTTCGTAGGTCTTCATGGTTTCAACCCTCCACCTTGCTGTAGGGGTACTTCACCGGGTCCTTCTTGAAGGTCCGGCTGAACTGGGAACCGATGGACTCGGCCTTGCGGAGGGCTTCGAATTCGGCGGTGGTGACGTTGCGGTACAGGTAGGTTCCACCGCTGTGGAACTGGACCTTCATTTCATTGCGACGGGGGTCATGGCCGATCGCGGCGACTTGTGAGGACTCGACGGGGATCATGATCATGGAGGTTCTCCGGGTTGGGTTGGTGTCTGGCTATGTTACAAAGAACAAAACCGCCTCGGGGGGCGGTTTTGTACAACTTAGGTTAACCTTTCCTAGGGTTTAGCCGTCATAGCACCCACAGTCCTCTTCAATCGTCTGCACCTCAATGAAGACTTTCCGGTTACAGACCCGTTGGCGCTCCTCATCAGACATGGCGTCAATCTCAGATAAGAATCGGGACCAATTGAGTCGGCGCCCCAGCCCAGCAACAGTGGTGGAGGGTGCCGGACCCTCTGCTGAAAGAGCCTTCCGCTCAATCTCCAAGGCCCGGAGCATCAAGTCTGGGTACTTCTGACGCAGCCACAGGATCTGAGCTTTGCTAGAAGCGGGGCAGAAGAAGCAGGAGCTCTTGCCTGGGAGGGGGAGGCCAGCTCGTCGAATGGCCTCGATGCACTCCTCACGTCCCCAGCCCCACTCATATAGGGGGTACTCCTGACGAACCGGACGGGATTCTGCGTGCGCCTTGGCTCTGGTAACTCGGGCATGCTCATCTGCGTCAAACCCGATAAGTCTCGTGATTTCACGCTTGGAGACGCCTTGGCTCTTGGCGAACCGCTTATCCCACTTGTCCTGCGGGCGGATCTTCCAGGTTCCGGAACAGGAGGAAAAACCATAAGCCTTGGCGGGAAGTGTCCCCAGTCTTAGGCACTCCCCCTCAAGAGTTCGGTCTATCCGGTTCATAGGGGAGTCTGCTCGAACTACCTCAATCGGGGGGAACCCCACCTGACTACACCAGTTTTGCATAACCTCTAGGTGGAGGTATGTGTTGGGTTTCTCCCCCCCCCTGTGTCTGCGAAGGTTATCGCGTCTGGATGGAGTCCCCGCTCCCTCAAACCCACCAGAAGGGCAGTGCTATTGGTCCCGCCTCCGTAGGAAACCACTGTGAAAGTCCGGATGGGTTTAGGCATGACCATTGGAGACCCCCCGTGGTGGTGTCTGCGTGTCCTCCATCACCTTCATCAGCAACTTGATCTGGTGGAAGCAATCGTCGATCGCGTTGTGGACGGTACCGGTTTCGCCAATGTTGTACTCGTTCAGCCTCGGCGCCTGCGGCCAGTAACGGGCGCGGATGAAACTATTAAGATCATTGGCCTGACGGTAAT
>JACCEA011931953.1_pt1 | contig 38001 bp, 34 predicted proteins | sample 7449851 | NCBI WGS metagenome assembly JACCEA01 (sample SAMN15323453, study PRJNA562643) | freshwater metagenome | isolation source: river surface water | place: USA:Blue River Watershed | collected 2017-08-18 | reverse complement strand
TTCGGCCCTTCCCAGCCACTGTCGCATCCGCCAACCGGTTCAGCCGTGACGCGGAAGGTAGTTTCAACCAACTAATGTTCTCTTCAGGAGAACGGAGGTAGCGAGTCAATGAGCGAGACCAAATCCGTCTACGCGGCCTATTCGGCCAACACCCATCTCTTTGGGGGCAATGGCCCTTACGTCGAGGAGATGTACGAAAACTACCTGGCCAATCCAGGCAGCGTCCCCGACAACTGGCGTGATTACTTTGACGCCCTCCAGCATGTACCCGCAGTCGACGGCTCCAACGCCAAAGACGTCCCCCACCTCCCTGTGATCAATGCCTTTGCCGACCGCGCCAAGCAAGGCGGCACCCGTGTGGTCATGGCCAGTGCCGATGTCGAAATGGGCCGCAAGCGCACCGCCGTGCAACAGCTCATTGCTGCTTACCGCAATGTGGGTGCACGTTGGGCTGATCTGGATCCCTTGAAGCGCACCGAGCGACCCAACATCCCCGAGCTGGAGCCCTCGTTTTACGGCTTCACCGATGCCGATCACGAAACGGTGTTTGACACCTCCAACACCTTCTTCGGCAAAGACCGCATGAGCCTGCGCGAGATCCTCAATGCGCTGCGTGAAACCTATTGCGGCACGGTCGGTGCGGAGTTCATGTACACCACCGACATGGTGCAAAAGCGCTGGTGGCAGCAAAAGCTCGAGAGCATCCGCAGCAAACCCAATTTCAGCGTCGAAAAGAAAAAGCACATCCTTGAACGACTCACAGCGGCAGAAGGCCTTGAGCGTTACTTGCACACCAAGTACGTCGGTCAGAAGCGCTTCTCCCTCGAAGGCGGCGAGAGCTTCATTGCCTCCATGGACGAACTCATCCAGCGCGCAGGCGAGCAGGGCGTGCAGGAAATCGTGATTGGCATGGCGCACCGTGGCCGCCTCAACGTGCTGGTCAACACCCTGGGCAAGCTGCCCGGCATGCTGTTTGCCGAGTTTGACCACACCGCACCCGAAGAGCTGCCCGCTGGCGACGTGAAATACCACCAGGGTTTCAGCTCCGATGTGGCCACCCCTGGCGGTCCGGTTCACCTCTCCTTGGCCTTCAACCCCTCTCACCTTGAAATCGTCAACCCCGTGGTCGAAGGCTCGGTGCGTGCTCGCATGGACCGCCGTGGCGATGCCAAAGGCAGCCAGGTCCTGCCGGTGCTGGTGCATGGCGATGCGGCTGTGGGCGGGCAGGGCGTCAACCAGGAAACCCTGTGCTTGGCGCAAACCCGTGGTTACACCACGGGTGGCACGGTCCACATCATCATCAACAACCAGATCGGTTTCACCACCTCGGATCCGCGCGACCTGCGCTCCACCGCGTTTTGTACCGACATCTTCAAGATGGTCGAAGCCCCGGTGTTGCACGTCAATGGCGACGACCCCGAGGCCGTGGTGCTCGCCACCCAGTTGGCCCTGGAATACCGCATGCAGTTCAGCGCCGATGTGGTGGTGGACATCACCTGTTTCCGCAAGCTTGGCCACAACGAGCAAGACACCCCCAGCCTCACCCAGCCGCTGATGTACAAGAAGATCAGCTCACACCCCGGCACCCGCCGCCTCTACGCCGACAAGCTCTCGGCTCAGGGCCTGGGTGAAAGCCTGGGCGACGACATGGTCAAGGCCTACCGCGCCGCCATGGACGCGGGCAAGCACACCAGTGACCCGGTCATCACCAACTTCAAGAGCAAGTACGCGGTGGACTGGTCACCCTTCCTGGGCAAGAAATGGACCGATGCCTCCGACACCGCCATCCCGCTCAGCGAGTGGAAGCGCTTGGCCGAGAAGATCACCACCGTGCCCGCCAATGTGACGCCCCACCAATTGGTTAAAAAGGTCTACGACGACCGCGCTGCCATGGGTCGTGGCGATGTCAACGTGGACTGGGGCATGGGCGAACACATGGCCTTTGCCTCGCTGGTGGCCAGCGGCTATCCGGTGCGCCTCTCGGGTGAGGACTGCGGTCGCGGCACCTTCACCCACCGTCACGCCGTGATTCACGACCAAAACCGCGAGAAGTGGGACGAGGGCACCTACATCCCCCTGCAGCACGTGGCCGAGAATCAGGCACCGTTTGTGGTCATTGACTCCATCCTCTCCGAGGAAGCGGTGCTGGCCTACGAATACGGCTACGCCTCTAACGACCCCAACACCCTGGTGGTCTGGGAAGCCCAGTTTGGTGACTTTGCCAACGGCGCGCAGGTGGTGATCGACCAGTTCATTGCCTCGGGTGAGGTCAAGTGGGGCCGCGTCAACGGCATCACGCTCATGCTGCCCCATGGCTACGAGGGTCAGGGTCCCGAGCACAGCTCAGCCCGCGTGGAGCGCTTCATGCAGTTGGCCGCTGACACCAACATGCAAATCGTGCAGCCCACCACCGCCAGCCAGATCTTCCATGTGCTGCGCCGCCAAATGGTGCGCGACCTGCGCAAGCCCCTGATCATCTTCACGCCCAAGTCCCTGCTTCGCAACAAGGATGCGACCTCGCCCTTGTCCGAGTTCACCAAGGGCGGTTTCCAGACGGTGATCGGTGAAACCCGTGACATCAAGGCCGACAAGGTCAAGCGCGTGATCGCTTGCTCGGGCAAGGTCTACTTTGACCTGATGAAAAAGCGCGAGGAAAAGGGCGCTGACGACGTGGCCATCCTGCGCGTCGAGCAGCTCTATCCCTTCCCGCACAAGGCGTTTGCCGCCGAGATGAAGAAATACCCCAAGGCCACCGAGATCGTCTGGTGCCAGGACGAGCCCCAAAACCAGGGCGCGTGGTTCTTCATCCAGCACAACATCCACGAGAACATGACCGAAGGCCAGAGGCTGGGCTACGCCGGTCGTGCCGCCTCGGCCTCACCCGCTGTGGGCTATTCACACCTGCACCAGGACCAGCAAAAGGCCCTGATTGAAGCCGCCTTCGCCAAGCTCAAGGGCTTTGTGCTGACCAAGTAAACCCAACATTCAAAGCATCACGGATACACATCATGGCAATCGTTGAAGTCAAAGTTCCCCAGCTCTCCGAATCGGTGGCCGAAGCCACCTTGCTGCAGTGGAAGAAAAAACCCGGTGAGGCCGTTGCGGCCGATGAGATCCTCATTGAAATCGAAACCGACAAGGTGGTGATGGAAGTGCCCGCGCCCAGCGCCGGCGTGCTGGCAGAAATCGTGGTGGGCGACGGCGGCACGGTCGTGGCGCAGCAGCTCATCGCCAAGATCGACAGTGAAGGCAAGGCCGGCGCTGCCCCCGCAGCTGTACCTGCCGCTGCCGCGCCTGCTGCGCCTCCCGCAGCCCCTGTTGCCGCTGCCGCTACCGCGCCCGCGTCCAACAGCAAAGCCGGCGTGGCCATGCCCGCCGCCGCCAAGCTCATGGCCGACAACCACCTTGCTGCGGGTTCCGTGGCAGGCACGGGCAAAGATGGTCGCGTCACCAAGGGCGACGTGCTCTCCGCCGTGGCCGCGGGTCCCAGCGTGATTCCCACTGGCGCACCCACCGCCACTTTGCCCCAGGTGTCCGCACCGGCAGTCAACCTGGGTGATCGCCCCGAACAGCGCGTGCCCATGACCCGCCTGCGTGCGCGCATTGCCGAGCGCTTGCTGCAATCCCAGGCCACCAACGCCATCCTCACCACGTTCAACGAAGTGAACATGGCGCCGGTGATGGCTTTGCGCAAAACCCATCAGGAAAAATTCGAAAAGACCCATGGCGTCAAGCTCGGCTTCATGAGCTTTTTCGTCAAGGCGGCTGTGCACGCGCTCAAGAAGTTCCCGGTGCTCAACGCCTCGGTTGATGGCAACGACATCGTCTACCACGGCTATTTCGACATCGGCATTGCCGAGGGTTCGCCCCGTGGTCTGGTCGTGCCCATCCTGCGCAACGCCGACCAGATGAGCTTCTCCGACATCGAGAAGAAGATCGCCGAGTTCGGCAAGAAGGCCCAAGAGGGCAAGCTGGGCATCGAGGAGATGACCGGCGGCACCTTCTCCATCTCTAACGGCGGCACCTTTGGCTCCATGCTGTCCACCCCCATCATCAACCCGCCGCAATCGGCCATCCTGGGGGTTCACGCCACCAAGGACCGTGCCGTGGTCGAAAACGGGCAGGTGGTGGTTCGCCCCATCAACTACCTGGCCATGTCCTATGACCACCGCATCATCGACGGCCGTGAAGCCGTGCTGGGTCTGGTGGCCATGAAAGAGGCGCTGGAAGATCCCTCGCGCCTGTTGTTTGACATCTGATCCCCTCACCATGCCCCATCTGGGGCATGGCTTCATTCGAGACCCCTCATGAGCAAATCTTTCGACATCATCGTCATCGGCGCTGGTCCTGGTGGCTACATCGCAGCGATCCGCGCTGCACAACTCGGTTTCCAGGTCGCCTGCATCGACGAATGGAAAAACGCAGCGGGCGGTCCAGCCCCTGGGGGCACCTGCACCAACGTGGGCTGCATTCCCTCCAAGGCCTTGTTGCAATCGTCTGAGCACTACGAGCACGCCACGCACCACTTTGCAGACCACGGCATCAGCGCCAAAGAGGTCAAGATGGACGTGACCAAGATGATTGCCCGCAAAGACAACGTGGTGAAACAGAACAACGACGGCATCCTCTACCTCTTCAAGAAAAACAAGGTGGCGTTCTTTCATGGGCGCGGCTCGTTTGAAGGCAAGACCGATGCGGGTTTTGCCGTCAAGGTCGCGGGCAAGGACAACGAGGTCCTCACGGCCAAGCAAGTCATCGTGGCCACGGGTTCATCGGCGCGGGCGCTGCCAGGTGTGCCCTTCGATGAGGAGTTCATCCTCTCCAACGACGGCGCCCTGCGCATGGGCGCTGTGCCCAACAAACTGGTGCTCATCGGATCTGGCGTGATTGGTCTGGAAATGGGCTCGGTGTGGCGTCGCCTGGGTGCGGACGTGACCGTGCTCGAAGGCCTGCCCACCTTCCTGGGTGCGGTCGACGAGCAAATTGCCAAGGAAGCCAAGAAGGCCTTTGACAAGCAAGGCCTGCGCATCGAACTCGGCGTCAAAGTGGGCGAGATCAAGGCTGGCAAAAAGGGGGTCAGCGTCGCCTACACCAATGCCAAGGGCGAGGCGCAACACCTCGATGTGGACAAGGTGGTGGTGTCCATTGGCCGCGTGCCCAACACCACGGGCTTGAACCCCGAGGCTGTGGGCTTGCAACTCGATGAGCGCGGTGCCATTGTGGTGGACGCCGATTGCAAAACCACCGTGCCCGGCATTTGGGCGGTGGGCGATGTGGTGCGTGGCCCCATGTTGGCGCACAAGGCTGAAGAAGAAGGCGTGGCGGTAGCCGAACGCATTGCCGGTCAGCATGGCCATGTGGACTTTGGCCTCGTGCCCTGGGTCATCTACACCAGCCCTGAAATTGCCTGGGTGGGTCGCACCGAGCAGCAACTCAAGGCCGATGGCGTGTCCTACAAGGCGGGCACCTTCCCCTTCCTGGCCAATGGCCGTGCGCGCGCCTTGGGTGACACCACGGGCATGGTGAAGTTGCTGGCCGATGCCAAGACCGACGAGATCCTGGGGGTCCACATCGTGGGTCCCATGGCCTCCGAGCTGATTGCCGAGGCCTGCGTGGCCATGGCCTTCAAGGCCAGCAGCGAAGACATTGCCCGCATCTGCCATGCCCACCCATCCTTGAGCGAATCCACCAAGGAAGCGGCGTTGGCGGTGGACAAGCGCACCCTCAATTTCTGAGGAGGCGCCCGCTTTGACACGTAGCGTCAGGCAGGTCTATGAACACGAACTCGCCCAGCGCGGGTTCAGCGCCGACCCCGCCCAACTCCGGGCGGTTGATCTGCTCGATGCCTGCGCCCAGGCCTGGCATGCCTTCGATGTCCAACGCTCCAGCCTCAAGAACCTGTTCAAAAAGCCCGAGCTGCCCCAGGGCGTTTACATGCATGGCGGGGTGGGGCGGGGCAAGAGCTTTCTCATGGACTGCTTTGACCAGGCGGTGCAGGTCAAGGGCAAGACCCGGCTGCACTTTCACGAGTTCATGCGCGAGGTCCATCGTGAACTGCGCGAGCTGCAAGGCACGGTCAACCCGCTCAACGAACTGGGCAAACGCATCGCCAAGCGCTACACCCTGATCTGTTTCGATGAATTCCATGTGGCCGACATCACCGATGCCATGATCCTGCATCGATTGCTCGAAGCCCTGTTCCAAAACGGCGTGGGCTTTGTGACCACCTCCAACTTTCACCCGGATGGCCTCTACCCCGATGGCCTGCATCGCGACCGCATCCTGCCGGCCATTGCCCTCATCAAGCAGCGCATGCAAGTGGTCCAGGTGGACAACGGCGTGGATTACCGCCGCCGCACCCTGGAGCAGTTGCGCCTGTACCTGTGCCCCTTCAACGACCAGACCGATGAGGAAATGACCCAGGCCTTTGAGCGCCTGGCCGCAGGTCCGGACGAGGATCCGGTGTTGTCCATTGAGAGCCGCCAGATCCGCGCCATCCGCAAGTCAGGCGACATCGTGTGGTTTGATTTCAAGACCCTCTGTGGGGGGCCGCGTTCCATGAACGACTACCTGGAGCTGGCCAGCCAGTTCCACACCGTGTTGTTGAGCGGCGTGCCGCAGATGCCGCCGCGCATGGCCTCCGAAGCCCGTCGCTTCACCTGGCTCATCGACGTCCTTTACGATCGGCGGGTCAAATTGATGATGTCAGCTCAAGTGCCTGCCGCAGAACTCTACACAGAAGGACCCCTCTCGCATGAATTCCCCCGCACCGTGTCGCGCCTGGAGGAAATGCAAAGCGCAGAGTTTTTGGCCCTCTCGCGGCGTGACGTGGACACACGATTGACATGAACCGGCTCACATTCCGGGTGGCTTGCGCCAGCGCCTTGCTGGCGATGATGAGCGCCATGGTTTCAGCCGACGAACTCGACGACATCCAGCGCCAGCGCACCCAGATCGACCTTGCCCGCAGCCAGGCCGAGGCGACATGGCAGCAGGCCGACGAGGCCTGCAAAAAGCGCTTTGCCGTTACCGGTTGCCGTGAAAAGGTGGACAAGCAGCGGCAAGCCGAGCTCAAGGCGCTGCGCGACCAGGAAATCCAGCTCAACGACCGCGAGCGGCGCATCCGGGGCGCCATGGCGCAGGACCGGTTGCAGCAGCGCGAACGTGAGCAAGCCGAGCGCTTGCAAGCGCCCAAAGTCCAGTCCGAGCCGCCGGTGCGCGAGCAAAGCGATGCGGTGGTGGTGCCCGAAGGCAAACTCCCCAAAGCTCAGGGTGAGCGCCTGCCCAAAACCCCCAACGCCCCAACCGAAGCCGAACAGCGCGAGAACGCCAGAAAGCGCCAGGAGCGGCTGCAGGAATCGGAGCAGCATCGCAAGGACGTTCAAAAGCGGCATGAAAACCAGTCCAGCAAGCCGCTGGCTTTGCCCCAACCGGGTGAATTTCCCAAATGAACACCCCCATCAACCTGAGTCACGAGGTTGAACAGTGTTTCTCCGCCCAGGGGCCATTGGCCAGGCAGTGGCCTGGCTATGTCCCGCGCGATGGTCAGATTCACATGGCTCAGGCGGTGACGCAGCAAATCCAGCAAGGCGGCTCGCTGGTCGTGCAGGCCGGCACTGGCGTTGGAAAAACCTTTGCCTACCTGGTTCCGGCCTTGCTCAGCCGCGAGCGCATCCTCGTTTCCACGGCCACCAAGGCTTTGCAGGAACAGCTGTTTTCACGGGATTTGCCAGCGTTGCTCTCGGTCCTGGGCATTCAGGTCCAGGTGGCCTTGCTCAAGGGGCGATCGAGTTATTTGTGCGTGCACCGCATGGAACAAACCCTCCATCAGGGGCTGCTGCCTGACCCCACTGCCGTGGTGATGCTGCACCAGGTCAAGCGCTGGTCTGGCGTCACCCGCAGTGGTGATGTGTCCGAGGTGCCGGGTCTGGAGGAGCAAAGCGGCTTGCTGCCCCTGGTGACCTCCACGCGCGAGAACTGCCTGGGCAGCGACTGTGACCATTGGCAAAGCTGTCACGTCAACCAGGCCAGGCGAGAGGCCATGCAAGCCGATGTGGTGGTCATCAATCACCATTTGTTTTTTGCCGATTGGCAGGTCAAGGAATCGGGTGTGGCCGAGCTGCTGCCCAGTGTGCGGGTGGTGATCTTTGATGAAGCCCATCAACTCAACGAGGTGGGCACGCAGTTTTTAGGGGTGTCGCTGACGTCCTCGGCTCTGCTGGACTTGAGTCGAGACCTGCTGGTGGGCGGACTTGCCCATGCCAAGGGATTGGCCAGCTGGCAGGACCTGGCCTCATCGCTTCAAAAGGCCACCAAGGACTGGCGGCTGAGTCTGCCCAGGGAGCCGGCATCGGCACGCCATCGCTGGCGCGACGATGGCCCCGAATCGGTGCGGCCAGAAGAATGGGCACCCCCCTGGCAAGCGCTGGACGAGCAACTGAGCCTGTGCGAGAACGCCTTGCAGGCGGTGGCCGAAGTCCATCCCGAACTTCAACGCCTGCTGGACCGCGCCCAGGCCTTGCGCGCCACCTGGCGGCTCTTCTCCTCGCCTTGCAACCAGGGTGTGCGATGGGCTGAAACGGCCCTGGGAGGACAAATCGGTGTGCATCAAGCCCCGCTGGATTTGAATCAGTCGGTGGCGGGGCTGTGGGGGGATGCGCCGGTGGTGGAGGTGGGTGATCCACCCCCCAAAACCTGGATCTTCACCTCGGCCACCCTGGGGGCGGACGACCAACTCAAATGGTTCACCCAGCCTTGTGGCCTCTCTCATGCCCGCACACTCAAAGTGCAAAGCCCCTTTGATTACCCCGAGCAGGGGGTGTTGTTCATTCCCACCGACATGGTGGAGCCCAAAGACCCCTTGCACTCGGAACAGGTGGCCGTGCTGGCCACCAGCGTCGCTCGCCAGCTCGGTGGGCGAACCTTGGTGCTCACCACCACCAACCGGGCTTTGAAAGAGATTGCGCGCATCCTGAGCGAGGACCTGGATCAGCCCGGCGACCCTCAGGTCAAGTCCCAGGGGCAGCACACCAAGCGGCAGCTGATGAACTGGTTCCAGCAAGGGGGCAGCCCAGAGGACCCCAGGGGTTGCGTGCTGGTGGCCACGGCCAGTTTTTGGGAAGGCTTTGATGTGCCCGGTGATGCCCTGCAAGCCGTCATCATCGACAAGCTGCCCTTTGCACCCCCCGACGACCCCTTGATGCAAGCCAAAGCCGAGGCCTTGCAATCACAGGGCAAGAACCCCTTCATCGAGCTGCATTTGCCCGATGTGGCGGTGAGCCTGCAACAGGGAGCAGGGCGTTTGATTCGAACCCAGTCGGACAAAGGGGTGCTGGTGATTTGCGACCGCAGACTCGCCAGCGCCAACTATGGCAAATCGCTGCTGGCGAGCTTGCCGCCCATGCGTCGCGTGCTCACACGAGCCCAGCTGGAGCAGGCCATGCTGGAGCTGGGGCTCACCAAATCTTGTACCAGGGCTTAGCGGGCTTGTCGCTTTTGGGGTTGGCCACGGTCGGGCTGGCCGGTTTGGCCGGCGCATCGCTCAGGGTGGAGGAGTCCAGGAACATGGACTTGCTCAAGGCGTTGTCTGGGAAGGTGCGTTTGAGCACACGCAGGTTGTCGTCACGCAGCTGGCGTATGCCCAATTTGTCATAGGCGCGCACCAGGATCTCCAAGGCTTTTTCTGTGCTGGCATCCTGGGGGAAGTCCAACAAGATTTGCTGGGCACGGTTGACCGCAGCCACATAGGCACCGCGCTCGAGGTAGAACTGGGCGATCTTGACCTCGGTGACCACCAGGCTCGATGCGATGTAGGCCATGCGCTTTTTGGCGTCGGGCGCGTACTTGGAATCAGGGAAGCGGTTGAGCAGGGTTTTGAAGACATCGAAGGCCACCTTGGCCGCATCGGTATCGCGCTCGGCCAGCTCCTGGGGGAACCACCTTTCCAGCAAACCGTCGTTGGACTTGTAGGACACCACACCCTTGAGGTAGATGGCGTAATCGGTGGCGGGGTGGGTGGGGTGCAGTCGCATGAAGCGGTCCAGGGTGGCCAAGGCCAGCAACTGGTCGCCGTTTTTGTATTGAGCGAAGGCTTTGTCGAGCTGAGCTTGTTCGCCCAGAATCGTGCCCGCTGCCATGCCCTCGACTTTGTCAAAATAGGGAATGGCTTTGGCATACTGGACCGTGTCCACGAACTCTTTGGCCTCTTGGTAGATTTGTTGTGCGGTCTTGCCAGCCGTGGGATCTTTGGTCTCTGTGGCGCAGCCCACGAGCGCGAGGATTGCCGCCACACAGCAAAACTGTTTCAGATTCAACATCCCATCCCCAATTCAATGACTCCAATGACGGGCATTATCGGTCAGCCTCATCCCCCATCCGATGACAGGGTCATGGAGGAATGGTCGGCTGCCGATGCCGATCCCCAGGACGGGGCTGTGGTGGTCGAAGAACTGACCATTGCCCCGCAATGGCACGAAGCGCGCCTGGACAAGGTCCTGGCCGCCATGCTGGCTGGCTGGTCGCGCTCACACCTGTCGCAGGTCATCGAGGCGGGGGATGTGCGCTGGCTCAAACACCCCGATCGCCCGCTCAAGCCCTCTCACAAGGTGAGGTCGGGCGAGGTCTACCGGGTCACTTTGCACCCGCTGGCCTCCAGCGCCGCCTTCGAGCCCCAGGCCATGGACCTCACCGTGTTGCACGAGGACGAGCACTTGATGGTCATCGACAAGCCAGCGGGCCTGGTGGTGCACCCCGCGCCGGGTCACTGGAGCGGCACCTTGCTCAATGCCTTGCTGCATCACCATGCGGGTGCTCGCGCCTTGCCGCGAGCGGGCATAGTTCACCGCCTGGACAAAGACACCAGCGGCCTCATGATGGTGGGCAAGACCCCGTCTGCGGTGGATGCCCTGGTGCAGGCCATTGGTGCGCGTTCGGTTCGCCGCGAGTACCTGGCGCTGGCGCACAAGCCCTGGCGGGGCAAGACCCACATCGAAATCCAGACCGACATGGGGCGTGACCCCCGAAATCGACTGCGCATGGCGGCCTTGCCTGAAGGCAAGGGCAAATGGTCTCAAACCGATGTCACCTGCCTGGCCACCAACGATCAGGCCAGCTGGGTGCATTGCCGCCTGCATTCGGGGCGCACCCATCAGATCCGCGTGCACATGGCGCACCTGGGCCATCCGCTGGTGTCCGATGTCACTTACGGCGGCCAGCTCCTTGCCGGACTGAACCGACAAGCCTTGCATGCCTGGCGGCTGAGCTTGGCGCATCCCCATACCGGCCAAGCCCTGCAATGGACCTGCCCGCCGCCGCCTGACCTGCGCCAGGCTTTGTCGCAGGTGGGGCTTGGCTACAATGAACGCCTCTTGCCCGTGCCGTGAAGGCACCGGATTCCTCCTCACTGAGCATCCTCCCACCCGGATCGCATGAATACCCTTGAAGCCAAGCGCGTCCTTGAGACCGCATTGATCTGTGCCTCGCAGGCCATGCCCATCAAGGACATGGTGTTGTTGTTCAACGGCCAAGTCGGCGAAGACACCCTCAAGCGTTTGCTGCAGGAATTGCAACTCGACTGGTCTGCCAAAGGCCTGGAGCTCGTGGCGCTGGCCTCTGGCTGGCGCTTCCAGAGCCGACCCAGCATGCGCGTGTATCTGGACCGCCTCCACCCAGAAAAGCCACCCAAGTACAGCCGGGCGGTCATGGAAACCCTGGCCATCATTGCTTACCGCCAACCCGTGACCCGTGGCGACATGGAAGACATCCGGGGTGTGACCATCAATAGCCTGGTCATCAAGCAACTTGAAGACCGGGGCTGGGTGGAAGTCATCGGGCATCGCGAAACGGTAGGCCGACCGGCCTTGTATGCCACCACGCGTCAGTTTCTGGACGACCTGGGCTTGACCTCGCTGGATCAGCTGCCTCCCCTCGATGTAGCCAATTCGGTGCTGGACCAACTCATCCAGTCCACAGAGCCGGTCAATGACCAGCAACTTCCCATTCTGTTGGCCCCCCATTCCGACGCAGAGGATTCTCATCATGGCGACCCGCTCATCTCCGCCTCGGCGCAGCACAACCCAGAAGACCCCATCGAGCCGCCCCCGCAGGCCGAGCACCCGAACTCCCCGGCCTGAAGCGGGCGAGCACGATTCAGCGCCCCCCCTTGAGCTGAACGACACCCCAAGCGATAGCGCCCCGCGTGCGCCCAGGGAGGTGGTTTCACCCAGCAAGCGCGTGCTCTTGCCCCAGGCTGAAACCCCCAAGCTGCACAAGGTGCTGGCCCAGTCTGGCCTGGGCTCGCGCCTGGACATGGAGGCCTTGATCCGTGAAGGTCGCTTGACCGTCAATGGGCGCGCCGCCCATGTGGGGCAGCGTGTCCAGGTGGGCGACCAGATCCGTTTCGATGGCCGCCCCATCCGCTACCAGATGGCTGAGCCCACACCCCGTGTGTTGGCCTATCACAAGCCCGAAGGCGAAATCGTTTCTCACGATGATCCGCACAATCGCCCCTCGGTCTTTCGGACTTTGCCCCGCATCGGCGCGGGCAAGTGGCTATCGGTGGGGCGTTTGGACCTCAACACCGAGGGTTTGCTGCTGTTTTCCAATTCGGGCACCTTGGTCAACCAGCTCACCCATCCACGCTTTGGCATGGAGCGCGAATATGCAGTGCGTGTGCTGGGGCAACTCTCGCAAGAAGCGCAAACGGCCTTGCTCGATGGCGTCATGCTCGACGATGGTCCCGCCCGTTTCGAATCCCTGCAGCCCCTGGGCAAGGGCGAGGGCGTCAATGCCTGGTATCGGGTGGTGATCCAGGAAGGCCGTAACCGCGAGGTTCGCCGCCTGATCGAGGCGGTGGGCCATGTGGTGAGCCGCCTCACCCGAGTGCGCTATGGTCCCGTGGTCCTGCCGCGCGGGCTGCGCCGGGGCCATTGGGTGGAACTGCACGGCTCGGATCTGGCCGATTTGCTGCGCGCTGCTGGCCTTGATCCCCAGGCACCCAAGCCCGTGGCCAAAACGCCCACCCCCAGGCGGCACTCGCCTGACCGCCCCAAGGTCAAGTCCACCAAACCCCAGGCTCCCGCACGGGCGAGGGCGGCCGCGCCCGCTCCCCGAGCGGCACAGCCCGCCGATTCAGCCACCGAGCGCACCGCCCGCAAGGATTTCATTGGCGAAAAGGCCTTGAGCCGCCTCAGTCGCCAGCGAAAAGGCAAGCCTGGGGCAGCTTCGTCGCGCAGCAAATCCCCCCGGCGTTGAAACAGTGCCCCTCATGGGGGCACGGACTCCACCTGGCGCATCGGGTTGACCCTAGGGGGACGGGTTAAAATGCGCGTTGTTTTTTTCAGAGATTCAGAACGGAAACCCACTCATGGCCATCGAACGCACCCTGTCCATCATCAAACCCGATGCCGTTGCCAAAAATGTCATCGGTCAAATCTACGCCCGCTTTGAGGCGGCTGGCCTCAAGATCGTGGCCTCCCGCATGGCCCACCTCTCCCGTGGCGAGGCTGAGGCCTTCTATGCCGTGCACAAAGAGCGCCCCTTCTTCAAAGACCTGGTGGACTTCATGATCTCCGGTCCCGTCATGATCCAGGTGCTCGAGGGCGACAACGCCATCCTGAAAAACCGCGATCTCATGGGTGCGACCGACCCCAAGAAGGCTGCTCCTGGCACCATCCGCGCCGATTTTGCCGACAGCATTGATGCCAACGCTGTGCATGGCTCCGACGCCCCCGAAACCGCACGCAACGAAGTGGCCTTCTTCTTTGCGGGCATGAACGTCTACTCGCGCTGATCCCTCAGCGCAGAGACTGCCCCCTCAGCGATGGTCAACCTGCTCGATTTCGACCTGGAAGGCCTCATTCAATGGTGTGAAGCGAGGGGGCAGAAGCGTTTCCGTGCGGTCCAGCTGTTTCGCTGGATCCACCAAAAGGGCGTGGGGGACTTCTCCCTCATGTCCGACCTGGCCAAACCCTGGCGTGACGACCTGGCCTTGCACGCCCAGGTCAAACCCCTGTCGGTGCTCTCCCGTCACGATTCCGCCGACGGCACCATCAAATGGTTGTTTGATGTGGGCGAGGGCAACGCCATTGAAACAGTGTTCATCCCCGAAGACGACCGCGCCACCTTGTGCGTGTCCTCTCAGGTGGGCTGCGCCGTGGGCTGTCCCTTTTGCTCCACGGGCTATCAGGGCTTTAGCCGCAACCTCTCCACGGCAGAAATCCTGGCCCAACTCTGGTGGGCGGAGCACACCCTCAGAGCCGAGCGCGGCACCACCGATCGCGTGATCTCCAACGTGGTGATGATGGGCATGGGTGAGCCTCTGCAAAACATGCAAGCCCTGTTGCCGGCTTTGCATGCCATGCTCGATGACCATGGCTATGGTTTGTCTCGCCGTCGGGTGACGGTGTCTACCTCGGGCGTGGTGTCCATGTTCGATCGCCTGGCTCAATCCGCCCCCGTGGCGCTGGCCGTGTCCCTTCACGCACCCGATGACGCTTTGCGCGACCGCCTCGTGCCCATCAACCGCAAATACCCTTTGGCCGAATTGCTTGCTGCCTGCCGCGCCTATCTAGACCATGCGCCGCGCGACTTCCTGACCTTCGAGTACTGCATGCTCGAGGGCGTGAACGACAGCGACCAGCATGCCCAGGCTTTGATCGATCTGGTCTTGCACCATCCCGATGGCCCGGTGCCTTGCAAATTCAACCTCATCCCATTCAATCCCTTCCCGCAGTCGGGCATGAAGCGCTCCAGTGCCCAGCGCGTCAAAGCCTTTGCCGAACAACTGAGCCGGGCAGGCCTGGTCACCACGGTGAGGAAAACGCGGGGCGACGACATCGATGCAGCCTGTGGCCAGCTCGCTGGCGATGTGAAAGATCGCACCCGTGTCCATCTGCGCCGCATCAACGCCATGCCCAGCAGCCCTCAGCCCCTGGTGAATTGAGGCTGAGCCACCACCCAGCCATCATCCAGCCGCACGAGCCCCACATGACCAGCACCCCCATCCCCTTTTCTGAACCCCAAAGCCGACGCTCACGCACCGTGGCCATCCGCTGGGGGGATCACTCAGTTCAGCTGGGCGGTGCGCACCCGGTGGTCGTGCAGTCCATGACCAATACCGATACGGCCGATGCCGTGGCCACTGCCATTCAAGTCAAAGAGCTGGCACAGGCCGGCTCCGAGCTGGTTCGCATCACCGTCAACACGCCCGAGGCCGCTCGCGCTGTGCCTCACATCCGCGAACAACTTGATCGCATGGGCATTGCGGTGCCCCTCATTGGCGACTTTCATTTCAATGGCCACCGCCTGCTGCAGGAGTTTCCCGATTGCGCCCAGGCGCTGTCCAAATACCGCATCAACCCCGGCAATGTGGGCAAGGGCGACAAGCACGACAAGCAGTTCAGCCAGATGGTCGAAGCGGCCATGCGCTTCAACAAGGTCATCCGCATTGGGGTCAACTGGGGCTCGCTGGACCAGGAGCTGCTGGCGCGGCTCATGGACGACAACGCCAAGCGCAGCTCGCCTTGGGATGTGCGCCAAGTGATGTACGAGGCGGTGGTGCAATCGGCGCTGGAATCGGCTCAGCTCGCCCAGCGTCTGGGCTTGCCCGCCGAACAAATGGTGCTCAGCTGCAAGATGAGCAGCGTGCAGGACCTGGTGGCGGTCTACCGCGCCCTGGCTGCCCGCACCGATTTGGCCCTGCACCTGGGGCTCACCGAGGCCGGCATGGGCACCAAGGGCACGGTGGCGTCGACTGCGGCGCTGAGCCTGCTGCTGCAAGATGGCATTGGCGACACGATTCGCGTCTCCCTCACGCCCCAGCCCGGTCAATCGCGCACCCAGGAGGTGGTGATTGCCACCGAGATCCTGCAGGCCTTGGGCTTGCGGCACTTTGTGCCCAGCGTGACGGCTTGTCCGGGTTGTGGCCGCACCACCAGCACCACGTTCCAGGAATTGGCGCAATCCATCGAGGCGCATTTGCGCGATCAAATGCCCATCTGGCGCAAGCAATACCCCGGCGTCGAGAACCTCAAGGTGGCCGTCATGGGCTGCATCGTCAACGGTCCCGGTGAGTCCAAGATGGCCGACATCGGCATCAGCCTGCCCGGCACGGGCGAGGCACCGGCGGCACCGGTGTTCATCGACGGCGTCAAGGTCCACACCTTGCGGGGTGAGCACATTGCCCAAGAGTTTCAACACATCGTGGCCGACTACGTGGCCAAACGATTTTCGGTGACCCAGAACTGACTTTCCCCCTATGAGTGACACCATCACCGCCGTCAAAGGCATGAACGACGTGCTGCCAGCCGATTCATCGCGCTGGGAACACCTAGAGACGGTATTTCGTCAAGTGCTGGCCGCACACGGCTATCGCAACATCCGCACCCCCATCGTGGAGCCCACGGCCTTGTTCGTGCGCGGTCTTGGCGAAGTCACCGACATCGTTGAAAAAGAGATGTACTCCTTCGAGGACAAGCTCAACGGCGAGCATCTGACCCTCAGGCCTGAGGCCACCGCGGGGGTGGTGCGCGCGAGCATCGAGCACAACCTCCTGTACGAGGGCGGGCAACGCCTTTATTACTTTGGCCCCATGTTCAGGCACGAGCGCCCACAGCGTGGCCGCTATCGCCAGTTCCACCAAATGGGCGCAGAGGCGCTGGGTTTTCCGGGCGCCGAGGTCGATGCCGAGCTCATCGTCATGGCGCACCAGCTTTGGCAGTCACTGGGTCTGAGCGGGATCGAGTTGCACCTCAACAGCCTCGGTCAGCCCGAAGAGCGCAAACGCCATCGACAAGCCCTGATCGAGCATCTGCAAGCCCATGCCGAGGTGTTGGACGAGGACGCACTCCGTCGCTTGCACACCAACCCCTTGCGCATCCTGGACACCAAAAACCCCGCCATGCAACCGGTGGTGGAGTCTGCGCCCCAGCTGCTGGACTTCCTGGGCGAGGCCTCGCTGGCCCATTTCAACCAGGTCAAGGCTGTGTTGGATGCCCATGGTCTGACCTACACCATCAACCCGCGCCTGGTGCGCGGCATGGATTACTACAACCTCACGGTGTTTGAGTTCGTCACCCACCAACTCGGCTCACAAGGCACGATATGTGGGGGAGGGCGCTATGACCACCTCATCACCCAAATGGGTGGCAAGCCCGCACCCGCCGTGGGTTGGGCCTTGGGTGTGGAACGCGTGCTCGAGCTGCTCAAGGAACAGTCCGCGCCCGTCAAGCCCGCCACCTGCGACGCGTATGTGATCGTGACCGAGCCCAGTGCCTACGCTCAGCTCATGCCTGTGCTCTCGGGCTTGCGTGCGCTGGGGCTCAAGGTGCTCATGCACGCTGCTGCCCAGTCGGGCGCGGGTCAACAGGTGAGTCTGGGCAGCATGAAGTCCCAGTTCAAGAAGGCCGATGCCAGCGGAGCCCAATGGGCGTTGATCGTGGGTTCGGATGAATTGGCACAGGGTCAACTCACCCTCAAGCACCTGCGCGAGAATGACCACCCGCAGCGCACCCATTTGCTGTCCGACTGGCCCCAATGGGGGCCACTCCTAAAATCGGTCGCCTGATTTCTCCTTTATCTCTACACCTCATCACACCATGGCCAGCCACCTCGATTTAGAAGAACAAGAGCAAATTGCCGAGCTCAAGCATTTTTGGAACCGCTGGGGCAACCTCATCACCTGGGTTCTGATTGGAGCCATGGGTGCCTTTGCCGCCTGGAATGGCTGGCAGTATTGGCAGCGCCAGCAGGCCATTCAGGCCGCCGCCATGAAAGATGCCGTCGAGCAGGCCATCACCGCCAAGGATTGGGCGCTGGTGGAACGCGCGGCCAAGGATTTGCGCGAGCAGTTCCCCAAGACCCATGCGGCGAGCTCCACCCAGCTCTTGCTGGCCAAACTGGCGCTGGATCAGCAAAAGCCTGAGCAAGCCCAGGAGAGCCTCAAATGGGTGATCGAGCACGCCTCTGACCCCGGCCTGGGCGCTATAGCCCGCTTGCGCCTGGCGGGCATGCTGCTCGACGATGGCAAGCCTGATCAGGCTTTGCCCTTGCTCACCCAAAGCCCGCCTGCACCTGGCTTTGAGCCTTTGTTCGAAGACCGTTTGGGTGATTTGGCCCAGCAAAACGGCAAGCCGCAGGAGGCTGTGGCACATTACACCAACGCCTTCAAGCACGCCCAGGTGCCCGATGCGCTCAAACAAGTCGTGTCAGTCAAGCTCGCCGCCTTGGGCGTGGACTCTGACACCCTGAAATGAACCCACTCAGAACCCAGCCATGAAATTGCCCGTTGTTGCCTGGCCCCGTTTTTCTGCGTTGATTGCCGCCCTGGTGATGGGGGTCATGCTGGCTTCGTGCAGCACATCGCCCAGACCCAAGCCTAAGGATTTGGGTCCTGTGGCCACCATCGAAGCCAAGCTGCGCTGGCAAACCAACGTGGGCGTGAGCACCACCGGTCAACTGCTGGCCGTTCAGAATGGCCGCATTGCCCTGGCCAACGACAAAGGCGAGGTGCAGGTGCTCGATGCCAGCAATGGTCAACTGGTCTGGAAGTTCGATGCCCGCAATCGCATCGACTCCGGGGTGGGCTTTGATGGCATTCGCGCCGCCGTCGTGACCCAGACCAACCAGCTCATGGTCATCCATGGTGGCCAACTGGTGTGGCAGGTGCGTTTGCCTGCCAGGTCATTCACCCCACCGTTGCTGGCGGGCGGGCGCGTGTTTTTGCTGCTGGCCGATCGCTCGGTCATGGCCCTGGACGGTGAGTCAGGTGGCCTGATCTGGCATTTGCGCGAGGACACCGATCCACTGGTTTTGCAGCAGCCCGGCTTGCTCACGCACCTCAACAACAAGTTGCTGGTGGGTCAAAGTGCGCGCCTCTTGCGCATCAACCCGCAAAACGGCACGGTGGAGGTGCAATCCACCCTGGCCGTATCGCGTGGTCTCAATGATCTGGAGCGGCTCATCGACCTCATCGCCCCTGCCTCGCTCACGCCGGAGCGCTTGTGCGTGGTGGCCTTTCAAACCCAGCTCTCGTGCGTGAACCCCAACACGGGCAATTTGCTCTGGAGCCGATCCACCACTTCTACGGTTGGCCTCAGTGCCGATGCCTCTGCTTTGGCCAATGTCCAGGAAAACGGTGTGGTGCGTTTGTGGAACACCCAGACCAACCAAATGACCTGGGATTCAGAAATCCTCAAGTTCCGCAGCCTTCGAACCCCCATCCTGAGCGCCAAACAGGTGCTGGTCGCCGATGAAAGCGCCACCCTCTATGCCCTGGACCGCAAAGATGGCCAATTGCTGGGTCGCCTGGCCACCGGCATGGGTCCTTTGTCCGGCGAACCACTGCTCACCCCCCAGGGTGTGCTCCTGCTGGGGCGCAACGGTCAGCTGCGCCTCTACGAGGGGCTGTGAACCATTGTGAATCCAGTCATTGCGCTGGTGGGGCGCCCCAACGTCGGCAAATCCACCCTCTTTAACCGCCTCACCAAGAGCCGCGATGCCATCGTGGCCGATTACGCAGGGCTCACGCGGGATCGCCACTATGGCCAACTCAAAATGGGTGGGCGTTCCTGGATTGTGATTGACACCGGCGGTTTTGAGCCGCGCGCCGAAACGGGCATCTATCACGAGATGGCCAAGCAGACTCGACAAGCCGTCATCGAAGCCGATGTGGTGGTGTTTGTGGTCGATGCACGCGAAGGCCTCAGCGCCCAGGACCACGACATTGCCAATCATCTGCGCAAACTGGGCAAGCCCACTTGCCTTGTGGCCAACAAGGCCGAGGGCATGCAAGAGGGCATCCAACTGAGCGAATTTTTTGAATTGGGTCTGGGTCAGGTCTACCCCATCTCCGCCTCACATGGCCAGGGCATTCGTGGCTTGCTCGACGAGATCGAGGCTTTGCTGCCCATGGCGCCCGATGAAGAGGGCGACGAGGCCGCGGACGACAACCGCCCCATCAAGCTGGCCGTGGCCGGGCGCCCCAATGTGGGCAAATCCACCCTGATCAATGTCTGGCTGGGCGAAGAGCGTCTGGTGGCCTTTGATTTGCCTGGCACCACGCGGGATGCCATCCGTGTGCCCTTCGAGCGCGAAGGGCAGATGTTTGAACTCATCGACACCGCAGGATTGAGGCGCAAGGGCAGGGTGTTTGAAGCCATTGAAAAGTTTTCCGTGGTCAAAACCCTGCAAGCCATTGAATCGGCCAATGTGGTGCTGCTGCTGCTCGATGCCACCCAGGGCATCACCGATCAGGATGCCCATATCGCAGGCTTCATCCTCGAGTCGGGGCGCGCGGTGGTGCTGGCCATCAACAAGTGGGAAGCGGTGGACGACTACCAGCGCGAATTGCTCAAGCGCTCCATCGAGGCGCGCCTGGGCTTTCTCAAGTTTGCCCGCATGAACTTCATCTCGGCCAAGAAGAGGCAGGGGGTGAACAGCCTTTGGGGCGCCATCGCACATGCGCATCGTTCGGCCAACACCAAAATGCCCACACCCAAGCTCACGCGCACCTTGCTCGAGGCGGTGCAATTCCAGGCACCCAAGCGCTCTGGCATGTTCAGACCCAAGCTGCGCTATGCGCACCAAGGCGGCATGAATCCACCCGTGATCGTCATCCACGGCAATTCGCTCGAGCATGTGACCGATTCATACCGCCGCTTTTTGGAGGGGCGGTTTCGGCAAGTCTTTGATCTGGAAGGCACACCCTTGCGCATTGAATTCAAGACCAGTCAAAACCCCTACAAAGAATGACCCCATCTCCTTGAAGGACGAGGGCCAACACACCAAGATGAGCGCAATGACTGTGCTATGGTTTGGGCATCAATAACGAACACGGAGAATATCGTGAACAACAAAGGGCAACTTTTGCAAGACCCCTTCCTCAATCTGCTTCGCAAGGAGCATGTCCCCGTTTCCATCTACTTGGTCAATGGCATCAAGCTGCAAGGCCAGATCGAATCCTTTGACCAATACGTGGTGCTCTTGCGCAACACGGTCACCCAGATGGTTTACAAGCATGCGATCTCCACCATCGTGCCCGGTCGTGCGGTGGCGTTCAACCCCATGGAAGGCGTGGACGCTGACACCCATGAGGCTGATACCTCCAGTTGATCGCGGCTTGGATCGGCCACTTTGTCCGCCACTTCTCCTTCATCCATGAACCAGCCCACCGTCTTGCTGGTCGGTGTGGATTTGGGCTTGCCGCACTTTGACGCCGATCTCACCGAATTGGGCCTCCTGGCCCGTTCGGCGGGCTTGCTGCCGGTGGCGGTGCTCACCTGCAAGCGGCGTGCGCCCGATGCGGCACTCTTTGTGGGCAGTGGCAAGGCCGATGAAATCCGTGATCTCGCTGCCGAACACGGCGCGAGTGAAATCCTCTTCGATCAGTCTCTGAGCCCTGCTCAGCAGCGCAACCTGGAGCGTCACCTGGGTTTGCCCGTGAACGATCGCACCCTCCTGATCCTGGAAATCTTTGCCCAGCGCGCCCGCAGCCATGAAGGCCAGTTGCAGGTTGAATTGGCCAGGCTGCAATACCTCAGCACGCGCTTGGTGAGGCGATGGTCCCACCTGGAGCGTCAGCGTGGCGGCATTGGTGCGCGGGGTGGCCCCGGTGAAACCCAGATCGAATTGGACCGCCGAATGATTGGCGAGGCCATCAAGCGCACCCGCGAGCGCTTGGTCAAGGTCAAGCGTCAGCGCCAGACCCAGCGTCGCGCGCGCCTGCGCCATGGCATGACCAAGTTTTCACTGGTGGGCTACACCAACGCGGGCAAATCCACCCTGTTCAATGCGCTGGTCAAGGCCCGCAGCTATGCGGCTGATCAACTCTTTGCCACCCTGGACACCACCACACGGCAGTTGTACTTGCAGCAAGGCACCGACCCCGGCCTTCAGGTGTCCATCTCGGACACCGTGGGCTTCATTCGTGACTTGCCCCACGGCCTGATCGAGGCCTTTGAAGCCACCTTGCTCGAAGCGGCCGATGCGGATCTCCTGCTGCACGTGGTCGACGCATCGCATGCCGACTACCCCGAACAAATCCAGCAGGTGCAACAGGTGCTGTCTGACATCGGCGCGGCCGATATTCCCCAATTGCTGGTCTTCAACAAGGTCGATGCCTTGCCAGATGCCGCCCAGCCGACACAACGGCTGGACCAATTCGAATGGGAGGGGCAACCCTTGCCCAGGATCTTCGTCAGCGCCCAAACGGGTGAAGGCCTCGATGCCCTGCGGGCTTGGCTGCACCAGTGGGCTGTTTCCCATTCGCTCGTCGCTTCAGCGCCAACCAGCCTGGCCATGCAAGGGGAACCCCTTGCTGATCAGGGTGTTGTGTGCTCGGGGCACAATGCGCACTAACAGCTGTTTGACCTCATCATGAACCCAACGCCAACTACCCCCTCTTCGCGTCGCAAGCCCAAGCTGTTGCAGTGGCTCTTCAACCTCAACGATGGCCGCTGGGGCCGCGATCCCCATGCCTCGGATGCTCAGGGCAATGACCGTGATCCCAATCGCGACCCCAATCGGCCTGCCTCGGGTGGCCCACGTGATGCCAAAGGTCCGCCCGATCTGGATGAACTCTGGCGCGACCTCAACGAAAAGCTCGGCGGTTTCCTGGGCAAGGCCACTCGCAAAGGCGGCTCAGGCGATGGTGAACCACCACCGTCCGGTGGTGGCCGCCCTGGCGGTCCCGGCATGCGGGGTGCCCGATTTGGCTTGGGCGTGGGCTTGGGTGTGCTGGCCGTGATCTGGCTGGGCAGTGGCTTTTTCATTGTCCAAGAAGGCCAGCAGGCAGTGATCACCCAGTTTGGCAAGTACCACAGCACTGTGGGCGCGGGCATCAACTGGCGCGTTCCTTATCCCGTTCAACGCCACGAAGTGGTGTATGTCACGCAAATCCGCTCCATCGACATCGGGCGCGATACCCTGGTCAAGTCCACGGGGCTGCGCGATTCGGCCATGCTCACCGAGGATGAAAACATCGTCGAGATCAAGTTTGCCGTGCAGTACCGATTGACCGATGCACGTCAATTCCTGTTTGAAAGCAAGAGCCCCGTGACGGCCGTGACCCAGGCTGCGGAAACCGCTGTGCGCGAAGTGGTGGGTCAAATGCGCATGGACACCGCGCTGTCCGAAGAGCGGGATCAGATTGCGCCTCGCATCCGCGCCATCATGCAAAAAATCCTGGACCGCTACAAAGTGGGCATCGAAGTGGTGGCCATCAACATGCAGCAAGGCGGCATACGCCCGCCCGAGCAAGTCCAGGCCGCGTTTGACGACGTGTTGAAGTCTGGCCAGGAGCGCGAGCGCGCCAAAAACGAAGCGGAGGCCTATGCCAACGATGTCGTGCCCCGCGCAGTGGGCGCTGCTTCCCGCCTCAAGCAGGAGGCCGAGGGCTACCGCGCCCGCATCGTGGCGCAGGCTCAGGGCGATGCACAGCGCTTCAAGTCCCTGTTGGCCGAATACCAAAAAGCACCGCAGGTCACGCGCGACCGCTTGTACCTGGAGAACATGCAGCAAGTGTTCTCTGGCGTGACCAAGGTTCTGGTCGACACCAAGCAAGGCTCCAACCTCTTGTATTTGCCGCTGGACCAGATCATGCAGGTCACCGCTGCGCCCAACCGTGCACCCGGCGCGCCTGAAGTGCCCGCCGCCATGAATTCAACACCACCCGCCTTGCCCAGCAATGGGGGCGATTTGAGGGGCAGGGACGATCGCGGTCGCGATCGGGACGCTCGCCAGTGAGGACAACATGAACCGAATCGGACTCATCATTGCAGCCATCGTGGCCTTCGTGGCCCTGGTGATCTCCACCGTCTTTGTGGTGGACCAGCGTCAGTTTGGCGTGGTGTATTCGCTTGGGCAAATCAAGCGCGTCATCACCGAACCCGGCTTGAATTTCAAGCTCCCGCCGCCTTTCCAGAACGTGCGATTCATCGACAAGCGCCTTTTGTCTTTGGAATCCTCGGACACCGAACCCATGCTCACCGCTGAAAAGCAGCGCATGGTCATCGACTGGTTTGTGCGCTGGCGCATCAGCGATCCGTCGGCCTACATCCGCAACGTGGGTCTGGATGAGCGTGCGGGCGGCACCCAATTGGCCCGTGTGGTCAGGAACGCTTTCCAGGAAGAAATCAACAAGGTCACCGTGCAAGAACTCATCTCCACCAAGCGAGAGCAGCTCATGGAGCGCGTCAAGCGCGAGGTGGTGGAGAAGGTTTCGGGGGGCAACCCCTGGGGCATCGAGGTGGTGGATGTGCGCATGACCCGCGCCGATTACGTGGGCACCATCACCGAGTCGGTTTACCGCCGCATGGAAGCCGAGCGCAAGCGCGTGGCCAATGAATTGCGCTCCACCGGTGGCGCTGAAGGCGAAAAAATCCGCGCCGATGCCGACAAGCAGCGCGAGATCACCCTGGCCAATGCCTACCGTGATGCCCAGCAAATCAAGGGGCAGGGCGATGCCGAAGCCGCCCGCATTTATGCCGAGGCCTTTGGCCGTGACCCCCAGTTCGCCAAGTTCTATCGCAGCCTGGAGGCCTACAAGGCCACCTTCTCCAGCAAGTCCGATGTCATGGTGCTGGATCCCTCTTCAGAGTTCTTCAGCGTCATGAGGGGCTCGGGTAGCGCAGCACCAGCACCCCGCAAGTGAGCGCATGACGGTCTTGGACCTGCTCCAGGCCTTGGCCCTGGTGCTCATTCTGGAGGGGCTCATGCCCTTCCTCTTTCCCCAGCGCTGGCGCCAAACCCTGTTGCAAATCATGCAGTTGCACGATGGCCAGATCCGTTTTTTTGGTCTGTGCTGCGTGCTCGCTGGCGGCCTGCTGCTCTTTTGGCTGGATTGACCCTCCATTAAGGGGGAGAGCCGGGTGGGCATCGTTAGAATGCCCAGCTTCAACCCGACTGCCTTGATTGAATGTCTGCCTGGCTCTTACCCGATCACATTGCCGATGTGTTGCCCTCCGAGGCCAGGCACATCGAAGACCTGCGACGCGATTTGCTCGATGTGGCGCGTCGCCACGGCTACGAGCTGGTCATTCCTCCCATGGTGGAACATTTGCAGGCCTTGCTCACGGGCGCAGGGACCGAGCGCGCCCTGGACACCTTTCAACTGGTCGATCAGCTCTCAGGCAAGACCCTGGGGGTTCGTCCCGACATCACCCCTCAGGTGGCGCGCATTGACGCGCATTTGCTCAATCGCCAGGGTGTGACCCGGCTGTGCTATTGCGGCCCGGTCTTGCACACGCGGGTGCAACGAGCCCGGGCCAGCCGTGAGCCTTTGCAGCTGGGGGCAGAAATCTATGGCCATGCAGGCCTTGAAGCCGATCTCGAAGCCCTGGACTTGGCCCAGGCCTTCATGGGTGAAGCGGGTCTGCAAGGGGTTCGTTTTGACCTCGGCGATGCACGCATTTTCCCGGCCATCCTCAGCCAAAGCGGCTTGGAGGCCAAAGCCCAGGCCGAGCTTCGTGAGGCCGTGGCTTGCAAAAGCCTGCCCACCGCGGTGCCCAGCGCGGGTCGATTGAGCCAGCCTGTCCAATCCGCCTTGGCGTTCCTGGTTCAGGCCTATGGCGACATCCAATTGCTGGACGAGGCCGAACAGGCGCTGGCTGGCTTCCCCCAAGCCCTGGCAGCGATCCAGGATTTGCGCTGGCTTGCGGGTCATCTGGGCCATCTGCCTTTGTCCTTCGACCTGGCCGACATGAGCGGCTATGCCTATTACACCGGTGTGCGCTTTGCCGCTTACACGCCCGGCTGTAGCGATGCGGTGCTGCGCGGTGGCCGCTACGACGAGGTGGGCGCTGCCTTTGGGCGCAAACGCCCGGCCGTGGGTTTCAGTCTGGACCTCAAAACCTGGGTTCAGCATGTGCCCGCTTTGCCCCTGGGTGCGGCCATCCGTGCGCCCTGGAGCGAGGACACCGAGCTGCGCAGCGTGATTGCGCGATTGCGCGAGCAAGGCCACACCGTGGTGTGCGTCCTGCCCGGTCACGAGAGTGAAGTCGATGAGTTCGACTGCGACCGTGAGTTGATTCGAGTGAATGACCGCTGGGTTGTTCAATCCCTTTCCATCTGATTCAAAGAAAACACAGCAATGAGTGCGATTCCAGGGCGGCATGTGGTGGTGGTCGGCACCCAATGGGGCGATGAGGGCAAAGGCAAGCTGGTCGATTGGCTGACCGAGACCGCCACCGGTGTGGTGCGTTTTCAGGGCGGTCACAACGCGGGCCACACCCTGGTCATCAATGGCGTCAAGACCGCGCTGCACCTCATCCCCAGCGGCATCATGCGTGACGGCGTGCGCTGCTACATCGGCAATGGGGTGGTGCTCTCGGCGGGCAAGTTGCTGGAAGAAATCACGGGCCTTGAAAAAGCCCGCGTCGAGGTGCGTTCGCGCTTGCGTGTGAGCGAAGGCTGCCCCTTGATCCTGCCGTTTCATGCGGCGCTGGATGTGGCACGCGAAGTGGCCAAAGAAAAGTCTGGCGCAGCCAAGATTGGCACCACAGGCCGAGGCATTGGTCCTGCCTACGAGGACAAGGTCGCCCGCCGTGCCTTGCGGGTGCAAGACCTCAAGCATCCTGATCGCTTTGAGCGCAAGCTCCGGGAACTGATCGCCTACTACAACGCCCAGTTGGCCATGCTCCATGCCGACCAGGTCGACTGGTCCCAGGTTGCCTGGCTCAAGGACCAGCCCTTGTCGGCCTTTGTGCGGGGCGGCAGCGTCGATTTCGAGGCTGTCCGCCAGCAAGCCCTGGATCACGCCAAGGCTTTGTTGCCCATGGTGGCCGACGTCTCTCGCGAACTCAACCAAGCCCACAAGGCCGGTGGCAACCTGCTGTTTGAAGGCGCTCAGGGCACCTTGCTCGACATCGATCACGGCACTTACCCCTTTGTCACCTCCAGCAATTGCGTTGCGGGCAATGCAGCCGCAGGCTCTGGCGTGGGGCCTCAACTGCTGAGCTATGTGCTGGGCATCACCAAGGCCTATTGCACCCGCGTGGGGGGTGGCCCATTCCCCACCGAACTCGATTGGGAAACGCCAGGCACGGTCGGCTATCACCTCTCGACGGTGGGGGCAGAGCGGGGCACCACCACGGGTCGTGCGCGGCGTTGCGGCTGGTTCGATGCCGCTTTGCTCAAGCGCAGTGCCCAGGTCAACGGCTTGTCGGGCTTGTGCATCACCAAGCTCGATGTGCTCGATGGCCTCAAGGAATTGCAACTGTGTGTGGGCTATCTACTCGACGGCGAGCGCATCGACCTCTTGCCCCTGGGTGCCGATGACATCGAGCGTTGCCAGCCTATTTATGAAACCCTGCCCGGCTGGAGTGACTCCACCGTCGGGGTGACCCGTTTTGACCGATTGCCCCAAGCGGCGCAGAGCTACCTGCACCGCATTGAGGAAGTGGCTGGCGTGCCCATTCATTTGGTGTCCACCAGCCCGGACCGTGATCACACCATCCTGATTCAGGATCCTTTCCAAGCTTGACATCCAACCCACTGCAAAGGCCAGCCATGTTGACTGAAGACGGCAAACACCTCTACGTGTCTTACGACGAATACCACAGCCTGATTGAAAAACTGGCCCTCAAAATCCATCAATCGGGATGGGCCTTTGACACCATCCTGTGCCTTGCACGCGGTGGCATGCGCCCCGGCGACATCCTCTCGCGCATCTTTGACAAACCCCTGGCCATCATGTCCACCAGCTCCTACCGGGCTGAGGCAGGCACCATCCAGGGTCATTTGGACATTGCCCGCTACATCACCACCCCCAAGGGCGAAATCGCAGGCCGCGTCTTGCTGGTCGACGACCTCGCCGACACCGGCCACACCCTCAAGGCCGTGGTGGATTTGCTCAGAACCCAGTATTCGCCCATCACCGAATTGCGCACCGCCGTGATCTGGACCAAAGGCGTGTCGTCCTTCGAGCCGGACTATTCGGTGGAGTTCCTGTCCACCAACCCCTGGATCCACCAGCCCTTTGAGCCCTACGACAACATGCGCCCCGAAAAGCTGCTCGAGAAGTGGCGCATCTGAGCCTGTTTCACCTCACCGCCTGATCAAACCCCTCAAGGCCAACATGGGACGCAACACCGACCTCATTCAGCATCCCTACCAGCCTCCCGCTGAGTTCGAGGCGCCGCAACCTGGTGTTTACAAGGCCTCAACGGTGTTTTTCCCCAATGTGGCGGCCATGCGCCAGCGCGATTGGAAAAACAAAAGCGGCTACACCTATGGCCTGCATGGCACGCCCACGACGTTTTTGCTTGAGGAGCGCCTGTGCACCCTGGAAGGCGGTCTGCATGCCGTGTTGGTGCCCAGCGGTCTGGCTGCCATTGCTCAGGCCAACCTGGCCTTGCTGCAAGCCGGTGACCATGTCCTGATTCCCGCCAATGCCTATGGCCCAGGCAAGGTATTGGCCCAGGGGGAGCTCAACCGCTTTGGCATCACCCACAGCTTTTACGACCCCTTGTCGCTGCCCAGCCTGGAGCAAGCCATCACGCCAGCCACCCGCATGGTGTGGCTGGAAGCCCCTGGTTCTGTGACCATGGAATTCCCCGATTTGCCGGCGCTGGTGCGCTTGGCTCAATCGCGCGGCTTGATCACGGCGCTGGACAACACCTGGGGGGCAGGCCTGGCCTTCAACCCCTTTGACCTGGTGCCTGGCACAGCCCAAACGCCGCTGTCTGTGGACGTCTCGGTCCATGCCCTCACCAAATACCCCAGTGGGGGCGGGGATGTGCTCATGGGCTCGGTGATGACTCGCCGTGACGATCTGGCGCAAGCGCTCAAACTCTCGCACATGCGCTTGGGGCTGGGCGTGGCCGGCAACGATGCCGAGGCCATTCTGAGGGCCTTGCCCAGCATCGCCATGCGTTATGACCGTCAGGATCAAACTGCCAGAGCCATGGTGCAGGCGCTGCACGACCATCCTCTGGTCCGCCAAGTCCTGCATCCCGCCTGGCCGGATTCACCGGGTCATGCCCATTGGCGCAGCTTGTGTGCGCCGGGTTCCATGCCCGAGACGGCCTGGCAACAGGGGCGAGCGGCTGGGCTCTTTAGCCTCATCCTGGATCCTTCCCTGAGCTCGGCAGAGGTGGATGCCTTTTGCGATGGCCTCAAGCTGCACCGCCTGGGCTACAGCTGGGGTGGCCCCATGAGCCTGGTGGTGCCCTATGCCTGGGGCGCCTTGAGAACACAGCGCCCGGCGCATTTGCACGATGGCCATCTGGTTCGGTTTTCCACGGGGCTAGAAGATGCCCAGGACCTGATCGACGACCTGCGCAGCGGCCTGGACGCACTGCGCCGCCCGTGATCCCTCAGGCTTGCCACTTGCCCATGAGGGTCTGGGCACACTGACGCAGGCTCTCTTCGCCCAAATCCTTGAGTGGCATGTCGATGGCGGTGCGTGCGAGCGGAAACAGCCTGTCGCTGGCTTTGAGGTAATTGGGGTCGTAGTGCCGAGTGAGCAAGTCTTGCACCACCACAGACCATTGGCCTTGCTGGCAGGCCGCCAGCCACTGGTCGTACACAGCCGTGCCCACGATGGGCTTGAGCGCGGCGAGTCGCGTCGCAAAAAGCGGCACATCCCCCACGAAGTGCGCATAGTCCTCGCAAAGCAGGCGCACCCGGTCAGACAAAGACGCTTGCAGGTTCACCATGGGTGAGGCCTGCATGCGCTCAAAGAGCTGGGGGTGAATCGTGAGTGCACCCACGCGCTTGCTTTCGGCCTCCACAAACACCACACGCTGGAGGTCGAATTGCCGAATGGCTTGCCACATCAGCGTATCAAAGCGCTTTTGGGTCGGCTGATTCTGACCGGGCAACTGCCCCAGCACTGAACTGCGGTGCGAGGCCAGGTTTTCCAGATCCAGCACCTGTGCGCCAAGCTGCTGCAAGTGGTGCAGCAAACGGGTTTTGCCCGTACCGGTCGCGCCATGGATCACCACGAACCGCAATTGACCCGAGCGGTGAGTGAGGTCATCGAGCATGGCTTGACGAAACGCCTTGTAGCCGCCTTCGATGAGTCGGATGGTGAAGCCCACCTGACCCAGCACATGCGCCAGCGAACCACTGCGCTGGCCGCCGCGCCAGCAGTACACGTAGGGCTTCCAGTTCCTGTCGAGCAACTGCACATGGGTGAGCAGGTGCTTGGCAATGTTCTGGCTCACCCAGGCCGCACCCAGTTTGTTGGCCTCAAAGGGGCTCACCTGCTTGTAGAAAGTGCCAATGGCCTGGCGTTGCTCATCGTCAAGCACAGGCCAGTTGTGCGCATGCGGCAGGTGATCCAGGGCATATTCGCTGGGGCTGCGCACATCCACCACCAGCGGGCTGGTGGCGGGGGTCGCCATGGCCTGGGCATCGGGCCATTCCTGGACCGCCGCAAGGGCAGAGATTTTGTGGACCGACATGTCAGAGTAAGGGCTCAAGGCCGCGCCACACGTTATCCAGCATCTTGGGGTGGGCTTTGGCGAGGGGGTGGATGCGATCGGGCTGGAACCACTCGCTGGCATCGGGCAAATCAGCGATGCCAGCCAGCAAAAACGGCACCAGGGGCACTTTTTCGGCCTTGGCCAGGCGTTGGTACATCTCCCTGAATTCACGCAGGTAGCGCGGACCATAGTTGGGTGGCATCTCCATGCCCACCAGCAAGACTTTGGCACCAGCGGCCTTGCTGGCCCTGATCATGGCTTGAAGATGGTCCTGGCTGGCACTGAGTGCCAAGCCCCTGAGGGCATCATTGCCACCCAGTTCGATGATGACCAGATGCGGTTGATGCTGCTCGAGCAAGCGGGGCAGGCGGGCGCGCCCGCCTGAGGTGGTGTCGCCCGAAATGCTGGCGTTGATCACTTGCCAGGGGGTTTTGCTCTGGCTCAGGCGTTGTTGCAGCAAGGCGACCCAGCCCGTGTCCTTGGCAATGCCGTATTCGGCGCTGAGCGAGTCGCCCACCACCAACAACCGCCGGGGCGAAGAAGGGGACACCGCCTGAAGGGGCAAAGCCAAGGTCCAGGCTGCGAACGCAAGGAGGCCGTTAAAGTGACGCCGATTGACGAATGAGCGATGCATGACAAACACACATGAATTGATGGTGGTGAGCCAGATCAACAAAATCGTCACAGATGCATCTGGGCCACTTCAGATTCTCTGCGATATTGATTTCACCGTGAAAGCCTCAGAAACCGTGGCTTTGGTGGGCGCTTCAGGCTCTGGCAAAAGCACCTTGCTGTCCATTCTTGCCGGCCTCGATACCCCCACCTCGGGCGAGGTCATGGTCCTGGGCACGCCCTTGTTCGAGCTCGATGAGGATGCTCGGGCCGCATTCCGGGCCAAGCACATGGCCTTTGTGTTTCAAAGCTTTCAGCTGCTGGGCTCGCTCACCGCACTTGAAAACGTGATGTTGCCCTTGGAACTCACGGGTGCACGCCATGCGCGGGAACAAGCCCAAGCCCTGCTGGAGCAAGTGGGGCTGGGTGAGCGCTTGAACCATTACCCCAAGGTGCTCTCCGGGGGCGAGCAACAGCGTGTCGCTCTGGCCAGGGCATTTGTGATGAAACCGGCCATCTTGCTGGCCGATGAGCCCACTGGCAGCCTGGACCATGCCACGGGCAAGGCGGTGATGGACCTCATGCTCAGCCTCAATCAGGCTCAGGGGACGACGCTGATCCTGGTCACCCACGACGAAGGCATCAGCCAGTTGTGCCAGCGGCGCTTGCGCATGCACGAAGGGCGTTTGAGCGAGGTCTGAACGCGTTAGCGGTTGCGTGACTTCATCGCCCGCTCGACCTCGCGTTTGCCCTCGCGGTCTTTGATGGTGTTGCGCTTGTCGTGTTCGGCCTTGCCGCGAGCGAGGGCGATTTCGCATTTCACGCGGCCATTCTTCCAATGCATGTTCAAGGGCACCAGGGTGTATCCCTTTTGCTCGACCTTGCCAATGAGACGCAGGATTTCGTCCTTGTGCATGAGCAATTTGCGGGAGCGCACGGCATCGGGGCGCACATGGGTGGAGGCGGTCTTCAAGGGGTTGATCTGGCAACCAATGACAAACAGCTCGCCATTGCGAATCACCACATAGCCATCGGTGAGTTGCACCTTGCCTTCGCGAACTGCTTTGACTTCCCAACCCTCGAGCACCATCCCCGCCTCATACTTTTCTTCGAAAAAGTAATTGAAGGCGGCCTTTTTGTTGTCGGCGATGCGTGCGGGTAGGGGCTTGCCGGTGGCCATGGGGGGAACTCGGGGTGGGGTGAATAGAATGACGCTACTGCGCCGGATGAAGGCTGGCATTCTATGAAATTGAAAACCGTACACCAGTCTGTGTTGTTGTGGTACAGCGCCCAGGAAATGTTTGATCTGGTGGTCGACGTGCCTCGCTATCCAGAATTTTTGCCCTGGTGTGATCAGGCGCACATCGTCGAAACCCTGCCCAATGGCATGGTGGCTCGCATTGGCATGCATGTGGCGGGTCTGAAAAAAAGTTTCACCACCCACAACATCCACCAGCCCGGCCGACAAGTGGCCTTGACCTTGGTGGATGGCCCTTTCAAGGCTTTGCACGGCACCTGGGACTTCATTCCCATGGGCGAGGAACGCGCCTGCAAAGTTGAATTGCAACTCAGCTACAGCTTTGACTCCATGTTTGGCAACCTCGTGGCACCTGTGTTTGACCGCATTGCCTCCACCCTGGTCAATGCCTTTGTCGAACGCGCGCAAGTGGTGTATGGCCCATGAAGGTCACCATCGTCTGGAGCCTGCAGGCGCGATCCGTAGAGGAGCATGAATTGGAGTTGCCCGCCAACAGCACCCTGGAGCAAGCCTTGCAGGCTTTCTCGCATGAGGTGCCCGATTCGGTCTGGCAAAGCCTGCGTGGCGATCAGGTGTGGAGCATCTGGGGGCGTCGGGTGGGGCTCGATCAGTCACTCATGCCCGGCGACCGCCTCGAATGGACGCGCCCCCTTCGCGTGGACCCCAAAGTGGCTCGCCTGGAGCGTTTTGTCAGCCAAGGCATGCGCAAGGCTGGCTTATTCACCAAAAAGTCGCGCGCAGCCAAAGGCTGAACCCTGGTCTTGAGGACGGCCTGATGCCGTGATGGTGCAACGCTGGGGTGTATACAGCCAGCACGGCCAACTCCCTAAGATCTGCCTTTTTGAGCCTAGCCATGCGCCTACTTGGTCACGCACTCACCTTTGACGATGTGCTCCTGGTGCCTGCTTTCTCGCAGGTCTTGCCCAAAGACACCCAGCTTGCCACCTCGTTTTCCCGCCGCATCACCCTGAACCTGCCCCTGGTCTCCGCAGCCATGGATACCGTCACCGAGGCGCGCCTGGCCATTGCCATCGCCCAGGAAGGCGGCATGGGCATCATCCATAAAAACCTCACGCCCCAGGAGCAGGCCGCGCAGGTGGCCAAGGTCAAACGCTATGAAACCGGCGTTTTGCTCGATCCGGTGGTCATCACACCCACACACCGGGTGCGTGAAGTCCTGGCCTTGTCGGAGCAATTGGGCATCTCGGGTTTCCCGGTGCTCGACGGGGGCAAGGTGGTGGGCATCGTCACCGGGCGCGATTTGCGCTTTGAAACCCGCTACGACGCCCCGGTGAGCGAGATCATGACCCCGCGCGAGCGGCTCATCACCGTGCCCGAGGGCACGACACTGGAGCAGGCCAAGGCCTTGCTCAACAAACACCGCCTCGAGCGGCTGCTGGTGGTCAACGCCGCTTTTGAGCTCAAAGGCCTCATCACGGTCAAAGACATCACCAAGCAAACCAGCTTCCCCAATGCCGCGCGTGACTCCTCGGGGCGTTTGCGGGTGGGCGCAGCGGTGGGCGTGGGCGAGGGCACAGAGGAGCGCGTTGAGGCCCTGGTGCAGGCGGGTGTGGATGCCATTGTGGTCGATACCGCCCACGGTCACAGCAAGGGCGTGATTGACCGCGTGCGCTGGGTCAAAACGCATTACCCACAGGTTGATGTGGTGGGGGGCAACATTGCCACCGCCCAGGCCGCACTCGCCCTGGTCCAGGCGGGCGCCGATGCGGTCAAGGTGGGCATTGGTCCAGGCTCTATATGTACCACCCGCATCGTTGCTGGCGTGGGCGTGCCCCAGATCACCGCCATTGACAACGTGGCCACCGCCTTGCAAGGCACAGGCGTGCCCTTGATCGCCGACGGCGGCGTGCGCTACAGCGGCGACATCGCCAAAGCCATCGCGGCAGGGGCCAGCTCCGTCATGATGGGAGGCCTTTTTGCAGGGACAGAGGAAGCACCGGGCGAAGTCATCCTCTATCAGGGGCGCAGCTACAAGAGCTATCGGGGCATGGGCTCGATTGGCGCCATGCAGCAGGGCAGTGCCGATCGCTATTTCCAGGAAAGCAGCACGGGCAACCCCAATGCCGACAAGCTCGTGCCCGAAGGCATTGAAGGCCGTGTGCCCTACAAGGGCTCGGTGGTGTCCATCATCTATCAGATGGCGGGTGGATTGCGCGCCAGCATGGGCTACTGCGGGTGCGCCAGCATCGAGGCCATGCGTGCCCAGGCCGAATTTGTGCAAATCACCTCAGCAGGCATGCGCGAGAGCCATGTCCACGACGTGCAAATCACCAAGGAAGCGCCCAACTACCGCTCGGAGTGAGCCCTTTAGAATGACCTCATTCGCACGCCCCGCCACCGTTTTCATGTTTGGGGCGTGTTTTTCATTGGCGCAGCATGTCACACCAAAAAATCCTCATCCTCGACTTCGGCTCCCAGGTGACCCAGCTCATCGCCAGGCGTGTGCGCGAAGCCCATGTGTATTGCGAGGTCCACCCTTGCGATGTGAGCAACGATTGGATTCGCCAGTACGCCGCTGACGGTCAGCTCAAGGGCATCATCCTCTCGGGCTCGCACGCCAGCGTCTACGAAGTCGACGACAAGGCACCCGATGCGGCTTTTGAACTGGGCATCCCGGTGCTGGGCATTTGTTATGGCATGCAAACCATGGCGCAGCAATTGGGGGGCAAAGTGGAGCCAGGCCACACCCGTGAGTTTGGTTATGCCGAGGTCCGCGCCCATGGTCACACCGAGTTGCTGCGGGGCATCCAAGACTTTGCCACCGAGCAAGGCCACGGCATGCTCAAGGTCTGGATGAGCCACGGCGACAAGGTCACGGCCTTGCCACCGGGCTTCAAGGTCATGGCGTCAACGCCAGCCTGTCCCATTGCGGGCATGGCAGACGAGTCACGGCACTTTTATGCCGTTCAATTTCACCCCGAGGTCACCCACACGGTTCAGGGCAAGGCCTTGCTCGAGCGCTTTGTGCTGGGCATTTGCGGGGCAAAACCCGACTGGGTCATGGGCAACTACATCGAGGAAGCCGTGGCCAGGATCCGCGAGCAAGTGGGCGATGAAGAGGTCATCCTGGGCTTGTCTGGGGGGGTGGATTCGTCGGTGGCCGCAGCCCTGATCCACCGCGCCATAGGCGACCAGCTCACCTGTGTTTTTGTGGATCACGGCTTGTTGCGCCTCAATGAAGGCGACATGGTCATGGAGATGTTTGCGGGTCAGTTGCATGCCCGGGTGATCCGGGTGGATGCCAGTGATCTGTTTTTGCGAGAGTTGGCTGGTGTGTCCGACCCCGAGCAAAAGCGAAAGATCATTGGCCGACTGTTTGTGGATGTCTTCAAAGCCGAGGCGGCCAAACTCAAGGCGGGGGACGACCGACATCAAGGGGCGAGTTTCCTGGCTCAGGGCACCATCTACCCCGATGTCATCGAAAGCGGGGGCGCCAAGAGCAAAAAGGCCGTCACCATCAAGAGCCACCACAACGTGGGCGGCTTGCCCGAGCAACTGGGTCTCAAACTGCTCGAACCCCTGCGCGACCTCTTCAAGGACGAGGTGAGGGAGCTGGGTGTGGCCCTGGGCTTGCCTCGAGACATGGTGTATCGCCATCCTTTCCCCGGTCCCGGCCTGGGTGTTCGCATCCTGGGTGAGGTCAAAAAGGAATATGCCGACCTGCTGCGCAAAGCCGACGCCATCTTCATCGATGAATTGCGCCAGTGTGTGGACAGCGCCAGTGGCAAGAATTGGTACGACCTCACCAGCCAGGCTTTTGTGGTGTTTTTACCCGTCAAAAGTGTGGGCGTGATGGGCGACGGCCGCACCTACGATTACGTGGTCGCCTTGCGTGCTGTGCAAACCAGCGACTTCATGACCGCCGATTGGGCTGAGTTGCCCTATACGTTGCTTAAAAAGGTTTCATCAAGGATCATTAACGAGGTCAAAGGCATCAATCGAGTCACGCTTGATGTGAGCAGCAAACCGCCTGCGACCATCGAGTGGGAATGAGTGCAGATGCCATGCCTGGACGATCGACTCGCGAGTTGAATTCATAGGCATGCATCTCTATTAAAAAAAGATGTTTTTTTAATTCATCTTTTTCCCCTCAAGCCCTGGCATCTGGCACCGATTTCATTGGTGTGGAGCCTGCACTTTGATCCGCACTGTTTACAAGTTATTTCATATCGAGCCGATGGGCTTTAACTCATGAGCTAATGACCGATTATCGATTCGTCCTAAGAAGTACGAGTTGAGTCGGCATGAAGAAGTTCAACCCCCTGTCATGGCTTTTGCCCAACAAAAGCGAAGCCTCTGTTGATGCATTGGCCCATTCTGTTTCCTTGCTCCAATCCTGGTTGGATGCGGGCATTCAGGTGGTGCGCTCTGGCGGCGACGCCTTGCTCATCCATCCCGATGGGAGCGTCGAGCGCGTCGATGATTTCTTCGTTTCAGCCAACGAATTGCTCAACAGTGAACTCGCACATGATTTGACTTTGGCCTGGAGCCAGCTGCTTGGGCAAGTGGACACCCAGCAGCCCATTCTCCTCGCTCAAAACACGGCACCTGGCGCAACGGCTTTGGACTCCGGCGCGCTGGCACCCTCTGCACCTGCCCCCATCGACTCTGTGACCAACCCGGTGGCTGCCACCCCCATTGCCAAAGTCAGCGAAGTGTTTGGCATTGTGCAGGTGGTTCGCAATGGTGAAGTCTTGGTTCTGTCTGCTGGTGCAGACATTTTCCTGGGCGATGTGGTCAACACTCAGGCCAACTCCAGGGTCAAACTGGAATTCAATGCGAGCAAGGATGCAGCGGTCTCCGGCAATAGTGCTTCGATTGGGGATCAGAGTAAGGTGACCGTGACCGGGCAATTGGAGAACAAGGCCCCCGGCGTTGTTGAAGTCACCGCCATCAACCTCAAGGTGGATGCGGGTCAAGTCAATGTGGATCGCCCCTCCACCCAGCAGGTTCAGGTCCAAGTGTTGACCCCCTCCGGCCGCATCGAAGTGCCCCAGGTGGGCGTGGCCGTCAACGTTCAGGCTCAGACCGGGCAGACGGCTGTCAATGCCCTGGCTGTGCCCCCTGCCACCGCGCCTGGCGCGCCTGGCTCAACGCAGGCAACCGGTGCCACACCTGCTGCCATTGCTTTGATCACTCCAGATGGTCGCATTCAGCAAATTGCCCTGACACCTACTCCTCAGGTTCTTGCTGCCGCTCCAGCGGCCGGTAATGCAGACGCCCAGGCTCCAGCGGCGGGTCAAGCCCCAGTTGCCGGTCAAGCCCAAGCAGCAGGTCAGGCACCAGCGCCTGCTGCCGCTCAAGCTCAGGCTGCGGGTCAGGCCCAAGCGCCTGCCGCCGCTCAAGGTCAGGCTCAGGCTCAAGCCCAAGTTCAAGCTGCGGGCCAGGCTGCGGTGGACGCAGCGGCACCCGTTGCAGGCCAAGCGCCTGCTGCCGCTCAAGCTCAGGCTGCGGCTCAAGCCCAAGTTCAAGCTGCTGGCCAGGCTGCGGTGGACGCAGCGACACCCGTTGCAGGCCAAGCGCCTGCTGCCGCTCAAGCTCAGGCTGCGGCTCAAGCCCAAGCGGCAGGTCAGGCTCTGGCGCCAGCTGCGGGTCAAATTCAAGGTCAGGCGCAAGCCCAGGTGCAAGCCCAAGTGGCTGGTCAGGCCGCTGCTGCTCCTGAAGTGGCAGGTCTGGTTGTGCCGGGTG
>JACCEA012420708.1_pt1 | contig 38008 bp, 33 predicted proteins | sample 7449851 | NCBI WGS metagenome assembly JACCEA01 (sample SAMN15323453, study PRJNA562643) | freshwater metagenome | isolation source: river surface water | place: USA:Blue River Watershed | collected 2017-08-18 | reverse complement strand
AATTAGAATCAAAACCAATAACACGAGATGAGTTTCTATATTCTAAATGTTCAAATCCGGCTTTTTCTGAATTAGCAATAATTGTATCACATTGTGTTTCAGTAAGAAAATCTTCACAAATCCAAACCAACCCATTAGTCCCAGGATATGCACTAATATTAAGATCGGGATTTGCAAAAGTATTGAATTTAGTTTTAGGAAGAAAATCAAAGGAAAATTTAGAATCAAGTTCGTTAATATCCATGGTAAGAATAATATAAAATAAATAAACTTGTTCTAATACCAATGAATTCAAATAATCAATTTTTTATCCAATCCATTCAGCTAATTTAGAACTAGATTTAACAATAGTAATTGTTCTTGGAGCAAAAGCTTCTTTATACCCAGCAAGTTCATTTATATATTTTAAATAATTTGATACTTGAAGTGTTTTTATAAATTCTAATTTTATTATTCGGGAAAATATTTTATCATTCCAAAGCTTATTTGATTCATCTGGATCTATTGAAACTCCAAGTACTCTGTATATATCTACATTTGTATCTATTTCAAATAAAACTAAATCATTTTGTTTTATTCCAGTACTAACAGATTCTTTACATCCCCATGTTGGAGTTAAAGAAGTTTTAACTGTACGAATATAATTAGATCTCATTAATTTATTTGTATTAATTGCAACTCGATATATAGAAGCACATTCTTTAGTTTGAATATCATTTTTAATTCCTATCTGTTGTTTTATTTTTTGTTCACATAATTTCTTAACATTAAGTTCAAATTGACTCCAATCAATTGTTTGGATTTGTCCATGATCAATTATATTATTTACTTCAATTTTATATTCACATGTATCTGATATTTTAATCGCAATTGTACCATTTGTTATTTTAACTTTTTCATTTAATTTTAAAATTTGGTCTGCAAATTCAATTTGATCATCAAGTTCTGCTAAATTATAAATCATTTTATAATATTCTAAAAGTCTATCAACTGTAAAAATTTCTGGACTTTGATCTAAATCAACTATTTCATAAACATATCCACATTTTTTTTTATTATCAGAACCATGTCTCATTACACGACCAAAACTTTGTAAAGCTACAACAATAGATCTTTTTTTTGTTGGATTTAATAAAAATTCACAATCTAAATTTTTTATATCAGAACCCTCTTTACATCTATTAACACATAGTAGGAATCCATTTGAATCTAAATCTTCAAATTCAGATATTTGTGTTTCTAAATCTGCCCCAGAATAAGATTTGAAAACATTTGGAATAATTTTTGTAATTTGGTCATAATATTCATTTAATGTGCTAATTCGATTTACCCATACAACACCTTTGGAGTAAGGAAGGACTGGATTTGCCAAATAATATTTTTGTATTACATCCAAATAGTTACCTTTGTTTATTATTGTATGGTTAATTGGTAAAATTCTACCATCTGCCAGCGCATCAATCATATTATAATTTGAAATAATATTCAGTTTATTATTAATTCCATAAATATCAACAAGTTGTTTGCTTGCAGATCTAATTGGTCTTAAAGGAGTTGCAGAAAACCCGATGACTTCACAACCAAAAGATTTAATCCAAGACAACATTGAATAATTTATTTTTCCTGAAACAGAATGTGCTTCGTCAACCAATACTAAACCCAGATGTTCATAGGGTATTAGTTTGTATCTGGAAGATGCTTTTAAAAATGCGTTATTGCATACCCATATAATTGATTTATTTGTTGGAATTAATGTTTTTGGATCAAATGTTTTGTTTATAAGATTTTCAACAAAAATAAAATTTTTCATTTGAATAATTTGGTTTTGTTCCCATTGAGCAAATTTAATTTCTTGATTTTTAATAAATAGTGAAACAAATATTTCAATTCTATCTGTAGTAACCAAATAAATTTTTGGATTTGGATTAAGTTTTTGATGTGTAGATATTGTATTAAGTAAAATAAAACTTTTACCTGCACCCATTATTTGATGATGAATTCCAGATTTAAATCCTTGAGAAACAGTTTGTTCTATTGCTTTTGTTTGATTAGGTTTCAAGTATGGATGGGTCTGACTATCATCTGCAAACATTTCTTTAGGTTTTGGTAAATAATTAATCAAATCAAGTGAATTTAAAAATATTTGTCCACATGCTTTATACAAATATGTATGAATTGGATCATTAAACTCTACTTGTAATAACTTGAACTTGAATTCTTCAATTAATACCAAATCATTTGTTGCATGAAATAAGATATTTTTAAGAATTGGTTTAATAATATTTTTTCTTGTTCCAACTAGTCCAATATAAACACTTGGGTAAAAAATATTTTGTTCTAAATCAAAAAGCTCTTCATCAGATTTATCTAAATCTAAAAGAACCCGTTTGTATATTGAATATACAGATGCTTTGGCAAACATTTAATTAAATCTTATAAATTTAATTAAACTCAGACTAAGAATAAGACAATTTTTTTAGTTTTTCATTTCTTTATATTTCAAATAATGCCATTCAAGTGATTCCCCCCATCTGGAATCTAGTACTAAACTCAAATTCACAGATTCAGCATATTTGCCCACTGATCCCGAATTTTCATTATATTCAATTTGAAAAGTTAAAGGATTAATTGACCAAGCAAATTTATCAAAAGTTTTATGTATATGTGCACCTAAAAGTAGCCCATTTGTTAATACATACTCACCATCTAATTCAACAGGTATAATATGTGCGGCTTCACATTCATTAACTTCACAACCTGTTATTGGGCATTTAGTAAACCAATTAATTAAATTAGCTCTAAAATTTTGCTGGCAAGGTCTTGTTAATTGAAAAGAAAATTTTTTAGTTGAAGTTTTTTCAAGTTGATTTAGTAATTTAATGTCTTCATCACATAATATTTTGTTGAATGTATTGCCTATTTGAAAATTCATTATTTGGTACTTTATTTAAAATATTAAATATTGTTTAAATAAATATATAAATTTATTATAAAACAAATGGATATATTTAAAGCCAAATATTCACATTATGGTGGTTATAGAAGTTTTACATTAGCTATTAGCCCAATTAAAGCACGTTATGAACTCAAATATTTCAATAATCAAACTGGCGGATCAACTAAATTAAGTAAAATTAATAAAGTACTAGAAAACTTTAAAAAATACAATATAGCAATTGATGAATTAGAAATAGGTTCGCCAGAAATTAGAATTGAATTTTATACAATAGATTCAAAAAATATTTGTTTTGCTGTTTTTATTAATTATGAAACTAAAGTTGCAACAATTTAAAATTTACAATTTTATGATAATTGTATTCAAAATATTGTTAGTGAAAAACAAGTTAGTTATTTAATGAAAATTATAAAAGAAATTGCAACTCAATCTAAAATAACAAGAATAGAATTATCTGATAATTCACATTTTAGATGTAAATCTAACCAAAGAATACATATATTAGATTTAAAATATGCAAATACATTAACTTCAGAGGGCCCTTATTATTATAAATATGGTTTTAAATTTGCAAATGAATTAGATCATAAAAATGTAAAATCTAATTTAAAAAAAATGTCAAAATACAAAACAACTAAAATTAATTTAGAAAAATTTAAAAAACACATGAGTAACTTAAAAATTAGTATTCAAGATCAGGAACAAATAATAAAGTATATAACTGAACTATATGCAGATTATAAAGATGATAATGTTAAATATTTTTTACGTAAAATTAAATCTAATATTTGTGTGTTATTTTTTGAAATGTATAAAACACTATTTATTGAATTTGGTCTAAAACAATACAATTCTAATTTAATGTATATGAATTTATAAAATAATTAATTAAGTTTCTTTTTTAGTAGTTCAATTTCTAGTTTTAGTTTTTCTTGTTTTATTGTTTCTTCTAACATTATTTGTTTTGTTTTCTCTCGCATTTGTTCTAAACTTTCTTCTTGCTTTAATATTTCCTCATTATCTTCATTATCATCATCTGAATCATCATCTGAATTATCATCCTCCTGTTCTTGTTCCTCATTTAAACAACTACCACATAAACCATCATCTGAATAACAATCTGGACATAATGTTTCCATACAAGTAGAACATCTATCACGACAAGGATAACATATTTTAGTATCACAGTCAGTGCATGTATGTTCAACATCATTTTCATCACAAAACTCGCATATATTTGGATTGGTTTGTAACTTGCTATTTTGTAACTCGACATTTTTTATTCTCAAATCAATATTATAAAATTCTTCATCAATATAAATTAAATATTTATCTATTTGATAAGGCCATAGATTTTTTTTTACAAAATTATAATTTTGATCAAGCTCAATAGATTCATTTGTAATTTTACATGTAAAACAACCATTAGTTGTATATTCTATATTTGAAATAGTATCTATATTCAAGCTGTTTTTATTCACAGTGTATAAATGTGAAATTACAAAATCTGATTCATATTCATTACACAAATATTTTTTAAAAACATCATCATTAATTACATCTTCTCTATCTTCTGGATAAAGTGAAACAATAAAATCAACTTTATAAACTGTATTTCTCATAGTTATATACTTATACCTATTAAAATATTGTTTAAATATAAATATAAATAAATAAAATTCAATTTTATACAAATCTAAAATATTGTTCTCTACATTTGTTTACTTGATCATCTGTTGTTATATTATCACATATATAATCAAATGTTTCACCTTTTAGTAATCTTAAAATAAAATTAACTGAATAAACTCCACATTCAGAGTTTTTAAATTGATGTCTAGATTGATTAAATTTGATAGTTTTAACTTTTTTCTCAATATAGTTTGGTTTTGTTGGATTCATAAATGATGCTTCAGTCATTGAATCAGTGTCTGCACCAGGTTTAACACCTTCAATATTTCTGTCATAATACCATTTACCAATTCTATTAACAAGATTTCTAATACGTTTTTTAGGTCTGGTTCCATAAGAATCAAAATAATAAACTTGTCCTTTAGTTAAATCAGCAAACATAGCAACCCAATGTGATCCACTTTGCCAATGTTCATCAAAATTAAATACAAATCCTATTCTTCTAATTCCAGATCTTAACAACTGGTCAAAATCAATGTTTCTAATTCCATAACCATCTATTTGATCAAAGTCAATTGGTACTGCACCATAAAATTTATAATCTTTATATTTAGCTTCATATTGTTCCATAATTTCATTAATATTAGTAGTATTAAGCCAAGTGAAACGTCCTTGAGGGCCTTGTGGTCTAAATGTGTTTTCTTGTGCATCCATATCATTTAGCTCTTTAATAAAATCTTGTTTTAACCAACAAATTTGATCATCACAAACATCGGCTAGACGGTCTGTAAGTTGAGCAACTAGATATTTTTTATCTTGTTTAGATAAATCAATTAGTTTACCTTTAAATTTTTTATTTTTAATTTGTTGATTCCAAGCACTACACATTCTTTCAAGAGATTCAAGGGTAAAACAGGAGTCATGTGTGTAAGTTTTACTAGGAGCACATTTTTGATCTTCATCCTTAGGTACAAAAGATTTTCCCATTATATTAATATATTAATATAAAATAAAATTTCACTTACATAAATTTAATACTTTTTGTATTAGTATCAAAATATCCAACTATTTTAGTCTCTTGAGTTTCTTGATTTGTCGTAAAAACTACTCCATCTGGTTTATCATCATAATAATACTCTTTGTCTTCATGTGTTATTTTCTTGTAAACTGGAATAAAGTCTTTATTATCTTCGGCTTCAATATCAATTAAATCCAAGTCTTCAGCAACACCACTAGAACTTTCAACACCCTTCTTTTTTCTTTTAATTATTTTTTTTAAAACTTGATCAACATCTAAACTAAAACTAGTAGCAATTTTTTTAGCAAGATCTTCTTTAAGTTTACCATTTTCTTTTTCAAGAGATTCTTCAAGTTCTCCAAGTAGTCCTTTCATTGCTTCAGCATGAGAGTCAATTTGAGCAATAATTTTATTTATTATTGTACCGGATTTCATTTTGTTTTTAATTAATAATTATTAGGTTTAACCCAACAAGTACAAAATGCAATTTTTTTCTAATAATAAAAATATTTACTAATTTTATAATGAATTCGGGAATAGAAAATTATAGAAGAACAAATTTAAATATACAATCTAATTTAACAAATCCTGCTGACATATATAGAAATTTTAATTCGCAAATTATTGGGTCTAATGGATCAAATCAACCTCAGCAACAACAAATTCATCAAGTCCAGCCTCAGCAACAATCCCATCCAGATCAAAATTTTCTATTAGTACCAAATCCACAAGTCCAACAGTTACAATTTCAACATCCAATGCATGCACATCAATTTACTCAAATGAGTCAAATTAGTCCTTTTGTTCCAGCATCAAATCATCCTATTAACTCCCTTTCACAAATTGATTTACTAGAAAAAGATATTAATAATATTTTTTCAAATAATATTACTCCAGACCGTTTGGAAAGATTGGGTTCAGGAATAGTAGCAAATGGTCAAGTATATGATATAGGTTCTTTAAATCCAAAACATCAGATGTTAGGAGAGTATGAAAAACCAACAAATTTAATTCATAATAATATATCTAAAAATGTTTATGCAGAAACTCTTCAAGAATATACAATAGTAGTAGATTCCACAGATAGAGATATTGCAAAATATCCAAATCCATTCTCATACAGGGTAAAATTTAACGGACTACCTGGAACATCTGATGCAAATGTAATGAGAAGTTTTGATTATGTGAAATATATAAAATTAGACACAGGAATTATTCCAGCCAAATACTACTATGTTAAACAAGACACTTCACTTAATTCATCTGATTTTAATACTGTTAAAACCTTAAATTTAACATCTAATCCTCCAAACTCAACTTTTATCTTAGCATCACCAGATGTGTCAGGATCTTTTGCTATAATTGATATAACAGATGTGTCTGGTTCAACAGTTAAAACTCGTTATATAAGATTTGCTATTCAAACAGAATATCCAACCCAGGTAGACACAGTATATGAATTTATATTTGATTTTACAGAGAATCCATTTACACCAACATATACAGCAAATAATTATATAGCCAGATATAAACTTCAGCCATATAGTTTAGTTTATGATAAATATACATTGCTATATATAGATGAATTAAATTCACCAAATGAAAATTCAACAAATGATGCAGTAGGTAAATCATTTAGTGTAATGTTTCCAGATGGGGCAAATGGAGATATTCTATATACATCATCAGGATTTATTGATAAAATGTATCGTTTTGCTTTACTAGGACAACTTAATCAAATGACAATATCAATAGCAAATTCAAATGGAACAGTTCTTAAAAATTCTCAAGAAAACTATATTGACAAAAATATTAAACCTATCAAAACATGTACATGTACAACAGATACTAATGGGTATTTTGTACGTAATTATGGTTGTGTTTGTACATATTTTAGACATCCATATTATCAAAAATTTCAAAATACTCTAGTTTTTAGAATTGGAGTGATTGAACCTAATATTGATAAGAATATTTTTTCATAATTTTATTATCTTAAATAAATATAATAAAAAATGGATAATCCAAATTTTATACAGTATCAAGTTACTACTAGAACAGCAAACAGATTTAGTCAGTTGGATAGATGGATGCAATCAAATACACAAGCAACAATAATAATTCCAGGATTTCATATAGATACAGATGGTACAAATAAAAGTTATCTTGATGAAACATCAGATTTATTTATTCGTAATCAAGATGCTTTAATAGAGATTAACAATATTAATCACTATCATATTTTGGGTATAAATAGTAATAATAGAAAACTAGTACAAACAATAACTTATTGTATTAAAAAACTTGTAAGTAAATACACGGTAAAAATTGTTTTTGGTTTAGTAGGAAAAGATACTACTTTTGCACCACAACCAGAATATATACATTTATGGGAATCAAATGAATCAAACATAGCACCTGATATAATTACCAAAATTACAAGGGAAGATATGACTAATACTAGAGCTCAGTTTACTTATGAAAACACATATATATTTGGAATAAATACAACAATAGATAATGAGTTAGCTGAAACATCTTATCGTACCCAAACTGCAAGTTTAGAATATCCAATTAACTATTTTAATTCATCATATATATATGACCCATCTGTTATACCAACATCATATTCAAGATATAAAAACTTCAGTAATTCGTGTTATTTTGCAGGATTATGGGCCTTTTTACATAAACCAGAAAATCCTGTTACAGAAAGTATATTAGAACAACTTAAGAAAAATTTAGGTAGAGATCAAAACCAAATCACACTTATAAGTTATTTAAATCAATATTATCTAAACATACATACATTAAATTCAAATGAATCAAGAAGTAAATTTGAAAAAGATTTAGGTAGGTTTAGAAATTTTTTAGAACGCAGTCTTGGATTTAACGCTTCTCGTGAACAAGATTCACATGACTTAATAACTATAATTGGGGGAGAAATTGAAAATACATTATTTAATAACCCAATTGAATCATTTGATGAAAATTATTTTCCTAGCAATGATACAAACATAATTTCAACAAGTGATTCAAATATTACATATTCAATGGATTATTATTATGGTGGTGAAAATAATTTTCTTGCTAAAAAAAAAAATGATCCTATTAAGAAAACTATATTTCCACTGTTTATTTATGATCAAAATAATCAAATTAATTATGACCAAGAAAATAATTTAATTATTGTTGGAAATCAACTTCCTGGAGAGGAAGATGTTAATAAAGATATTTATATTGGTGGTAACATTATTACACATACTCATTCAAATGGAAGGAAATTTAGTATTAAAAAAACTGTCCAGTTTATTTATAAACCAACATATTTCTCAATTTACAATAAAAGATTTTTAGTTCTTGGTAGTAAAGATACAACAGAATATCCTATTGTAGATAATTATAGTCAATTTGAACTATATTCAATAGTTGTACATGGAGGATCAGCAAGAGGTGGTCATTATACATGTTATTTTAAACATGGATCTATATGGTATATTTTTAATGATTGTGGAGCAAATATAAGTACTTCTAAAAATCCAATTAATGAACCATTTATTAGATCTAATTGGGTTTTACTAGTATATTTTAAACAAAATTTAAGTAATGTGCCATTTATTGACATTCCAATACCAAATCATCATGTAACAGAAAAATATAGTCCAACATCTAATATTTCTAATCAAATTAGTCAAGATTATAAACTTAAACCTATTACATTAATGTTATTAGCATCATTGGTAACATATTTAATGGGAAATGATGATAGATTAAGTTCAGATGAGAAAAAAACTTTATGGTTAATTGGTGGATTATCAATTGTAATTTCAGAGTTAGTATCTCCGGAAGAAGGAATAGAAATAACTGTTAGTAAATTTATTAATAATTTATTTAAATTAATTGGATCAATTAATCAACCTATGAAAGGGGGAGGAGACAAAAATAAATTTATTGATTATATAATTGAAAAAGTTAGTTTGATATTAAATGAATGGTATTATAAAACTGACAAATCTGACCAATCTTTAAAACAAATTATTGAGAAATTTAAGTTAGATAATGGTTTAATTAAACAACTTGAACTTGCCGAGCTTGTTAAATCTCCTGAATATACTTTAAATTTAATTAACTCTTATAAAACTAATTTGACAAAATTAAATATACAACAACAAATTAAATTATTAAGAGGCCTTAAATGGAAAGTAAATATGACCCCATTAGGTCCTTTATTAATAGATTGGGATCAATGGATTAAATTAAATCCACAATTAAAACAAATTATTAACTCTAACCCATGGATCAAATATCAAATACAAAGTTATATATATAATATAAATTTGAATCATTCAAATCTATTAACTGGTAAATAATTTGGTATATTTTAATAACTTAGTTTTATTATAATTTACAGAAGTAACTGCAAATTTATTTTTTTCTTCTATAGTAGTTGTCAAATGACCAATACCAGAAGATGATTTTTCTAAAAAGAAAGATAAGAAACCTAAAATAATGGTTTTAATAGTCCACATTGGACTCCATGATTCTTTATGATAAGAAGAGTTTGAAAAACATAGCTTTTTATCAACATCAAATCTACCATTTGGTGTTAAAAAGTAAAATTCAGGAGGTTCAAATGGATAATTTGGAGACATTCGAATGTTAAATATATATTCACCTTCTTTAAATCCAGGTTCTTCTAATCCATAAATCATACAATACCAATCTAAAATATTATCTGGACTATGTGCAATTTTTATATTCGGCAAAGGAGTTTGAGTAAGTTCTTCAAATTCTTTTACAAGTCTTCTTTGACAAACAGGAGTTGGTGATTGTTTAGACATAATTAATTTCTTAATAATTATTATATTTATTTTTTTAAATAAACTTATTTTACAATTTTTTTAAATATCTAATTATAAAATAATGAATCCATCCAATACAAAAATATTATCCAGATATTTTTTATACCAGCAATTTGGTGGCGCTAAGGGTGAAAAAAAATGGTCTAGTTTTATACACTCTGGTGTTATGTTTCCAGATCTATATATTCCACATGGAATACCTGTAGTCTATAATGGTATTAAAGTTTCTCTTCCTCCACTCGCAGAAGAATATGCAACTTTATATGCTAAATATTTAAACACCGAATACATTAAATCTAAAACATTTAATAAAAACTTTTTTAAGTGTTGGAAACCAACTATTAAAAATTTATCAACACCAATTGAGTCTTTAGAGCTTTGTGATTTTTCTTTAATTGCATCTTATTTAGAAAAACAAAAGGAGAAGAAAAAATTAGAATCAAAGTCTACTGATATTGATTTACAAGAAGAAAAATTTAAGACAGCTCAAGTAGATGGAAAACCTCAACCAGTAGGAAATTATAGAATGGAACCCCCAGGTATTTTTATAGGTAGAGGATGTCATCCAAAACTTGGTACAATTAAAACAAGAATAGAACCAAAAGATGTAATTCTTAATTTATCAAAAGATGCACCAGTTCCTCCAATGCCCCAAATGTACATAGGTTCTAAATGGAAAAAAATAGTCCATGATAATAAAGCTGAATGGTTAGCTGCATGGAAAGACACAATTACAGGTAAAACAAAATATGTTTGGTTAGGAGCTAAATCAGATTTTAAAGCTAAATCAGATGAAGAAAAATTTAATAAAGCACGTAAATTAGTTAAGCTAATAAACAAGATTAGACAAACAAATACAGCAAACTTAGAGTCTCGCGACATTAAAACTTCTCAACTTGCTACTGCACTGTATTTTATTGATAAACTAGCTTTAAGAGTAGGAAATGAAAAAGGAGAAGATCAAGCAGATACAGTAGGTGTTACATCACTAAGATATGAACATGTGACAGCCAAACCCCCCAATAAAATTAAGTTAGATTTTTTGGGTAAAGATTCAGTTAGATATGTGAATGAGATAGAGGTTGATCCACAAATATATACAAATATAGAAAAGTTTTTAAAGGGCAAATCAAAAGGAGATGATTTATTTGAAACAATAACATCTGCAGATTTGAATGAATATTTAAAAACATTTGATGATGATTTAACAGCCAAAGTATTTAGAACATTTAATGCATCATATGTATTTGAACAAGAACTCCATGCAATAACAGCAAAATACAAATCATATGATAAATCTGATAAATTAAATATGTTACTAACAATGTTTAATAAAGCAAATGCCAAAGTTGCAATGTTATGTAATCATCAAAAAAATGTATCAAAAGGTTTTGAAGAATCTGTTGATAAAATAAACGATAAAATTAAAGAATATAAAACTAAATTAGCAGAACTTGAAGGAGTTACAGAACCATCTGATTCTCAAAAAAAGAAAATTAAAAAGCTAAAAGAACATATAAAATCACAAAAACATAAAAAAGACTTAAAACTTGAACTTAAAAATATTTCTTTGGGAACATCAAAAACAAATTATATAGATCCAAGAATTACAGTAGCATTTCTAAAAACACATGATATTCCAGTTGAAAAAATATTCTCAACAACTTTAAAAGAAAAGTTCTTTTGGGCATTTGAAGTTAATAAAGATTGGACGTTCAGTAGCTAAAGCTAATAAACTAACCTTCGGGGTTTTTGCTTAGCTGAACTAACCTTTAGAAAATTTAGTTAATAAATAAAAGGTAGTATAAGTTAAAATTTAACTAAAATAAATTTTAACTTGTTATAGATTAATAATTAATATTGCAAAACAAATATTAATTTTTATATGCTAATCCAGGGAAACCAAAAATTATTCTAAGAACATTATAATTTAAAATATCTTCCTTATTTTTTCTTTCACGTTCTTCATCTGTCATAGATTCATATTTATGTAAATTATATGCTTTTCTAATTTCTTTATCAGATTCTGGAATTTGTTGGTCATGTATAAATAAATATTCTATCATCATTTCTTTTTCTTTTTTTCTTTTAATTTGTATTTGTTCTTTTTCTTCTGTGGTCATAGGAACAAAATCAGATTTTCCAAATATTGCATCAACTGCATTGTGAATTTGTTCTTCCTCTGACAAAACAATATTTCTCCCGCAGCTACAGCTATTTTGAGTATTCATAATTTATTATAATAAGTTATTAATTTTTTAAATCACTTACATTAAACCAAAAATTGTGGTTGAAATTTTTAAACCTATTGTTCTATTATACTATAGTTAATTAATAATGGAAGATAAAAAGGATTTATTTAAGTGTATTTTAATGTCTGATTTAGATGATAACATTAGTATTTATAAAAATCTTGGTTACCATATTTCTCAACTTAAAAAAGATCAAATAGTTAAAGATGAGTCACTAATAGATATGCTTGAAATTTTAGAAGACATATTTTCAGTTATAAAGTTAGCTCAATTTAAAATAGAGGAGGATTATTTTATTGGATCAGAAGAATTTAAAATTTATAATTCAAATTTGCTTGAAATTCGCGAACGTCTTAAAAGAATTGTTCTAACAATTGGATATAATCAAATTTATGAAATTTTTAAATTATGCATGGATACATACAATTTTGAAAAACATAAAACAACAATTGAATCAGAAATAGAATTTATTGATAAATATTTTACTATTAATAAAATAGAATGTGAAGAATTTGTTGATTCAGATCTTTCAATAAATTTTAAAGAAAATTCTGATCCAATTATTACACCATCACTTACATATCAACTAGGATGTGCAACAATGGAAGTGAATATAGGGCTATACAAATTTAAATTTGATGGATATTTTAGACCAGATTCACTTAATTCACTATTTAGAGAGAAACTCTTTGAATCCAAATATAATAAACTTAACAAAGGGGTTAATTTACTTAATATTCCATATAAATTTAAACATGGATATTTACAACAATTAACATATGCTGATTTTGTTACTAAAAAACCAGAAAAAATAATTGAAATGATTGATTTAGATTATGCAGAACTTAAAAAAATATCAAAAACACTTATTAGTAATTTAGTTACAGACTTTACAAGAATGGAAACTTCTAAACAAAGAAAAATAATTATTTTGTTATTATTATCAAAAGAGGAAGATGCAATTGCAGCAAATGTATTATTTGAAACAGTAAGATTAAAAGAAATGAGAGATACATTTCATTGGTCAATAAGAAAACTACTTATAGAATCATCAAATCAAAAAATTGTAGCAAGAAGAAAACTTTTATGTTTAGAACCAAATGAAATGACTCATGAAGAAAAATTAATTATATTAAAAACAACTGAAAAAAATAAAGCAAAAGCTCTTTCAAAAGTAAAAGAACTTAATTCTTCACGCGAATCTGCTTCAAAAGCAGAAACATATTTAAATGGATTTTTTAAAATTCCATTTGGTGTTTACAAAGAAGAGCATATATTTAACATAAATTCAAGTCTTAAAAATAAATATTCCAATATAATTAACTTAATTAACATTACAAAATCAATTCCTCAAGAGTTCAAAACAATTACTAAATTTAAGTTTGATATTTTACCAAATATTAAAATAGTTTCAAATTTTATAGAAGCAATTGATGATTTAGATGATGATTTAGATGAAGAATTGGATGAAATTAAAAAACTTTCAATTGATTTACATGATTCAATGATTAGAGCTCAAGAAGAAAAATATGAGTATTTACAGTGTGTTAAAAAAACATTAGATTCAGCAATATATGGACAAACAGATGTTAAGAAACAGATTGAAGTAATTATTGCCCAATGGATGAATGGAAAAGCAGAAGGCGCAGTTATTGGTTTACAAGGTCCTCCTGGTACTGGTAAAACTCAAATTGCTAGAGAAGGTATTGCAAAATGTATTAAAGATCAAGATGGAACAACAAGACCATTTTGTTTTGTTCCTTTAGGAGGAGCTCGTGATGGATCTGTTTTAGAGGGGCATAATTATACATATTTGGGTTCTCAATGGGGCAAGTTAGTAGATTTGCTAATGGATTCAAAATGTATGAATCCAATAATATTTTTTGATGAGGTAGATAAAGTTTCAACAACACCTCATGGTCAGGATATAATTAATATATTAATTCACCTTACAGATCCAACACAGAATAAAGAAATATATGATAAATACTTTGCAGGTGTTGAATTAGATTTTTCAAAGTGTTTATTTATATTTTCATATAATGATCCCCAGTTAATAGATCGAGTACTTCGTGATAGAATTACAGAAATAAAAGTGAAACCACTTAAAATTGAAGAAAAAATTAAAATAGTAACAGATTATACAATTCCACAAATATGTGAAAATGTGGGAATAGATAGTTCAGCAATAACTTTTTCAGAATCATCAATAAAATATTTAATTTCAACTTATACATTTGAAGCAGGAATGAGAAAATGTATTGAAAAGTTAAAAGAAATATTTAGAGTTTGTAATTATGAACAAATTGAAAATAATACATTTAATAATATCATTATAAATAAAGAGCTAATAGATAGAATTTTAAAATCACATAATAAAATTAGTCATAAACAGATACATTCAAATCCACAAATAGGTTTAATTAATGGACTGTATGCAACTGCTGTGGGAATTGGTGGAATAACAATTATTCAGGTAATTAAAACTTGGTCAGATAAAAAATTAGGTCTTGAATTAACTGGACAACAAGGTGCAGTAATGAAAGAATCGATGGTTTGTGCAAAAACATTAGCTTGGAACTTGTTAACAAACCAAGAAAAACAAACAGTTAGAGAGGAAATGGATGGTCCTGGTGGATCTTTTGGTTTTCATATTCACTGCCCTGAATGTGCAACTCCAAAAGATGGTCCATCTGCAGGAATTGCAATTACAACTGCAATTTATTCAGTATTAACATTTCGTCCAATAAAAAATTATATTGCAATGACAGGAGAAGTAGATTTAATAGGTAATGTAAAAGCAATAGGTGGACTAGATGCAAAAATAGCGGGAGCAATTCAAGCAGGATGTACTCAAGTATTAGTACCAAAAGAAAATGAACAAGATTATGAAAAATTATCTCAACAAATAAAGGATTCAATAGAAATTATATTGGTAGATAATATCCAACAAGTACTAGATTATAGTTTGGTTTAATACTGGATGAAAAAATTTCACCATAAAAATAATATTATACAGTATTATAGAATAAATGTCATTTATTGATATAGAATATGATAAACTAACACTATCATCCTCACCTCTTTTAAATTTAAGTTATTTTCCAAAAAGATATTATCGTTTGTATCAATCAGTTAAAACAGACGATAATATAATAATAAATGGATCATTTCTTTTTAATGAATCTAATGAGGCTCATTTATGTAATTCTCCAATGTCAAAAAAACAGTTATCAAGTGAATTTTCTTTAGAAGAAGATATACCTTATTATAAAAATATAGAAAAACTATTTATTAACTATAAAAATATAGATTTTTATATTAATATTGATAAGCTATCAATAGAAAATTCTTCAACAATTCTTGATAATATTGTTTATCAATCAAATATTAAAAGCAACAAAAATATTCAATATAGAGATTTTGTTATTCTATCTACAAATCCAGTACTTATTAATATTTCTTATGATACTAAACTTTGCACTAATTTTGTTAGAATTTCTTGCATTAATGATACTGGATGCGGTGGATCTTCATATTCATATCTTTATGAAAAAAATTTTAGACAAGAAATACCAAGTATTAATTGTATTCAAAGATAAAAAATTTATATATCTCTTAAAGCATCTGCTATTGCATTTCCAGTAGTTTCTGTCATTTGAAAGTCATCAATTCCAGAAAAAAGTTTATTGTTTATGTTATCAGATTCATTAGTTTCAATTAAAAAATTATTAGGGTTAGTTTGGGATTGATATTGTTGTTGTTGGGGATATTGTTGGACTTGATTAACTTGTTGAACTTGATTGACTTGTTGGGGTCTGTGTTTATGTTTTTTTTCATGTTCTATATCAGAAGATGAAGAATCATCATCATATTTAGTAAAAAGTTTTGGTATAGAAGGTAGAGTAATATAATCAGTTGTATATGTAATAGTTAAGAGTATAATAAGAACAATTAAAATTACAAGCAAATAGCTAGTTAATGATGTCATTATATAATGTATTTAGATAAATAAAATGTTAATTTAAATTATAATGTTTAAAATATTTTATTTATCTCAATGCGGTTATTCTAAAACATCATTAAAAATAATAAATAAATATAAATTAGCAAAACAATCTGATCAAATTAACTGTGATGATCAAAATAATTTTTTACAAGACCCAGACTCTAAATATGTTTTGTCAGATTATTCAACTTATCCTAAAATTCTTTATTTGCCTGATAAATCCAAACCTATATTTGTTGGTGGTAATAGTGAATTAGAAAAATTAGTTGATTTAGTTGATTCAAAAGAAATTGTTAAATGTAAAAAAATCCCATCTCAAAGATTTGTTAATAAAAAAAATACTTGTAAAATTATTTTAGATCTTGTTGATAAGATATATCCAAATCCTTAAAGCTCATTAATATCAAAATCCTTTTCACCATCAGCATCTCCAAATTGAAAATTAACTCCATCATCATCATCATTTTTTGTTTTAATGGCAAAATGACCAAGTTCAATTAGTTCATCAAGCTCATTCGAGTCATACTTATGAATAATATAGCAGTTGTTACCACCAATATCAGTTGAAATTTCGATTAAAACATAGTCACCTGTATTAATCCAAACTCTATTTCTAAAAGATCCAGGAATTAGTGCATTGTAAGGGTCATTTGTAGGATATGTCTCCACATCAACACGATATGAACCAAGATTCTTAACCACATGAGCGACAAACTTATTTTTGTTGTCTGGTGTGATTTCATTAATAGGCACCGACTTATTTCTTGGGGTGCTGTTCTTCTTCGATTTTTGCTTATTGCCGCCTTGTGTATTCTTTCCCATGATTGATTTATGTGATAATAATATATTTGTATTCCAATAATTTATTTTTTCAATTTTTTTATATCTTGGTTATATATAAATGACAGATAAAGGCTGTTTACAATCAAATATTAACTGTTTTTCAGACTATTATAGTCATACAAATGCCCATTGGCTTAAAAACTTTAGTTTGCCAGATGAATATTCCAGATATTCTACTTTTCATATTATTTCTACTAAAATTAATAATGAACTCATATCTATACTTAAATCACTTAAATCAACAAATATATCTGATCTAAATTCAGAACAAAAACTTATAGTTGATTTATATACAAGTTTAAATGATTATACAACTAGAAATAGTCTTGGGATTACTCCATTAAAACCTATTTTTAATTTAATTGAATCAATTGATTCAAATACAAAACTATCTAATGTTTTGGGTATATTAACTTTATTAGATTTAAATCCACTTGTTTATATTCAAGTATGTCAAGATTTAAAAGATAGAGACAAATATATTTTTAATATAACTGAACCAAACTGTGTACTACCATCTAAAGAATATTATTCAGAACCTGACTATTTAGAAATTAGATCTAAATATCTTAAATTTATTGCTAAATGTCTTGAAAAAATTAATTTATCCAATTCTGTAACACCTGATATAATATTTAATTATGAAAAAATGATTGCAGATGGAACTTTTTCTAATGTTGAGAGAAGAGATGTTGATAAAATATATAATATTATTACATACACACATGCACAATCATTAATTAATTTAGACTTAAATCAAATGTTTGAACCATTTAAAATTTTAAGACCTGATTTAGATAAATATTTTGATAAAATTAATTCTTATAATTTTGATTATTTTAAAGTGCTTAATAAGTGTGTTGAAAATATTAGTTTAACCAAACAGTATTTAAAGTATTATGTATTTGTTAGATTAGGAAAATTTTTATCAGAAGATGATGAAGAACTTATTTTTGATTTTTTTGAAAGAAGTATTGAAGGAACACAAAAACAAAAATCAATAGATATAAAAAGTGTAGAAATAATGAGTGAAATAGTAGGGGAATTAATTGAAAAAGAATATTTAAAATTGCATTACAATCCAAAAATATCATTAAATGTACAGCAGATGATAGAAAAAATTAAATATTCATCATGTGTATTAATTAATAAATGTGGATGGATGGAACAAAAAACAAAAAATAGGGCAATTAAAAAAATTAAATTAATGGATGTGCTAGTAGGTCACACATCAGTTTATAAAGATTATAGCCCTTTAAAAAATATTTCATGTCCAGATAATTTAATTAAACTAATTCAAGGATACACATTATTTTATTCAAAAATACATTTAGATAAACTTGGTAAAAAATCAGATCCGAAAGAATGGCATATGAATGGGTATGATGTTAATGCATATTATAATCCAATTATGAATCAAATAGTTTTTCCAGCAGGTATTTTACAAGAGCCATTTTTTTCTTTAGATAGTCCATTTGAACAAAATTTAGGTGGAATTGGTTGTGTTATAGCTCATGAAATTTCACATGGATTTGATGATCAAGGAAGAAAATTTAATTTAAAAGGTCAATTAAAAGAATGGTGGACAAAAGAAGATAATATTAATTATAACCTGCGTGTCCAACCACTAATAAAACAATTTGATGAAATAAAAATACTTGGGGTTAATGTTTCAGGAAAATTAACACTTGGAGAAAATATTGCAGATTATACTGCTGTAACAATTTGTACTCATGTGTTAGAACAAACTAATCCAACTAATAAACAATTTAGTCGTATGTTTAAATCATATGCAAATATTTGGAAACAAAAAATTAGACAAGAAGAACTTGTCAGAAGGCTAAAAACAGATCCTCATGCCCCAGGTAGATATAGAACTAATCAAATTTTATCAAATATTCCTAAATTTATTGAAATATACTCACTAAATCCATCTCATCCAATGTTTATTCCAGATAGTCAACGCGTTAAACTTTGGGAATAAATGATTGTTGTTAATTTATATGTACGAAAAATTTATTTTAGAAATTGAAATAAACACTTCATATGGATGGATTAAAACATTCTATCAATTTGATTTAGAAGAGTTAGAAATATTTGAGTCTTGGGCTTGTGGATTAAACTCTTTAATATTAGATTCTGGATTAGAAATTAATAAAACAAATTTTACTTATTCAATTATTAAATCAACTGATGAAACATATGATGCAGCTACTAATTTTTTAGAAACATTTGGTAGACCATTTGATCTACTTGAACAAATTGATGGACTTGATGGCATATGCTTTGATTCTAATGAATTAGATGAATTAGATAATAGATCTGATGACTCTGAACTGTATAATGATACTGAAACTATTAATAATATTATTTCAGCACATATAGAAGGTAATGAAACAAAAGTAAAAGAACTACTTGAAAATACAAATATATTAGATGATGATATAATTACTAATATAAAGAATAAATATATATAATATATAAATATGAAAACTATATTGGTTACTGGAGGTTCTGGATTAGTTGGTTCAGCATTTAGAGATATACAAAATGCTTATTCAGATTATAATTTTATATTTATTTCAAGTTGTGATGTTAATTTATTAGAATATGAATTAGTTTTAACCTGTTTTAAGCAATATAATCCAGATATAATAATTCATTTAGCTGCAAATGTTGGTGGATTGTATAAAAATATGTCGCAACCAGTTCAAATGCTAGAACATAATTTATTAATAAATTCAAATGTATTAAGAGCAGCACATAATGCAAATATAAATAGACTTATTGCTATGTTAAGTACCTGTATTTTTCCAGATAGTTTAGCTCGAGATGCTAAACATATTAACGAATCAATGTTACATTTAGGTCCACCTCATCATTCAAATGCTCCATATGCTTATGCAAAAAGAATGTTAGAAATTGGATGTTCTGCATATTCAACACAATATTCTCGTAAGTATACTTGTGTAATACCAACAAATATTTATGGTCCAAATGATAATTTTAATTTAGAAGATTCACATGTAATTCCTGGATTAATTCATAAATGTTGGCTTGCTAAAACTAATAATTTACCATTTATAGTTTGTGGAACTGGTCGACCTTTACGTCAATTTATACATTCATATGATTTAGCTCATTGTATAATGAATTTATTAAAATATGAAAGTTTGCCTCAAACTATAATTATTAGTCCTGATTTTATCACTGAAGAGTGTTTAAATGAAGATTATTTAAAAAATTGTAACATAAAATCTTTATTTGGGGAAATATCAATAGCATATGTTGCAGAATTAATTGCCCAAGAATTTGATTATAAACATATGTTAAGATATGATGAAACAAAATCAGATGGACAATTTAAAAAAACATCATCAAATATTTTATTTAGATCACTTATTCCAAATTATAAATTTATACCAATAGAATCAGGTATTAAATCAACAGTTGAATGGTTTAAATTAAATTACCCTGATATTAGAAGATAAAAAATTGTAGAACTATTTTAACCTAATAGGTAAAAAATTGATTTTTTAATTTGTTAATTTATTTAGGAAATTAATAAACAAATGTTACAAACTCAAATAAGCCCTTATGTGTTAGATGATCTTAATAGATTATATCCATGGTTACCAACTAATTCAACATGTAGACCAACACATGAACAACTTGTTGAAAAGAAAGTATTATTAAATACAACAACATGTTTAGATTTAGTAAAGAATATGTTTGAGGGTAAAAGTGGATGGATATTTAAGCCAACAAATTTTAAATATAATATACCTGAAACAACTAATCATTGGATATTATGGAATACAGATTTTGATATGAGATGGAAACCAAATCCATCTGAAATTAATGAAGTATTATATTCATTTTTATACGAACACAATGCAAAAACAGATAATTTTGATTTTGCATGGTATATAAATCCTAAACCTAGTGTTGAACAATACTTTCATATTCAGGTATTTTGGATTGTTATTTAATCCAATCTATTGGATCAAAAACTAAATTAATCCATTGATTTTCTACTTTTGTTGTAAGTAATGGAATACATTTGTCAATAAATCTCTGTGCATTGCAATCTATCAAACTAACTATATTTAATTTATTTGTTGATGTATCCCATTTAAGTTGTGAAACAAATTGTTCATATAGTTCATGTTGAGGTAATTTAGGATATCTTGGATTAGGTGTTGCTTGATTAATCAAAGTTAAAAAATCACTATACAATGGTGTAATATAATAAAGTTGAAACTTATAATCTGGTTTAAATGTACTTGGATATAATGATAATCTTTTTCTAATATGTGATTCCAATTTAATTTTAAGTTTTTTAGAATTAGATTTTATCCATTTAAAAATATCTGGAATTAGTGGTGCTTTATGATGTGGATAGTGGAAAAGTTCAACTAATTTAAGTTCTTCTTGTGATAGTTTATGTGTATAAATTTTTGTATATAAAAGTTCAACCATTAACATACCAATACAATAATCACAAACAATTGAATCAATTGAATGATCTATTTCAAAATACACAGAATTTGTATAAAATGATTTTGTCCAAACATATTTGTCATAAGGTTTTGCATAAAATCCTTTTCCAAAATTATTTATTGAATATAATTGATCTGTAAATTTTTTTGGGTCTAAATTAACATCTGGTTCTAAAACTCTATCTCGCATGATATTTGAAAATTCTTTGTCTAATATCTCTAACCAAGAAGCATAACCAGACCAGTTGATTTCCTGGGATTCACTAATTAAATAATTAGATGTATTAGACAAATACTTTGAATACAATGCTAAAACTTTTCCAATTGTTTTTTTATCATAAATATTTATAAAATCAAATTTAGGTAAGAAATCATTACCAAAAATATTATAAATAAAACATATATCATATACAATTCTTGTTCTTGTTTGTGAATCTCTTTCACAGTCAAAAAATTTAGCTATATCTTGAATTAAAATATTTAAATCATATACAGATTTATCAACTGAATCTCTAACCAGATATATTTGATTTGATAAACACAAAGGTAAAAGTAACACAATCATATCTGCATCTGGTGAATAAACTAACAAATCTTGACCTGATTTTGGTCTAGAAATAATTTGTTGCATTATTTTATGTTCTGCTTCTCCAGGTTCTTCAAACCCATTAATTATATAACCTAAACTAGAATATGTGCGAGTTAACCATAAACCTAACTTATTCATAAATTCAGTTCCTGGTTTAATCTGCATTTTGTCAAGATTTATATAAGGTTCAAATTTTAAAAATTCTTGTTCAAGAGGTTCAATATATGTATTTGATGCAATTAATTCTTTAGCTTTTTCTATTAATGAACCAAGAAGAGCACGTTTTCTTTGTTCAATCATTTTACCAATAAATGGTACTCCATCTAAATAAATATGAACAGAAGGATTAGATGTTTGTACTAAAATATTAGATACAAGTAATTTAATTGTTTGAAATATCATAGTATCGCGTTGAACAGAAATAGTTAATGGATCAAGTAAATTAATTTTATCTTCTAGTTCTGGTACGGAATTAAATAATTCAAAACCAAGTTTTGCTTTAATATGTTGACCAAGAATATTAGCAACAGAATACTTAGCAGTATAAACTAGAGAATTAAAATCAATATGTACTGCAGGTGATTTTATAATTTTAGAACTTGAAACTCCTATTTGATAATTTTTTGAAATAGCATTAAAAAATCCGGGAATTCCCATTAATTTAATGTTATATTTTTATTTTATAATCTAATATTAAATTAATGGATCAAAACGATAACATAGAATATATAAATACACTGAGCGGGGGTATGGGGTATATTAAAGCTGGGACTGAATATATTAAATCTGGAGTTCAAGTTGGGACTGAATATATTAAATCTGGGGTTCAAGCTACAACAGAATTAGGAACTAGAACTGTTCAAGGTGCATTATTTATAAAATGTCCAGGACCAGTTATTAATGACTATCTTGAATTAAATAAAAATACAGTTCCTGTTCAGCAATTTTATGGTCATTTTGTCACACCAACTAAATTAAATCAACTAACACCACAACAAATTAACGAAATTTCTGATCAAATTAATAGTTCTTTAGTAAAACGTAGATCACTTGATTTATTTATACATAAATTTTTAAACACAAGCTCAGAAGTTACAGAAGTTCCTGAAAGACTTGATTTTTCACCCGAATCTGGTTATACATCATATTCTACACTATGTAATTTATATTTAAACTATTTATCCTATATTAACTCAACAAATAGAATTAATAACTTACTTTGTCAAATAAGTAAACCTGCTAACTTTGTTATCCCAATACAAAGAGCTAGTCGTGAAGCAGGAATAAATAGTACAGAACTCGATTCATTAAATAATCAACTACTTGTATCTTTAAATAGATTAAGATTAGGTGTACCAAATTCAATTGATCAGCAAGTTAAAGATTTTATTAATACAAATTCTAAATATATGAAAGTGTTGGTTGAAGAAGAATTGTCAAATCTAAATAATCCAGATAATGAATTGAATATATATAGATATTTAATTAAAGTTGCAAAAGAATTTGAAACAAAAGTTGAAAAAATTTCTAATGGTTCAACTCTATTAGATGAATACATCCAAACTATAAATGACTATTATTTACGCTTATGTGATAAATCTATAATTGAATGTAAAAAAGGTGATGTATATGGTTTTAAAAATTTAAATCCTGATAATTTAAAAAACTTATTTCAAAATAACAACATGGAAACAGTAAATCAAAACTTTCCACATTTAACAAATATAATAAATATAATAAATACAAAAAACTCTGGATCAAATAAATTTTTTGCTTTGTATTCCCATGTAAAAGATTTTTATGCAGATACAGATGTAAATCAATCCACAGAACTTGATGTTTTAAGAAAAATTAAAAAATTATATGTATCACTTGAAGTATATAATTCAGATATATTAAAAACTAATTTTTTTAGTGATCTTTTTGCTAATCAAAATTTAGATATTGGACCATTTTTTAATGAAAGTTTAAAACAAATATTTGCCTATTTAAAACTACCTACTAATAATTTAAATAATTTAATAGATCAAATTAATTTAGATTTAAATAAAAACTTTTTTAATAAAACATTAATTGAAACAAACTATAGTCAATATTTAAATAAATTTTCATCAAGACAACCTAATCCTGTTCTCACATATTTAAACCCAGACTATTTAATATTTCCAAATATTGAATCTAGATATCCAAAATTTATTGAAAATTTAACTAATGGCAATTTATTAGCATCAGATCTTTCAATTAATATAAATAAATTTATTCAATATGTTAATGTATTTAGAACTACAGATAAACAAGAAAATAATTCAGATCTTACCGATTTATTTATGAAGTTATATATTCAAGCTATTAGTCCAGATGAACAAACTAAAATAAATAAATTTGTCCTTTATAACAAATCACTTAATAATAGATTAACAAAAGATATTAATTACTATACAACCATCACATATGCAATACTTAATCAAATTCTTACTTCAATTAATACAACAGAATTGAGTAAATTTGCAAAACCAGAATTTGATCCTTTAAAAACAGATAAAAATTTATCATTTACATCAATTCCAAAAAATCTTTTAAATAAATGTGTGGTTGATAAAACACTTAATAAAGATGAAATTTCGGGAATTAAACTTTTAATTCATATTGTAGATTGTGAACAAAGTGATAATTCTAAACAAATGAATAAATTAATACATTTTTATTTAACATTAAATACCCAAGAGCAAAATTCTTTAAGATTAATAAGTTGGAAAAAATTAAGACAAATTCTTGATTTACTTAGTAAAGGAACATGTACAGAAAAACAAATTAAAACATTAATCCAAGTAATTGAATTAAAGAAAATACAAGATCCATTTTTAAGCACAGAATTAAATTTACTAAAAACAAATCTATCATCTGTTCAAAATCAAAAATCTGTATATTATTTGTTATCTGCATTAGCTCCAGAAAAAATAGAATGGAATATTAATAGTTTAGCTTTTAATTATGCGATTGAAAAGGGGGGTCCTTATATAAAAGATATTTTATCAAAGTTTAAATTAGGTTGGGCAGCAAATTATTTTTTAAACACAGCATCAGAATCAAAAGAGTCATTAAGCATAAGTGGATTTAAAAAATATGTTTTTGAAAAGATAAATCTTGGAGATTTTATTAAAGATAAAGTAAATTCATCAAATTCTCAATATAAATTTACATGTTTTAAAATTTATTCATACTTTAATTTTGATTCTGTAATTGTTTCATTTAATACAATACAAAAAATAGTCAAACAGTTTGATTTAAATCGATTTGATGAAAAAATTTTTAACACTCTTAAAAAGATTTTAGCAAGAAATTCTATAAATTTAGAGCAAATTAACAGATCATCAAGTGCTAAACTAGATTACTTTATTAAAAACAAATGGAATAAATTATCACAAGATAATTACTATATATCCCAACTATATGATATTTTAAAAGATGTAGCAGATGAAAATTTATTTCCAGTTAATGTGTTAGATTTTTTAAAAGAAAAGGGTATTGATGTGTTAGTAAGTAATGAAATTAATTCAAATGAAGACAATGCAATATTAAATGAAATTGAATATCTACCAATCTATAAAATGTTTGAAGCTTTTATTGATGAAAATATATCAGGAGAAAAAGACTTAATAATTAAAACTTTAGATAGACTAAAATATGGAATTTGTGAAGATAATTCTGATTGTGAAATTAATTTAATTATTGGACTAATTAATAGATCTGAATACTTAAAATCAAATGAACAAATTAAAATATTTATTGCAACAGGAAAAACTTCCAATATAACATATGCATCAGAACAGGAACTTTTTGCAATACTAGATAATTTAAGTAAATCTTCTGCTTTAATTAAAAATGTAACTGCTCAAGTTACCCAGACAGCAACAGATGCAATAACTTCTGCTATTAATACTAAACTTCAGTCTACAGCTCTTAATATGGGTTTTACAACTGTCCCTGAAGATGCAATTACAAAAGCTAAAGAAATAGCTCAAACGGCTAAAACAATTGCTGTAACAGCTGGAATAGGTTTTGCTACTGCGGGTGCTTATTTAGCTGTTGATAAACTTCTTGGTTCTGAATCTAGTACACAAACAAGTTCTTTAGCAGCATATGAATCAAGTGATTTTAAATCAAAACTAAAACTTTTTATAGGAACAGTTGGTACTGGATTAACTATTTATACTGCAAGAAATTTAGTTCCACAGGTTAGTTCATTAGTTAAAGATTATATTGAATATAAATCATCAGAATTAAGTCTTCCACTTCCATTAATTAGCAGTACAATAATAGGTTCAATAATAATGAGTGGGTTAACTAGATATTTATCAAAAGGTCAAGCAGGAGGTGGTGAAACTACATTAATTGAAGAAATATTAAATTGGATATTTGATTCAATTAATAAATTATATGGATTTAATGGAAAAAAACCAGATGATTCTATACAATCAACACTATCTAACCAAACTAACTCAATTCAACCTAGTCAATCTCAATTATATCTATTTTTAACTTCACAAAAACTAGGATCAGATGATATATTTAACTCTGCAATAATAAATGAACATCCTAATCAAGAATTAATTTTAGATGAACTAAAAAAGAGATATAAAGAATTTTCAAATTTATCAATTAATTTAGCAAAAACAGATAAGAGAAAAATTAAAAAATTAATTGGAAAAATTGTTGATTTAGAATTAAATCTTTTTAAAGGTAATGAACCATACACATTTGTAAATGCGATAAGTAAATTTCTAAATGAAAAATAAAGAAAAAAATTATATAGATATATTATATAATTATGTTTAAAGATATGGTTGAATGGGTTAATCGTTTGTGTGGTCCTGCACAAATATATTTTATATTTTCTGCTTGGGTATTTTTATTTGTACTTGGAAAAATGCTTGTTATTGGTAAATTTTCATTATCCAATTCATTACTTAGACTATCAATAATTTATGTTGTTACTTGGGTTCTTAACTGGTTATGTGTTAAAGGTTGGAAACAGTTTTCATGGTTTTTACTTTATTGGATGTTTTGTTTTGTTCTTATTATGTTAATTGGCACTTTTGTTCTTGCAAATAAAGTTCTTGATAATACTAAAATAATTAAAATTAATAAATAAATTTAATCTGAATCAGAATCAAAATTAATACTTGATCTGAGTTGTTTAATATATTCAGCTTTAGATTTATTATATTGGGTTAAAGTTTTTTCTCCTGAAATAACTGAATAATAACCTCCTTGTAACACTCCAAACAATTTTTGAATATTTTCATCTGAATATTCATATTTTGTTTTTAATAGCTCTTGAATTGCTGGATAGTCTGGTTTTTTCCAACTTATCATATCTTGACTTATCTTTTTAACAGGAGGATTTAAAAAATATGCCCTTGATTCTGCATATATAAAATTTTCTGGTAAAATATATTTGGGTTTAGGATTGGAAGGATCAAAATTTGGATCCAAAGCTAGTAAATCATCTATTGACTTGTAAGTTTTAATTAGTTCATATGCCTTGGCTGGTCCTACACGCCCTATTGTTCCTGTATAATCACATCCCAGTAATATACACAAATCTATAAATTGTGTCTGAGATAAATTTAGACCAAGAAGAACCTGGTCTAGTGAATACTCTGTAACAGTTGCTTTTGATGAAAGTTTTCTAATTAACTTTGGAGTACCAAAAGTTAACAAATCCATATCTTCAGATGCAACATAATCTGCAATTCCATCTTTAACTAATTGGGCACATTGCGAGTCAGCTTCTTCAAGTGCTTCAATAATAGGTATTCCAAGTAACTTGACAATTTCTTTACATTCTTCCATTTGAGTATGTGTTACACTAACTGCACGTTTTTGTAACTTTGTTAACTCATCTTGTAATTCTTTTGCTTTTGCTATATTCTCAAGTTGAGTTTGAATTTGTTCCATTGTTTCAGGCATAGGTTCAAGATCACGTTGAACTTTTGCAAGCTCTTTTTTAATTTTTTTAGCTGACTTTTCTGCAGATGTCTTAGTAGATTTTCTTGAATCTAGTACATCTTTTTTTAGACTAGGTGGTTTACCATCAAAAACAAATATAGGTTTAATCTTTTTTTTTAAAATGCTTAAAGTCTTTGTTAAAATCCCATGAATATGTGTTGTTATCTTACCTTCTGATGTTTTTAAATCTTCAACAGATGACTTAATCGCTGATGCAAATTGATATATAAATATTGATGCATCTATTGCAACTACTTTATTTGTTAGTACAGTTGTCGAAATTTCCTTTATTGATCCAGGAGCATATGTTTCCAAAAATTTGTTTAGTCCTTTAATACCCATATTTATTTAATATAAATATTACTATTTATTTATATCAAAAATAAAATAAATCAATTATTTTTCAGTGAGTTAGAAACGAGCTGTAAAATAAATGCCTAATTTTAGGTCAATTATTTTAGGTCAATTATTATTAGTTTGTCTCTCTTAATTCAATTGATTTATATGATTTATCTGTTAACTTGTCTTTATACTTTTCTATTATTTCAGTTGTTATTTGCTCCATAAATCCAATTCCATCCCAAATATTAGTATCTTCAAATAGCTTAAGAAAACTTTCATTAAATATTGGTTGAAGATGTTGATTTGATGCGACTAGTTCCCAGTTTAACTTGGACTTGTATTTCAATAAGAATGCTAAATCCATAAATTGATTTTCAGAAATTAAATCCCAATTAATATATGATTCATATTTTGAAATAAAATACATAGATAATTGTTGGTATTCTTGGGCTAATCCAATTAATTTATTTGAATTACTAGAAAACCCAATAACTTGATCAAGTTGTTTGGGTGTTAGTTTTTGGAATTGAATTAAATTTTCTAAATCTTCTTGTTCAAGTAGTTCAGCATGTCCAATAATCAAATCAATAATTTTAGTACTTGCACAATGAGAGTATTTAATTAAAAACCCAATTCTAAAATCCTCAATATTATCTTGAACATATTTTTCAACACGCGAGTCTGCAAAATTTAACAAAGGAATAATTTCTTCCCAATACTCTTCATTTGACCAATTTTGTTTCATTATACCTTTAATAAATTGATTTGATGCATTTGGATCTGACTTTAAATAATTAACAAAATTTTCCATATTTATATTTAAATATATTTAATATATATTTAAGTCTATTCAAAAGTAAAAGGTTTGATAATGATTTTTGTTTTAACAGCATTTGATTCTGATGTTACACGCATACTTGATTCACTATCTATTGCTAATCCTGTGTTAGGATTTGATTCAGAACCATTTCCAATATATTTAAGAAAGTTTTTTTCATGATTTGATAACTTAATTCCAGAGTCTTTTGGATTAAATTCATCAGAAAAATATGGAGTATATTTTGCAGGTAAAGGAATTAAACTAGTTTTTGGCGATACTTCATTTAAATAGGTTTCAACTTGTTCAATTGCTTCATTCGGAATAACTTCAAAATTAATATAAACACCAGTACCATCTCTAGTATAAGAATTAGGACAAGAGTTATGAATAAGTTTAAAAATATGTTTAAAATGCTTTTTTGATTTCAAACTTTCAACACGTTCAGCAATCTTTTTTCTTAAAGAGAGATTATAAGCTTTAATAGGATTTGTACTTGGATTAGAAGGGCTTAAATTAATTGTTGAATTAAGTGTTCCTTCAATATCTGCAGGATCCGAAATAACAAATGAATCTAAATTTTCACTATTCATTATTAATATATATTTATAACTAAATTATTTGATTTTTAACTCAATTTAAAATCTTTATTAATAATAATGGACACAATAAAACTATTAAAAAAGGATTTTTCATATCCTGATACCAATGCAGATGATTTTCAGAAGAAAATTTATGAAAAGAGAGAATTTTACTATCATAAGATCCCTAAACCCGACCAAGTTAAAACCTATCCTGAACTTAAAAAAGTTAGAGACGAAATTTGTTCTGTTAATGTAAATTTACAATCTCATCAAAGTTTATTAGCAAATTTTATTAATCCTCAAACTCCTTATAGAGGTGTGTTAATTTTTCATGGGTTAGGTTCAGGCAAAACAATTGCAGCTGTTTCAATAGCTGAAAATTTTAAAGATATGGCTGTTAAATATGGAACTAAAATTTATGTGTTAGTACCAGGACCACTTCTTAAAGAATCTTGGAAAGATGAAATTATTAAAGGTACAAAAGAAACTTATTTAAAAGATTTTTCTCAAACAATGGGTTATATTGATAAAGGAGAAAAAGACCGTGCTATGAAACAGGCTAAAGCACTTGCAATGCAGTACTATAGAATTATGTCATACAGAGGCTTTGCTAAAAAAGCGCTTGGATTGAAAATTACAGAACATATTAAAGGTGATGGTGATATTCAAAAAGTTTATAGAAAAAATGACGAAGGTGAATATGAAAGAGATATTGCAGTTGATAAAATAGAAAGTTTAGATAACACAGTATTAATTATTGATGAAGCACACCACTTAACAGGTAATGATTGGGGGCTTGCAGTTCAAAAAATTATTGCTAATTCAAAAAATTTAAGAGTTGTTTTGTGTACTGCAACACCTATGAAAAACTTGGCAGATGATGTTATTGAATTAATTAACTATTTGAGGCCTCCAGAAGATCCAATTGATAGAGATTTAGTATTTACAAATCAAAAGAATCATTTAATGGAGTTTAAGCCAGGAGGAAGAGAATATTTTAGTAGAATGACCCAGGGTTATATATCATATTACAGAGGTGCAAGTCCATATGTATACGCTAAACAAATTGATATGGGATCAGTACCTCCTGGTATTTTATTTACCCCACTGGTTCGCTGTCCTATGAATGAATTTCAACTTGGTGTATATAATGATGTTGTTGCAAATTCGGATGATACTCTTGATCGAAGATCGGCTGCAGTAGCAAACTTTGTTTTTCCATCATATTCCTTAGATACAAAAGAAGTTGTTGGAGTATTTGGACGAGAAGGGTTATCATCTTTACGAAATATGTTAAAAACAAATAAAGAAAAACTACTTTCAACTGTTGGGAAAAAATTTGAAATACCTGATGATAGTTCAGAAATAATAGTTGAATATGATAAAACTAAATCATTAGGTGGTAAAATATTTTCTCAACCTTATTTAAAATTTTTTTCATGTAAATTTGATGCATGTTTAACCAATTTGTTAAATTTAGTTAATCCACTAACTGATAAAGATAAGGAAAAAACCAAATTCCCTAGTTTGTCAGAAATAACAAATCCTATTGGTTCTGGAACTGCTTTTATTTATTCTAATTTAGTTAAAGTTGGAATTGAAATTTTTGAACAAGTTTTGCTAGCAAATGGATTTTTAGAGTATAGAGAAGATGGCGCATATTCTATTAGTCCAAATACTAGAGATTGTTTAACAGGATTAAGTTTTAAAGATTTCACACAAGCAGGAACTAATTTTAATAGAAAATTTTATCCATCAACATATATTACAGTTACAGGAGGAACAGAAGACAGTGCAGAACAAATTCCAGAAGAGAAAAAGAAAGTGTTAGATAATGTTTTTTCAAGTTTAGATAATGTTGATGGCAAATATATTAAATTTGTTTTGGGTTCCAGAGTTATGACTGAAGGTATTACAATTAAACAGATCAAACAAATTCATATATTAGATACTGCTTATCACTTGGGACAGTTAATGCAGGTAATAGGTAGAGGAATAAGATTTTGTGTTCATAATTCAGTTGCCACAGAAGAAAATCCATATCCTGAAGTTCAAGTTTTTAGATATGTGGTTTCTACTGGTAAAGCATCTGAGCTTTCAACTGAAGAAGTTTTATATCAAAAAGCAGAACGCAAGTATTTGTTAGTAAAAGAAACAGAAAGACTAATGAAAGAATCAGCAATTGATTGTGCATTAAATTATAATGGTAATATTTTTGAAGATGAAGTTAAAACTTATGAAGAATGTGTTAGTCCATTAGAGTATGAAAAAATGTCATCAGAAGACAAAAAGAAATTTGTTCAATGTCCTTTAACATGTGATTTTAAAACATGTGCATATGAATGTGTAGATAAAAAGCTTAACCTCAAATACTATGACAATACAACAAAATTTTATAAAAAGATATCAAAAGAAAAAATAGATTTTTCCACTTTTACAAATAAATTAGCAAGAAATGAAATTGAGTTTTGTAAAGAAAAAATTAAAGAAATGTATCGTTATAGATATGTTTATCAAATTAATGATATTCTTCAAACTGTTAAAACCTCTTTTACAGGTGAAAAATTAGATTTATTTGAACCATTCTTTGTTTATCAAGCTCTTGATGAACTAATCCCATTATCAGAAAATGATTTGAATAACTTTCATGATAATATTTTTGATAAATTTAGTGTTCCTGGTTATTTAATTTATAGATCTAAATATTATATTTTCCAACCATTTAATCAAAATGAAGATGTACCTATGTTTTATAGAAATAATTATCATACAGATTTAGTAACTCAATTATCATTGTATCAATATTTTAAAAATACTCTAGATACTGAACTACTCGACTCCCTAGGTGTTGATTCAGAAACTATTAAATCAGTAACAAAATCTAATGAATATAATTTTACAGATGTTTTTGAGTATTATGATAAAAAGGATGAAGCAGAATATGTGGGAATTATAGATAAACCAGTTGCAAGAAAAAAGACAGTATCAACAGAATTAGAAGATGTATTTAAAATAAGACATTCAAGAGAAAAAGTTTTGGATAAAAAAAGAGGTACTGGTATTCCCTCTTTAAAAGGTGCTGTTTGTTTTTCATCTAAGGATAAGAAATATTTAATTAAAATTGCTAAAAAGATTGGTTTAGTAGATTTTCCAACTGATACACGTACTGATATTTGTAATGCTATTAGATTAAGATTGTTATATTTAGAAAAATACTCGACAGAAAAAGAAGCAAACAAAAAAACTTACACAATTATACCATCTAATCATCCCAAATACACATTTCCTCTTAATTTAGAAGATAGAATTGAATGGATAAAAACAATTTTATCTGAAAAAATACCAGGAAGTTTGGCAATAGACATTAAACAGAAAAAAGGTGGTGTATTTGAGGATGTAAGAGATGATAGATTTGTAAAATATGAACTAACAATTAAATCAAAACCAGAATGGGATATACATAAAGATACATTTGTAAGATTAGGTTTTATATTTAATAATAATACATGGACTAAAACTATTGAATAGAATTAATCCAATTAATACCATCATCACTATATAATCTGTCATTTTGAGATTTTAAAGTGTATTGACCACTTTTATATAAAATTGTAACAAAGTTATTATTAACAGATTCATATGTAATACTCCATTCATTATTATTTATTTTTTTAAAATTTCCATTTATTAAGCTCCAATCTTTTTTATCTTTACTAGTTACTATTTTATTATTTTTAATAGCAATATAAGAGCCAAGCAAAGAATTCATATTTATAATATAATTATTTTGTAAATTAAATAATTATTTAATTCAATTATTTAATAAATTATTTAAACTTGATAATATAAATAATATAAATTATGCAAAAAATAAGTGATATAAAACAATACTTTAATAATTTAGAATTTTGTAAAGAATGTTGTAATACTTTATCTAAAATTGAAGAAGAGTTAAATAAAAATAACTTAATAAATAATAGAAAAAAAATAAATAATTTAGATTATAAAGCAACACAATTTTTTTATACTTCTGAAATTGATGATGGTTATAATCATATTGGTATTAAAATAGATATTTTTAATCCATATATTAATAATGATGAAGATCAGTCTTATACCTTCTTAGAAGAATCATTAATTTTTTATATTAATCCATTTACAAAACATTTTGAACAAAAATATAGAAATGGTTATACTTATAAAACTATAAATGGAATAGTAGATAGTATATTATATAATCTTAATGAATTTAAATTTAATTATATTTTTAATAATTTAAAACAATTTTTTAAAGAGCTAGATATAGAACATACATATACCTTATATAATTTATATCAAGATGATGATCTTAATGAAATTTATACAAATTTAATAAAATATAAAACTAATAACTATAATTTACTTTATGAATTTAATGAAAATAATGGATATTATTTTATAGATAAAACAAGTAAAACAAAAAATTTATTAGAATGTAATATATATAATAAAAATAATTTATTATTTACTATAACTATTGACTATATTAATAATTTATATGTAATGAATAATATTTCATCTATAAATTTAGAAACAGTTATATTTACACCTTATAATTCATTTAATGATATAAAAAAACTAATAAAAGAATATATTAATAAAACAACTTATAAATAAATTTACAATTTAAATGATAAGTAAAAATAAAAAAGAATGTTTAGGAGAAGTTATAAATAAAATGAAAATTTATTTGCAAAAGAATAATATTGAATAAATTTATAAGGCTAAAGAAGAAGATAATATTTTAAATAATAACAATTTTTTTATGGATATTTATTGGAATAACGAACCATTAGAAATAGATAATATTAAAAATATATATTCAAGATCCTAATAATATTAAAAATTTCATTTAATAATATAAAAAATAAAACTATAAATTTTATTAATAGGTTTTAGTTGCAAGTTTATAGTTGAATTTATTAAATAAAAAATTGTTTTTTTAATTAATTTAATATAAAGATATAATATATATTAAATAAGTAATGGAAGAAGAACTCGTTAATCCTTTTATTATTAAAAAATTGGCTACTCGTGTAGAACTATATCCTCATCAAATGGACTCGGAACTATATTTAAATCTTAAAAAAAATCTTAAAAATACTCTTGAGGGAACATGTAATAAATATGGGTTTGTTCATAAAATTATAAGAATTGAAGACTATTCTGAAAACATTATTAATCCAGAAAACTTTTCTGCTAATGCTGTTTATAATATTCAATATATTGCCAATATTTGTATTCCTATTGCTAAAACTGTTATTGTTGCATGTGTTGATGATTTTAATAAAAGATTGTTACTAGGAAAAAATGGTCCTATTAATGCTATTATTAAAATTACTGATATGAACCCAAATATATTTTCTGTTAAACCAGATGGTAGTATATTTATTGAATCACTTGGTAGAAATTTATCAAGAGGAGATTATATTAAAGTTATTATTGATGGAAAAAAATTTAGTCCTGGCGATGATAAAATTGGTGTTATGGGTAAAGTTTTAGATATTGCAACTCAAGAAGAAATAGATTTATTCTTTACTTATGGGGTTAAAGAAGATGATGGTTCCACACTTACACAAGGAACTAATCAACAAACTCAAGTTGAATTTAATGAAGATGCTGATTATAATAATGAAATGGAAAATAAAAACAGTGGTATAGAAATTAAAACAAATATTTCTGAAATTTAATCTGAACCAAATATAAATGGAATATAAAATTTTATTTATATTTGTTTGTATATGTATATTAATAATGGTATTAATTGATAAGTTTAGTTTATTTGATAAGTTTGGTTTGTTTGAAAATTTTTCTATTAATCCTATTTTTTTAAATCAAGCTCAAGCATATGAGTTTATTGCATCAGATCCAGATGGTTATGTTGCAAGATTTAATAATTTGGATTTTCAAGCAAGAGGTTTAATTAATATTAATTATACAGATTTATTTAATGATGCAGTAGTTATACCAAATGAAATTCAAGAGCAAATTATTATTAAATCAATTCATCAAGTAAATAAATTAATAGATACAATTAATGTAAATTGGATTGATTGCACTAAATTAAAAAATATACCATGGAAATTTATTATTATTAATACAAATTCAATTGACTTGGGTCTCCCACATACTCGTTTTGATACAATAGTTATTAATCAGTCAATAATTAATTCATCATATGATTTTATTAATACTTTACTACATGAAAAGTTACATGTATATCAAAAATTATATCCTGAAGATTTTGATATTTATTTAAAATCAAATGAATTTGAACCCCACATTAAATATATAAATACAAATATTCCATATAGATCAAATCCAGACACAGATGATTGGATATATATACGTAAGGGTAAAAAGTATGTATCAAGATATAGATATACAAATCCTCAAACAATAGCAGAAGTGACATATAGTCCAGTTAATACTTGTGATTATGAACATCCAAGAGAAAAAGCTGTTTATGATTTGTTAAAAACTATTTAAAAAAAAGCAAATAATAACTATTAGTTTCAAAGTAAAAATGTTTGAAGAAAAGAAAATATTTTGTTTAAATTGTGGTAAAAAATTTCATTCAATATCATCATGTACTCAACCAATTACATCTTTTGGTATAATTAATTTTAAGCTAACTGGTGAATTTGAAAAATATAATTCAATTTTTAAAAATAAATATATTATTAAAGACTTTAATCCAGATGTTAATAAAATAAATTTATACTGGTTTAATAATAAAAATTTAGATAAATCATGTGATGAGCTAGTTGATAAACTTAAAGAATCAATATTTTTTTTAATGATATCAAGAAAAAATTCATTAGGATATATAGAGTTTATTAGGGGTAGATATGATCCAACTGATTTAGAATCAGTAAAACATTTAGTAGATCAAATGACAGATTTGGAAATAAGAAATATATTGATTACAGATAATTTTGATACTTTATGGTGTGATTTATGGAAAAAGACCGCAAGAAATAAAAGTTATGAAAAAGAATTTATTGGATCTCAAGAAAAATTTAATTTATTGAAGAAAACACATCATCAAGTACTTCAAACATTCAAGCCAAAATATCCAATTCCAGAATGGGGATTTCCTAAAGGAAGAAGAAATATATCAGAAAAAGATATTGCTTGTGCTACTCGTGAATGTCAAGAAGAAACTTCATTAGATTTATCCGAGATGGGTGTGTTAGATAGAATATATCCTATAGTTGAACAACTAACAGGTACAAATAATATAGAGTATAAACATGTTTACTATTTGTCAATAGTAGAAAGTAATAGAAATTTAAATGTAATAACAACACCAGAACAACATATAGAGGTTGAAAATGTTGGATGGTTTAAATATGATAGAGTAATGAATTTAATAAGACCATATCATATTGAAAAGAAAAAGTTAGTAGATGATATAATTAAATTTATTGCATATAATATAATGTGGTTAGAGTCAACCAACTCAACCAGATAAATGTGGTTAGAGTCAACCAACTCAACCAGATAAATGTGGTTAGAGTCAACCAACTCAACCAGATAAATGTGGTT
>JACCEA010501373.1_pt1 | contig 38036 bp, 35 predicted proteins | sample 7449851 | NCBI WGS metagenome assembly JACCEA01 (sample SAMN15323453, study PRJNA562643) | freshwater metagenome | isolation source: river surface water | place: USA:Blue River Watershed | collected 2017-08-18 | reverse complement strand
GTGGCAGTTCCTACCGCCAACCCCCAGGCGGGTGGTGAACAACGTTCCCTCAAATTGAGCAGCGAGCACCGCATTGGCATGGCCCGCCACCGGGCATGTCGCAGGGTCCATTGCATACCCCGTGGGGTATATGATAAGATGCCTGGCAAGGAGACCTGCCATGCGTTCACATCCCTCGCTTTCCCCGCTCATTCGCCCTTTTTGGTCGGCGCTGATGGCGCTGGGCCTGGCCATGCACGGGGCCGGGTGGGCGGCCGGGCCGATGGTGCCGGTGATCACCCTGGGCCAACAGGCGGTCAGCACCGGCACGACCTTGGACGGCGTGGTCGAGCCGGTGCGCCAGGCCACGGTGTCGGCCCAGGCCAGCGGCCGCATTGCCAGCCTGAAGGTGCGGGCGGGCGACAAGGTGCGTGCCGGTCAGGTGATCGCGGTCATTGACGACCGCGAGGCGCGCACCGGGATCGATCGCAGCCAGGCCCAGCTGGCCCAGGCCGAGGCCGAGCTGGCCAATGCCCGTGCGGCCGTGCAGCGCCAGCGCGACCTGCGCGCCCAGGGCTTTGTCAGCCAGGCCGCGCTCGATGCCGCCGAGGCGCAGTTCAAGGCCGCGCAGGCCGGTCGCGACAGCGCCAGCGCCGGCACGCGGCAGGCCGGGCTGGCCCAAAGCTTCACGCAGGTGACGGCCCCGTTTGACGGCGTGGTCACCGAGTTGCAGGCGCAGGCGGGCGACCTGGCCATGCCCGGCAAGCCGCTGCTGCTGATGCACGCCCCGCAGCCGCTGCGCGTGGTGGTGCAGCTGCCGGCCTCGATGGCGCCGGGCGTTCGCGCCGCGCGCCAGGTCCAGATCGAGGTGCCGCAGGCCCAGGGCGCCGCCCAATGGGTCTCGCCCAGCGCCCAGGCCCTGGTGCCGGCGGCCGATCCGGTCAGCCAGACCATGGGCTGGCGCCTGGACCTGCCGGCCGCTGCCGCGCAGGCCTTGATGGCCGGTCAACAGACCCGTGTGCGCCTGGCGGGGGCCCCCAGCGAGCGGGCCCTGATCCCGGCCAGCGCGGTGCTGCGCCGAGGTGAGCTGACCGCGGTGTATGTGGTGCAGGGCGGGCAGTTTGTGCTGCGCGCGGTGCGCCTGGGCGCCCAGCATGGCGCGGCCGGTGTCGAGGTGCTGGCGGGCTTGCGCGCCGGCGAATCGATCGCGCAGAACGCGGTCCAGGCCGGCCTGGCCGGCGCCCAACCTGCCAAGGCACATTGAGGACGGCCCCCATGAACGAAGCACCGCACACCCCCGCCCCGTCCCTGGGCGTCTCGGGCCGCCTGGCCGCCGCCTTTCAGGCCAATGCCCTGACCCCGCTGCTGGCCTTGGTGGCCCTGCTGCTGGGCCTGTTTGCGGTGCTTGTGACCCCGCGCGAGGAAGAGCCGCAGATCAACGTCACGATGGCCAACGTCATCATTGCGTTTCCGGGCGCCAGCAGCCAGAACGTGCAGACCCTGGTGGCCCAACCGGCCGAGCAGGTGCTCAGCCAGATCCAGGGCATCGAGCACACCTTTTCGGTCTCGCGCCCTGGCGTGGCCGTGCTGACCGTGCAGTTCCAGGTGGGCGTGCCGCGCACCGAGGCGCTGGTGCGTCTGTACGATGTGCTCAACGCCAACCAGGACTGGTTGCCGCGCGATCTGGGCACCTTGCCCCCCATCGTCAAGCCCAAGGGCATTGACGATGTGCCGGTGCTGGGCATCACCCTCTGGAGCCCACAGGGCCAGAGCGCCAGCGAGCTCGAGCGTGTGGCGCAAAGCCTGGAGGCCGAGCTCAAACAGGTGCGCGGCGCGCGCGAGGTCAAGACCCTGGGCGGCCCCGGTCGCGCGGTGCAGGTGTGGATCGATCCGACCCGGCTGCGCGAGCGTGGGGTGGACCTGCTGAGCTTGCAGAAGATGCTGGCGGCGGCCAACCTGGGCATGCCGGCGGGCAGCGTGCTCCAGCCCGATGGCAGCGGCATGCTGCGCATCGAGACCGGTGAATTTTTGCGTGACGCGGAGGATGTGGGCCAACTGGTGGTGGGCGTGCAGCAAGGCCGACCGGTGTTCTTGTCCGAGGTGGCACGCATTGAGAGCGGTGCGGCCCTGCCGACGCGCTACCTCTGGTACACCCCGGGGGCGGCCGCGGCCGACGCGGGGGCGCCTGGCCAAGCCGGCCAGGTCTATCCGGCGGTGACGCTGACGGTGACCAAAAAGCCGGGCGAGAACGCGGTCGATGTGGCGCGTGCCGCCAACGCGCGCTTTGAGGGCCTGCGCAACCGCCTGATTCCGGCCGAGATCCAGGCCACCGTCACGCGCAACTACGGGGAAACCGCGGCCGAAAAAGCCAACAAGCTGATCCAGAAGCTGGCCTTTGCCACGGGCTCGGTGATCTTGCTGGTGGGCCTGGCCCTGGGCCGACGCGAGGCCTTGATCGTGGGCGGTGCGGTGATCCTGACGCTCACGGCCACGCTGTTTGCCAGCTGGGCCTGGGGCTTCACGCTCAACCGGGTGAGCCTGTTTGCCTTGATCTTCTCGATCGGCATCCTGGTCGACGACGCCATCGTGGTGGTCGAGAACATCCACCGCCATCAGCAGCTGACACCTGGCAAACCGCTGCGCGAGATCATTCCGCTGGCGGTCGACGAGGTGGGGGGGCCGACCATCCTGGCCACGCTCACGGTGATCGCTGCCCTCTTGCCCATGGCCTTTGTGAGCGGCCTGATGGGGCCGTACATGAGCCCCATCCCCATCAACGCCAGCCTGGGCATGGCGCTGTCCTTGGCGATTGCCTTTACCGTCACGCCCTGGCTGTCGCTCAAGCTGATGGCCCCGCATGTGGGCGCTGGCCATGCCCCCGCCTCGGCGCCCAGCGGCCTGGCGGGGCGGCTGCAGACCTGGTTTGCGCGGATCCTGACGCCGTTGTTGCAAAGTGCGCGCCGTCGCTGGTGGCTCTTGCTGGGCATTGTGGCGGCGCTGCTGCTGTCGGCGGGCCTGGCCGTGGTGCAGGCGGTGGTGCTGAAGATGCTGCCCTTTGACAACAAGAGCGAGTTCCAGGTGGTGCTGGAGATGCCGGCCGGCACCCCGGTGGAGAACACCGCGCAGGTCCTGCACGAGATGGGGGCCTTTCTTGCGCGCCAGCCCGAGGTGCATGATTTGCAAGGCCATGCGGGCACGGCCAGCCCCATCACCTTCAACGGCCTGGTGCGGCAGTACGATTTGCGCGCCGACGCCGAGCAAGGCGATTTGCAGGTCAACCTGGTGGACAAGGCGCATCGGCACGAGAAAAGCCATGCCATCGCGCAGCGCCTGCGCCCCGAACTTGAGAAGATTGGCGCACGCTTTGGTGCGCGGGTGAAGGTGGTGGAGGTGCCGCCCGGCCCGCCCGTCATGAGCCCGCTGGTGGCCGAGGTGTACGGGCCCGACGAAGCAGGTCGCCAGGCCGTGGCGCGCCGCTTGGCCGAACGCTTTGCCGCCACGCCCGACATCGTGGGCGTGGACACCAGCCTGAAAGAAGATGCCCCGCAGGTCCACCTGAAGGTGCGCCGCCAGCGCGCCGAGACCCTGGGCATCCCGGTGGCCGCCATCGCGCAAACCGTGCACGGGGCGCTCTCGGGCCTGGACAGCGCGTACCTGCACGACGGGCAGTCCAAGCGGCCGGTGCCGGTGCGCCTGCAACTGCCCGCGGATCAGCAGGTGGGGCTCGATGCCTTGCTGCAGTTGCCCATGCGCGCGGCCAACGGTCGGCTGGTTCCGCTGTCCGAGCTGGTGGAGGTCGAGCGCGGTGTGATCGACAAGCCCCTGTTCACCAAAGACCTGATGCCGGTGAGCTATGTGATGGGCGATATGGCCGGATCACTCGACTCACCCCTGTATGGCTTGTTTGGCATTCGCCAAAACCTGCAGCAAGCGGCCCTGCCCGACAGTGGCGCGCTGGGCGAGTATTGGATCCGCCAGCCGCAAGACCCGTATGGCCAGTACGCCATCAAATGGGACGGCGAATGGCAGGTGACCTTTGAGACCTTCCGTGACATGGGCGCTGCCTATGCGGTGGGCCTGGTGCTGATCTACCTGCTGGTGGTGGCGCAGTTCCGCAGCTACCTCACGCCGCTGGTGATCATGGCGCCCATTCCGCTCACGCTCATTGGCGTCATGCCCGGTCACGCGCTGCTGCAGTCCCAGTTCACCGCCACCAGCATGATCGGCATGATCGCCCTGGCCGGCATCATCGTGCGCAATTCCATCCTGCTGGTGGACTTTATCGAGCTGCAGGTTCGTCAGGGCGTGCCGTTTCAGGAGGCGGTGGTGCAGTCGGCCGCGGTGCGTGCGCAGCCCATTGCCCTGACCGGTCTGGCCGCCATGATCGGCGCCTTCTTCATCCTGGATGACCCGATCTTCAATGGTCTGGCCATCTCGCTCATCTTTGGCATCCTGGTCTCCACCTTGCTCACGCTGGTGGTGATTCCGGTGATGTTCTATGCCCTGTACCGGCGCCGCTACGAAACGGCCGCGGCCTGATGCCGGCGGCTGTCCATGGTTTTTTTTAAGGAGTGATCCATGACCGTTGAACGATATATCCGCGTGATCGCAGGCCTGTTCATCCTGCTGTCCCTGGCCTTGGGCGTTGAGGCCAGCCCCTTGTTTGTGAGCCCCTGGTTCCTGGCGTTCACGGCCTTTGTGGGCCTGAACCTGTTTCAGTTTGGCCTGAGCAATTTCTGCCCCATGGGCGTGATCTTGCGCAAGATGGGGGTGCCCGACGGCGCCGCCTGCGGCCAGCAGGGCAAGTGCTGCTGAGCCCGGCGCGGGGACGCGGCGGCGCGGCCCGGCAGTGGCGCCGTCCTTGCGGCATCATCGGGGGCTTGGCGGCCCAGCGTGGGCCGCGTTGTTTGTGATGGATGATTCCCATGCGCCTGCATGCTCTTGAACACCTGCACCCGATCTGGTTTGTGCCCGTCATGGGGCTCTCGGGCCTGACCCTGGCCTGGTGGCGCGCCGCGCCCTTGCTGGGGCCTTGGGCCGATGCCGTGGGGCAGGGCCTGTCGGTGCTGGTCGCGCTGGTCTTTGCCCTGGTGCTGCTGGCCTCCGGGCTGCGCGCCTGGCAGCACCCCCAAGCCTGGCGTGCCGATGCGGCGCACCCGGTGCGCCATGTCTTTCTGGCCGCCATCTCGGTCTCCACCATCCTGGTGGCCACCCTGGCGGCCCGCCTGCTTGGGCCCTTGCCCCTGGTCAAGGGGCTGTGGATGCTGGGGGCCTCGGCCCAGGCCATGCTGACCCTGTGGGTGCTGTCGCGCTGGTTGCGCCCTGGGGCCCAGGGCGCGGCCTTGTGGCCCGGCGTGACGCCCGGCTTGCTGATTCCGGTGGTGGGCAATGTGCTGGCGCCGCTGGGTGCGGTGCCGCTGGGCTTGCCGCTGTGGGGCGCGGCCCAGCTGGGCCTGGGCGTCGTGCTGTGGCCGCTGGTGCTGGCCCTGCTGTGGGTGCGCATCGGCGTGGCCGGACTGTGGCCCGAGCGCATGCGCCCCAGCGTGTTTGTGCTGATTGCGCCACCGGCGGTGACCGGCGTGGCGATCCTGCCCCTGGGCGCGCCTCTGGAACTGTCGGCGGTGCTGTGGGGCGTGGCCCTGTTCTTCACCGTGCTGGCGCTGCTGTCCTTGCGCCGTTGCCTGGCGCTGCCCTTTGGCATGCCGATGTGGAGCCTGTCGTTTCCCTTGGCCTCGTTTGCCGCGCTGACGCTGCGCCTGGCCGAAGGCGCCGACCCGCTGATGCAAGGCCTGGCCGTGCTGGCCCTGGGCTTTGCCACCGTGGTGATCGCCGCCCTGGTGCTGGCGACATTGCGCGGTCTCTGGCGTGCCGACCTGCTGGTGCCCGAGCCCGCGCCGCCGGCGCCGGTCAAGCCCTGACGGGGCCCGTCAGCGCCGGCCTGGTGCACAATGGGGCATGAACGAGATGGATGCCCGCCTCTTGCCGCTGGACGACGATCAGCGCCGCACCCTGCACAACGAGGTGCATGCGCGGCCACCGGCGCGCGTGCGCCTGCCGGCCCTGATCGTGTATGTGGCGGTGCTGCACGAGGGCACCACCCGCGAGGACGAGTGGCGCCACCTGCGCCGCTTGCCAGGGCATGCGGGCCTGCAGGCCGATCAGATGCAGGGCAACTTCTTGCGCCTGCGCTGCGGCGACTTCAGCGTCAAGTGGGAGCGCCACACCGAGTTCACCCGCTACTCCATCGTCCAGCCCCTGCCGGCCGACGCCGTCTGGGGCCAGACCCTGCCCGAGCTGGCGCGCCATGCGGCCACCGGCAGCGACTGGTTGCGCCAGATCCCGGGCCGCACCGTGGCCGCCATCGAGCTGGCCATGCTCGACCAATCCCCCGAAGACCCGGCCCTGATGGCGCAGGCCCAGGCCTGGCTGGGCGAGGGCACGCTGATTGGCTCGCGCCTGGGCAACACCAGCGACGGCCAGCCGCACTCGTGCTGGATCACCCACTTCCAGATTGGCGACAACGGTTTCGAGCGCATGCTGGTGCTGGCCCCCGCGGGCAGCTCGGCCGCGCGCATGGGCCGCGTCTCGCAACGCATTCTGGAGCTCGAGACCTACCGCCTCATGGCCTTGCGCGGCCTGCCCCTGGCCAAGGTGCTGGGGCCCGAACTCTCGGCCAGCGAGGCCGCGCTGGCCGACCTGACCGCGCGCCTGGATCACAAGGCCGGCAGCGACCAGGCCTTGCTGGACGATCTGGTGGCGCTGGCCGCGCGCGTCGAGCGCCTGACCGCCGAGCACGGCTGGCGCTTTTCGGCCACTCGCGCCTACGACCGCCTGGTCGGGCAGCGCATTGCCGAGCTGCGCGAGCGACCCATCAGCGGCACGCAAACCGTGGGCGAGTTCATGCAGCGGCGCCTCTCGCCGGCCATGGCCACCGTGGCCGCCACCGAGCAGCGCCTGGCGCAGCTGGCCGAGCGCATTGGCCGCACCAGCGCCTTGTTGCGCACGCGGGTGGACATTGCCACCGAGGCGCAGAACCAGCAGCTGCTTGAGCAACTCGCGCGCGGTCAGTCGCTGCAGCTGCGCCTGCAGACCACCGTGGAAGGCCTGTCGATTGCCGCCATCAGCTACTACGTGGTGAGCCTGGTGCTGTACGCCGGCAAGGCCGCCAAGGACGCTGGCTTGCCGGTCTCGCCCGAGATGCTGGCGGGGCTGTCGATTCCCTTGGTGCTCTGGCTGGTCTGGCGCGCCACGCGGCGCCTGCACCGGCACCTCATGACCCCGTCTGCCTGAGCGGCCTTTGCTGGACGCCGCGGCGGCTGGGCACAAGCCCCAGGTCCCTGGGGCCTGCCCGCCTCGAGCCTTGGCGGCGCAGCGCCTCAGGTCTCGCCTGCGCTGCGCCGCTGGCGCCGCACCCCCTGGCGTTGCGCCAGCATTTCGTAGAGTTTTTCGGCCGCTGGCGTGAAGCTGCGGCCCTTGCGCCGGATCAGGCCAATGCGGCGGGTGATCTCGGGATCGACCAGCGGCACGCTGGCGAGCACCGGGTGCTGGCCCGCTGGCATGGCCAGCGACGGCACCGCCGCCACCCCCATGCCCGCCTCCACCAGGCCCAGCAGGGTCGTCACGTGTTGCGCCTCGTACACCGCCTGCGGGCGCTTGGCCTGCCCCGCCAACGCCAGGTCCATCAGCATGCGGTTGCCCGATGACTTCGAGACGGTCATGAAGTCGTACTCGCCCAGCTCCTGCCAGCTGATGCGGCGCTTGCGCGCCAGGGGGTGGTCGCGCCGGCAGGCGGCCACAAAGCGCTCTTCCAGAATGCTCTGGAACTCGATGCCTGGCTCTTCGCTGCCCATGAAGTTCACGCCAAAGTCGGCTTCACCGCTGGCCACCACCTGCAGCACCTCGTTGGCGCTGGCATCGTGCACGCGGATGCGGATGCGCGGGTAGCGCTCGTGGTAGCTGCGCAGCACCTGGGGCAGGAAGTAATACACCGCCGAGGGCACGCAGGCGATGGTGACCTCGCCCATGCGCGCGCCGCCCACCTCGCCAATGCCCAGCAGGGTCTCGTCCAGATCATCGAGCAGCGTCCGCACCTTGCGCGCAAAGTCCCGGCCGATGGCCGTGAGGTTCATGCTGCGCGTGTTGCGGTCGATCAGGCGCACCCCCAGCGCCGCTTCGAGCTTGTCGATGCGGCGGCTGAAGGCCGGTTGTGAAATGTGCACCGCTTCGGCGGCCTTGCGGAAGTTGCCGAGTTCGGCGGCCGCGGCAAAGGCCTGCAAATCCTGCAAGTCAAAGTGAAGGTTCATGGGAGCCTGTCGTGGGTTTTTGCGAATTGTGCATGAATCCTTTTGAAATATGCAATTCACAAAACAATGACCGTGCGCCATGATCTCGACCATGACCTCCCATACCTTGCCCTGCGTGCTGATGCGCGCCGGAACTTCGCGCGGCCCCTTCTTTTTGAAAGACTGGTTGCCACAAGACATTGCCCTGCGTGACCGCGTGCTGCAAAGCGCCATCGGTGCCGCCGACGCCAGCCATGTCAATGGCCTGGGCGGCGGGACCACGCTGACCAGCAAGGTGGCCATCGTCTCGCGCGCCACCCGCCCCGATTGCGACATCGACTACCTGTTTGCGCAGGTGGGCCCGACGCATGTGGACACGCGGCCCAACTGCGGCAACATGCTGGCGGGCGTGGCCCCGTTTGCCATCGAGCAGGGCCTGGTGCCGGCCACCGAGGGCAGCACCACCGTGCGGGTGCACAACGTCAACACCGGTGCGCGCATCGACGTGACGGTCTGCACGCCCCATGGCCAGGTCGTCTACGACGGCGATGCCACCATCGACGGCGTGAGCGAACCGGCCGCGCCGGTGTACCTGAATTTTCTGGATGCCTGGGGCGCCAGCACCGGCCAGCTTTTCCCCACCGGCGCGCGGCGCAACCTGATCGACGGTGTGGAGGTCAGCTGCATCGACGCGGCCATGCCCATGGTGATGATGCCGGCGGCGGCGCTGGGGGTGACGGGTCATGAGAGCGCGGCCGAACTCGACGCCATGCCCGAGCTGATGGCGCGCATCGAGCAGATTCGCCGCCAGGCCGGCGCCCTCATGGGGCTGGGCGATGTGAGCCAGAGCGTGGTGCCCAAGCCGGTGCTGCTGTCGGCGGGCGCGCATCCGCAGCAAATCGTCTCGCGCTATTTCACGCCCTGGCGCTGTCATGCCGCGCATGCGGTCACCGGGGCCGTGGGTGTGGCCGCGGCGCTGGCCTTGCCGGGCACCGTGGCGCACCGGCAGGACCTGGCGCCGGGCACCCACACCATCGATATTGCGCACCCAAGCGGCACCATCCGCATCGCCCTGACCGTCGCGCACAGCGACGGCGAGACGGTGGTGCAAACCGCATCGGTCGTGCGCACGGTCCGCAAAATCCTGCAGGGCAATTTGCACCTGCCGGCCCATCTTTTTCAACTGGAGCATTGATGAACCATCGCAATTGGCTGGGCGCGTTCGCCCTGGCAACGGGCGCCCTGATCGCCCCCCTGGCACAAGCCTATCCCGACAAAGTGATCACCATCGTGGTGCCGACCGCCCCGGGCGGCGGCAACGACGCCATGGCGCGCGTGCTGGCGCAGAAAATGGCCCCGCTGCTGGGCCAGAGCGTGATCGTTGACAACAAGGCCGGTGGCAACGGCGCCATCGCCAGCGAATTTGTGGCGCGCGCACCGGCCGACGGCCACACCGTGCTGTTTGGTTATGTGGCCACGCATGCCATGAGCCCGGCGCTGCAAAAGCTGCGCTATGACCCGATCGAAGACTTCGAGCCCGTGGGCCTGGTGGGGTATTCGCCCACGCTGATGGTGGTGCACCCGCAGCTCAAGGGTCGCGATGCCAAGGCCACGCTGGACATGATCAAGTCGCAGCCCGATCGCTACAACTACGCCTCTGCTGGCAACGGCACCGCGCCGCATTTCACCGCCGAGCTGTTCAAGATCAGCACTGGCTCGCAAATGCTGCACGTGCCCTACAAGGGCTCGGCGCCTGCCGTGGCCGATTTGCTGGCCGGTCACGCGCAAGTGATGTTCCCGAGCATGTTCACCGCCATGCCCCACGTCAAGAGCGGCAAGCTGCACGCGGTGGCCGTGGCCGGCGCCCGTCGCTCGCCGGCGCTGCCCGACGTGCCCACCCTGCAGGAGCTGGGGGTGCAAGGCGTGGACGTGACGCAGTGGTATGGCCTGTTCCTGCCGGCGCGCACGCCCAAGGCCGTGGTGCAAAAGCTCAACACCGTGCTCAACCAGGTCCTCAACGACAAGGACACCATTGCGCGCATCGAGGGCCATGGCGCCGATGTGCAGTCCAGCACGCCCGAGGCCTTCCGCAAGCTGGTGCGTGACGATCTGGCGCGCTGGAAGCGCGTGGTGCAGCAGGCCAAGCTGCAAGCCGACTGATGGCTTGAGCGGCCAGCCCATCGGCGTGGCCGCTGGCGTGGTTCAGGTCAGCGCGGCCCCGATCACGCCACCGCCCAGGCAGACCTCGCCGTCGTACAGCACGGCGCTTTGCCCCGGCGTGACGGCCCATTGCGGGTCGTCAAACTGCAAGACAAAGTCGGGGGCGCTTTGGCCATTGGCCCCCAGGCCCAGGGTGCAGGGCGCGTCGCTCTGGCGGTAACGCGTCTTGGCGCTGTAAGTCCCTGCGGCCGGCGGCTCGCCCGCGCACCAGCTGGCATCGCTGGCCTGCAGGCCCGCCGAGAGCAGCCAGGGGTGGTCATGCCCTTGCACCACCCACAAGGTGTTGCGCGCCACGTCCTTGCGCGCCACAAACCAGGGGGAGTGGTCGCCGCCACCGCGCTGCGCGCCCTTGGCCTTGATGCCACCAATGCCCAGGCCCTGGCGCTGGCCCAGGGTGTAGAAGCTCAGGCCCACATGCTGGCCGATGGTGCGGCCGTTGGGGTCCTTGATCGGGCCTGGCTCGCGCGCGATGTAGCGGTTGAGGAATTCCCGAAACGGCCGCTCGCCAATGAAGCAGATGCCGGTGGAGTCTTTTTTGCGCGCATTGGGCAGGCCAATGTCCTCGGCAATGCGCCGCACCTCGGTTTTGTGCAGCTCGCCCACCGGGAACAGCGTTCTGGCCAGCTGCGCCTGCGTGAGCCGGTGCAGAAAATAGCTCTGGTCCTTGCTCGGGTCCAGGCCCTTGAGCAATTCAAAGCGCCCGTGCACCGGGTGCTGACGCACGCGCGCATAGTGGCCGGTGGCAATGCGCTCGGCGCCCAGGCGCAGGGCGTGGTCCAGAAAGGACTTGAACTTGATCTCGGCATTGCACAGCACGTCGGGGTTGGGCGTGCGGCCGGCCTGGTACTCGCGCAGGAACTCGGCAAACACCCGGTCCTTGTAGTCGGCGGCAAAGTTGACGTGCTCGATCTCGATGCCGATCACATCGGCCACCGCGGCCGCGTCCACAAAATCGATGTTGGACGAGCAGTACTCGCTGTCGTCGTCGTCTTCCCAGTTCTTCATGAAGATGCCCACGACCTCGTGGCCCTGCTGCTTGAGCAGCCAGGCGCTGACGGCCGAATCCACACCGCCGGAGAGCCCGACGACCACACGCGAGAGAGAAGACATGGGCCTGATTATCCCGAATTCGGGCGTGTCCCCGCCCTCACGCCACAGGGCGCGTGGCTTGGGCATGCGCATGCCAGGGCCTACAATGCCCGCCATGGACGCCCCGCCCTCACTGGCCCGGCGCATCCGGGCCGGTCTGGACTGGCTGGTGCGCGGCCTGTTCTACATCACGCACCACAGCCTGGCCATGGTGGGCCTGGGCGTGGCCGTGCTGGTGGCCGCCTTGTGGTTCAACGAGGACTGGTGGAACGCGGTTGAGGACGCAGGCTTTGAGTGGATGCAGGAGCGGCGCCTGTCGACCGAGTGGCTGCCGGGCACGGCCGCTGACCGCGCCTTCGCCCGCGACCTGGCCAGCTTGCCCGCGCCCCAGCAGGCGGTGGCGATCTGGCTGGGCCAGAAATACCGGCTGGCGCCCGAGCCCATGGCGGCCATGGTGGCCGAGGCGCAGCGCCTGTCGCGCCGCACGAATTTGCCCACCCACCTGATCCTGGCCGTCGCCTCCATCGAGTCGGGCTTTCACCCCTACGCGCAAAGCGGTGCGGGGGCGCAAGGGCTGATGCAGGTGCTCACCCGCGTGCACACCGATCGCTATGCCTCGCACGGCGGTCGCCTGGCCGCCTTCGACCCGCTCACCAATTTGCGCGTGGGCACCTTGCTGCTGCGCGATCTGGTGCGCCAACGCGGCACCATCGAGGACGGCCTGCGGGCCTACCTGGGCGTGGAGTCGGGCGTGGACGACCTGGGCTATGTGGGCAAGGTGCTGGCCGAGCAAAACCGCCTGGACCTGGTCGCCAGCGGCCAGAAGGTGCCGGTGCAGGACGGCAACCGCCCCGCGCCCTGACGCATTGGCCAGGTCATGGGCCGGGCTTAGTCCCCGCCTGCCAGCGCGCCCAGTGCCTGCACCGAGGCATCGGTGTGCACCAGCGCCATCGGCCAGCGCTGGCCGCGCGCATGGTCCTCGATGCAGCGCAGCACCAGCGGGCTGCGGTGCCGGGCCACGCTGGCGCGCACCTCATCGAGCGTCATCCACACCGTGCGCACAATCCCGGTATCGAGCGTGCGGCCGGGCACCACCTCGCCCAGGGTGCCGGCATAGGCCAGGCGCACATAGGTGATGTCGTGGCCCGACGCCGCGCGCTGCGTGCGCGAGAGGTAGACGCCCACCAGCGCCGTGGGCACAAAGCGGTGCGTGGTCTCCTCGAGCGCTTCGCGCGCGCAGGCGACTTCGGGCGCTTCGCCCGGGTCCAGGTGGCCGGCCGGGTTGTTCAGTTGCAGCCCGTCCTGGGTGTGTTCTTCGACCAGCAGGTAGCGACCATCGCGCTCGATCAGCGCGGCCACGGTGACATGGGGGGTCCAACGTTGTGTCATGCCGTCATTGTCAGGGCAAACCAGGGTCGTTCTTGCGCGGCATCAGGGCAGGCGCAGACCGGCGAAAACCCTAGCCCCTACATGTCAGCCAACCGTCAGATTTGCAGTAGACTGACTGCTACAAGGAGACATGTCCATGACCCAAGACCGCGTCTGGTTGAGCAGTTATCCCGAGGGCGTTCCGGCCGACATCGACCCCGATCAATATCCCAGCCTGGTGGCCATGCTGGAAGAGAGTTTTGCGCGCTTTGGCAGCCGCACCGCGTTCAGCTTCATGGGCAAGGACCTGAGCTACGCACAGATGGACGAGCAAAGCCGCCAGCTGGCGGCCTACTTCCAGTCGCTCGGCCTGGCCAAGGGCGAGCGCATCGCCATCATGATGCCCAATGTGCCGCAGTACCCGGTCACGGTGGCGGCCATCCTGCGGGCCGGCTATGTGGTGGTCAACGTCAACCCGCTCTACACCGCCCGCGAGCTGGAGCACCAGCTCAAGGACAGTGGCGCGCGCGCCATCGTCATCATTGAAAACTTTGCCGCCACCTTGCAAAAGTGCCTGGCCGAGACCCCGGTGCGGCATGTGGTGCTGGCCGCCATGGGCGATCGCCTGGGCCTGCTCAAGGGCGCCATCGTCAACCATGTGGTGCGCAAGGTCAAAAAGCTGGTGCCCGAGTTCAGCCTGCCCACCGCGGTGCGTTTCAACGATGCCCTCTCGCGTGGGCGCAGCGCCCCGTTCACCGCCCCCCAGGTGGGGCCGCAGGACATCGCGGTGCTGCAGTACACCGGCGGCACCACCGGCGTGTCCAAGGGCGCGGTGCTGCTGCACCGCAATGTGATCGCCAACGTGCTCCAGTCCGAGGCCTGGAACGAGCCGGTCATGAAACGCATCCCGGCGGGCGAGCAGCCCACCAGCGTGTGCGCGCTGCCGCTCTATCACATCTTCGCCTTCACGGTGAACATGATGCTGTCGATGCGCACCGGCGGCAAAACCATCCTGATCCCCAACCCGCGCGATTTGCCGGCGGTGCTCAAGGAGCTGTCCAAGCACACCTTCCACAGCTTCCCGGCGGTCAACACCCTCTTCAACGGCCTGGTCAACCACCCCGACTTCAACACCGTCAACTGGTCCAACCTCAAGGTCTCGGTGGGCGGCGGCATGGCCGTGACCAGCAAGGTGGCCGAGCAGTGGCTGGCGCGCACCGGTTGTCCGATTTGCGAGGGCTACGGCCTGTCCGAGACCAGCCCCTCGGCCAGCTGCAACCCGGTCACCAGCACCAGCTTCAGCGGCACCATTGGTGTGCCCATTCCCAGCACCTGGATGAAGCTGCTCGATGACAACGGCCAGGAGGTCACCGAGTTGGGCCAGCCCGGCGAGATTGCCATCAAGGGCCCGCAGGTCATGGCCGGCTACTGGCAGCGGCCCGACGAGACCGCCAAGGTCATGACGGCCGATGGCTTCTTCAAGTCGGGCGATGTGGGCGTGCGCGACGAGCGCGGCTTCTTCCGCATCGTCGACCGCAAGAAAGACATGATCCTGGTGAGCGGCTTCAACGTCTACCCCAACGAGGTCGAAGAGGTCGCCTCGTCCTGCCCTGGCGTGCTCGAGTGTGCGGCCATTGGCGTGCCCGACGAGCGCACCGGTGAAGCGGTCAAGCTGGTGGTGGTGCGCCAGGACCCGGCCCTGACGGCCGAGCAGGTCATGGACTGGTGCCGCGAGCGCATGACGGGCTACAAGCAGCCCAAGCTGGTGGAGTTCCGCACCGAGCTGCCCAAAACCCCTGTGGGCAAGATCCTGCGGCGCGAACTGCGCGATGCCCGCTAAGCAGCTGGCAGGCCCGCTGGGCCTGATCAGCGCCATGCCCGAGGAACTCGCCAGCGTGCTGGCGCAGATCGGCGGGCAGTGCCAGCGCCACGCCGGGCGCGACTTCTGGGTGGGCGACTTGCATGGCCAGCCGGTGGTGGCCGTGCTCTCACGCATCGGCAAGGTGGCGGCGGCCACCACCGCCACCACCCTGATCCAGCAGTTTGGCGTGCGCGCGCTGGTGTTCACCGGTGTGGCCGGCGGCCTGGGCGCGCAGGTGCAGGTGGGCGATGTGGTGCTGGCCAAGGCCCTGGTGCAGCACGACATGGACGCCTCTCCGCTTTTTCCGCGCCACGAGGTGCCCCTGTATGGGCGCAGCCACTTTGACGCCGATGCCGCCTTGAGCGAGGCCTTGGCCAAGGCCGCAGGGCAGGCCCTGGCCACGCTGGCGGGCCATTGGCCGCAGGGCTGGGAGGGCGTGGACCTGGCGCGCGCCCGGGTGCACCAGGGCCTGATCGCCAGTGGCGATCGGTTTGTCAGCGGTCAGCACGAGCGCGCACGCCTGCTGCAGGCCTTGCCCGAGGCGCTGGCCGTCGAGATGGAGGGCGCCGCCATTGCGCAGGTCTGCCACGACCATGGCTGCCCCTTTGCCTGCTTGCGCCTGGTGTCCGACCGCGCCGACGACAGCGCGCAACACGATTTTCTGCGCCTGGTGCGCGACCTGGCCTCGCCGTTTGCGGGGCTGGTGCTGCAGCACTGGCTGGCCGGCCGTGCGCCGGCCGCAGACCTTATTTGAGCCAGCCGCGGCGGCGGAAATACCACATGGGCACCACCGCGCTGGCGGCCATGAGCGTCAGCGCAAACGGGTAGCCCCAGGGCTGCTGCAGCTCGGGCATGTACTGGAAGTTCATGCCGTACAGGCTGGCAATCAGGGTGGGCGGCAGCAAGGCCACGCTGGCCACCGAGAAGATCTTGATGATCTTGTTCTGGTTGATGTTGATGAAACCGACCGTCGCGTCCATCAGGAAGTTGATCTTGTCGAACAGGAAGGCGGTGTGGTTGTCGAGCGACTCGATGTCGCGCAGGATCTGGCGCGCCTCTTCAAACTGGTCGGCATTGAGCAGCTTCGAGCGCATCAGAAAACTCACCGCGCGCCGGGTGTCCATGACGTTGCGGCGGATGCGGCCATTCAAGTCTTCCTGGCGCGCGATCACGCCCAGCACATCGCCGGCCATGTCGTCGGTCACATCGCCCGACAGCACCATGCGGCCCGCCTGCTCCAGGCGGTCGTAAATGTTCTCGAGCGTGTCGGCCGAGTACTCGGCGTCGGCGTCAAACAGCTTGAGCAGCACCTCTTTGTCGTCCTCGATCAGGCCAGGGGCGCGGCGCGCGCGCATGCGCAAGAGGCGAAACACCGGCACGTCCTCGTCGTGGATCGAGAACAGCACGCCGCGGCTCTTGAGGTCGTTGTTGCGCGGGTTGAGGATGAAGGCCACGCGCACCGTGCGCGGCTCGTCCTCGTCGGCAATCAAAAAGTCCGAGCGGATGTGCAGTTCGCCGTTGTCCTCTTCATAGAAGCGGGCCGATTCCTCGATGTCCTCGTCCATGGCATCGGCCGGGATCGAGACACCGTAGTACTGGGCAATCCAGCGCTTTTCCTCCACCGTGGGCGACTCCAGGTCGACCCAGATGGGCTGAAAGCGCGAGAGCTCCTCGAGGGATTCGATTTCTTCCTGGACCAGGCGGCCGTTGGCCAGGGTGAAGATGTTGAGCATGGCAACTCCTGCGCGGGCCAGGGATCATGGCGCGGCCCGCAGGCGGTGGTTGGGTTCAAAAGAGGGGATGGGGGGCACGCTTTCGAACCAAAGGCCGTTGCTCGTTGGTCCGAAAGCTACCGACTCGGGTAGCTTTCCACGATGATGTCGCTCCGTGATGACAGAAGGGGCGATTATGGCATCGCTGCCGTGTCATGACCAGCCAAAAAGGCCAGCACCTCGGCTTGCCGCGCCCGCAGGTCTTGTGCGCCCTGGGCCAGCAGCGCACCGATAAAGCCCGGCTCGAACAGCAGGTAACTGGCCAGCGCGGCGCCCGATTCGCGCAGGGCGCCCAGCGTGCCCAGGGCCTGCCGCAGCTGGGGGGGCATCTGCGCCACATGCGCCTGCGCCAGCGCATCGAGCGACACCGAGGGCTGCAGGGCCAGCACCTCCAGGGCGGGCAGCGGCCACTGCGCGCGCGCTTCGGGCGGCATGGCCGCCAGGGCTTGCGCGGTGCGGTGGTGGCGCGCCACATCGGCCAGCAAGGTGTCGTGAAACACGCTGGCCATGGCATGCCCCGCAATCTGGCCCAGGCCGGGGCGCTGCGCCACGGTGGCGCTGGCCGCCCCCAGGCCGGCGCGCTGGGGCTGGCCCACCCCCAGCGCCAGCACCCGGCGCGCGCCCAGGTGCCCGGCGGGCGAGAGCGGCGAGAGCTGGCGCATCGAGCCATCGCCAAAAAACTCCACCCGCTCGTCCACCCACAGGGGGGTGGGCGGAAAAATAAAGGGGATGGCGCTGGAGGCCATCAGGTGTTCGATGGTGATGGGCTGCTGCGCCGCCCGTTGCCCTGGCTGGTCCCACAGCGGGGCCTGGCGGTCGGCGGTCTGGCAAAAGGTCCAGTGGGTGCCGCTGGTGTAGCTCGAGGCCGTGACGGCCAGCGCTGTCAACACCCCTTGCGAGAGAGCGCGGTCGATGGCGGGCAAGTCGATGGCCTGGTGCAGCGAGGCCGCCAGCGGCAGGCAATCGAGCAGCGCCGACTGCGCCCGCGCGCTTTGCCACCACCCGAGCGCCGCCGCCCAGCGGCCCAGGCGGGCCAGCGGCCCGCTGGGCACGCGGCACACCATCTCGGTGCGGATGCCTTGCCAAAACGGCGCCAGCGTGCCCAGGGCGGCGATGCCGCGGCTGGCGTGGCTGGCCAGAAAGGCGCTGTTGAGCGCGCCCGCCGAGGTGCCCACCAGCACCGGAAAGGGAAAGGCCTGCTGACCCTGGGCCTGCAGGCATTCGCCCAAGGCGTGCAAGACCCCGGCCTGCCAGGCCGCGCGGGCGCCGCCGCCCATCAGCACCAGGGCGGTGGGGGCGGGTGCGGCGGCATGGGGCAGGGCTTGCGAGGCGGTCATGACGGTCAACCCCCGGATGGGGTAGAGTGCGGGATTACCCCAGATTGTTCCATGACCCAAGCCTTGCCGCCCAACCGTGAGCGCTGGTTGCTGCTGACCTTGGCCGGCGTCCAGTTCACCAATATTCTCGATTTCATGATCATGATGCCCCTGGGGCCGCAATTCACGCGGCTGTGGGGCATCAGCAACGCCGAGTTCGGCCTGCTGGTCTCGGCCTACACCCTCTCGGCCGGCGCCTCCGGCCTGCTGGCGTCCACCTACATCGACCGCTTTGGCCGCAAGCGCCTGTTGCTGGTGCTCTATGGCCTGTTTGGCCTGGCCACCCTGGCCTGCGGCCTGGCGCCCGGTTACGGCTGGCTGATGACTGCCCGCATTGCCGCAGGGCTGTTTGGCGGCGTCCTCTCGGCCCTGGTGCAAACCATCGTGGCCGACGCGATCTCGTTTGAGCGCCGGGGCCGCGCCATGAGCGCGGTGATGACCTCGTTCTCGGTGGCCACCGTGGCGGGGGTGCCCCTGGGCCTGTGGATGGCCGCGCAATGGAGCTGGCACGCGCCATTTGTGGCCATCGCAGGGGTCACCGGTTTGCTCTGGGTCATGGCCTGGCGCACCATGCCCAGCCTGCGCGCACACCTGCAGCACGGCCCGCACCCGGGGCCGCTCAGTGGGGTGGGGCGCGTCTTGGCCGACCCCAACCACCTGCGCGCCTTGGCGCTGTCGGCGCTGATGATGCTGGCCGGCTTTCTGGTCATCCCCTACATCACCCTGTACGTGCAGGCCAATGGGGGCATGCGCGACGACCAGGTGCCCTGGATTTACCTGTGTGGGGGGCTCACCACGCTGGCCACGGCGCGCCTGATGGGGCAGCTGACCGATCGCGTGGGCAAGGTGCGGATGTTCCGCCGCATGGCCCTGGTCCTGCCGCTGCCGCTGCTGGCCACGACCCTCTCGGAGGGCTTGCCGGTGTGGGCCCTGGTGCTGATTGCCATGGCCCTGTTTGGCGTGATGAACGCGCGCATGATCCCGGGCATGGCCTTGCTCAGTGCGGCGGCCGACCCACGGCTGCGCGGCACCTTCATGACGCTCAATTCGGCGCTGCAGTCGGGCGCCATGGGCCTGGCGTCGATCGTTGGGGGAATGTTGATTGGGCGCGATGCGCAAGGGCATCTGACGCAGTACTGGATGGCCGGCCTGCTGGGCGGCGCGGTGAGTTTGTTCACCGTGTGGTTGGCGGGGACCATTCGCCTGCACACCGGCCCCGCATCAACCCTCAAACGATAACAGGCCCCAGGCCCCTTGCCAAGCCTATTCCCGGGGCTGGCCTCGGGCAAGCAGACCGTGCTTGATTTGCGTGCGCGGCGCCCCCATCATGGACTCAAGCCAGTGCCCGTCGCTGGCCCAGGCCGCCGCACCACACCGGTGTTGGCGGATTGTGTGTCCCCATGCAACAGGAGGCATGTTCATGAATCTCACCATCAGCGGTCACCACCTCGAAGTCACCCCGGCGCTGCGCAGCTATGTCACCGGCAAGCTCGATCGCATCACGCGGCACTTTGACCAAGTGGTCGATGTGAAGGTCCTCCTCACGGTCGAAAAACAAAAGGAAAAGGAGAAGCGCCAGCGCGCCGAATGCAACATCCATGTCAAGGGCAATGATCTGTTTGCCGAAAGCGCGCACGAGGACTTGTACGCCGCGGTCGACGAACTGATGGACAAGCTCGACCGCCAGGTCGTGCGCCACAAGAACCGCATTTCCGAGCACCACCACGACGCCCCCAAGCGCATGATGTGATCCCGCCCCCTGTGGGCCCCCAAGACGCCGCCTTCGGGCGGCTTTTTGTTGGGCCAATGATTCGTTGTCGGTCGATTAAATGAATACATAAAAACTCAAAACACAAGGGAATACACCATATAGACCAAACACAAGATGCGTTGCATCATCCGCCCTTGCCCTGGCTGGACCCGTCTGTGCGAGGGCATCGCGGGCCTGGTTGGGCGATCTCGGCCAGGGGAGGCAGGCAAACAAAAGGGTGTGGGCATGGGATGGCAATGGGCAGCGGGCATGGCCGTGGAGACCGATGGGGAGGGCCCGGCCGTGGTTTGTGTGCATGGCCTGGGCGGCAGCCACAACACCTGGACGGCGATGCGCCAGGCCTTTGAGGGCCATCGCCTGGTGTGTCTGGACCTGCCCGGCTGTGGCCATTCGGAAGGCCCGGTCCCGGGCGACTGGCCACAGCTGGTCGAGGCCCTTGCCGGCGTTTGCCGCGCCCTGAACCTGTCCAAAGCGCATTGGGTGGGCCACTCCATGGGCAGTCTGCTGGTCTTGCATCTGGCACAACAACACCCCGAGTGGGTCGAGCGCATGGTCTTGCTGGGCCCGGTGCACGCCCCGTCCGAGCCCATGCGCCATGCCTTGCTCACCCGCGCCGAGCGCCTGGGCCAGGCGCCTGCGGCGCTGGCCATGCAGACCCTGGCCGACCAGACCCTGGTGGCGGGCATCAGCGCGCACAGCCGCCACATCCAACCCCTGGCCTGGGCCCTGCTGCGCCAGGACCTGGTCCGCCAGTCCCCCGCGGTGTACGCCGCGTATTGCCGGCTGCTGGCGCGGGCGCCGGCAGCCGACCTGGCGCCGCTGACCATGCCCAGCCTGCTCATCACCGGCGACGAGGACGCGGTGGCCCCGGCCCACAGCGTGCGGGCGCTGGCGGGCCAGCTGCGCCGGGCCCGCACCGAGATCCTGCCGCGCTGCGGCCACTGGGCACCGCTGGAGCGGCCGCACGACTGCGTGCGTGCCACCCGCGGCTTTTTGCGTCAACGCGTCTGAGGGCAATCGAATGGGCCACACCCTGCTGAGCAATGTCCGCGTCTTCGACGGCAGCGGCGACCCGCCATTCGATGGCGAGGTGGTGATCGAGGGCGATGTCATCACGCACGTGGGTCGGGCGGGGCAGGGGGCGGCCTTCATGCCCACCCCGGCCCACACCGTGATCGACGGTGCGGGTTGTTTTCTGATGCCCGGCATGGTCGAGGCCCACACGCATTTCTCCTGGAACAACCAGCCCAGCCTGGACGCGATTGCCCGCATGCCGCCCGAGGAACACATTCTTTGGTGCGCCGAGGTGGCCAGGACCTACCTCGACATGGGCTGGACCAGCTGTGTGGGCGCGGCGGCGGCCAAGCCACGCCTGGATGTGGTGATCCGCAACGCCATCGCCGACGGCACCATCATCGGCCCGCGCCTGACCGCGGCCAGTCAGGAGATCACCTTGCCCGGTGGCCTGGGAGACACCACACAGCCGCACCTGCCGCAGGCGGCGTTTGCCTTTGGCGCGGTGGTCAGCGGGCAGGACGACATGCGCCGCTGTGTGCGCCAGTTCTGCAAATACGGGGTGGACACCCTCAAGATCAACCTGTCGGGCGAGTCGATCACCGGCATGCCCAGCGAGCAAAGCCAGTTCACCGAAGAAGAAATCGCCACCTGCGTGCAGGAGGCGCGCGCCTGGGGCAAATGGGTGGCCGCACATGCCCGCTCCACATGGTCGGTCAAGCAGTGTGTCCAGCACGGCATCCAGGTCATCTACCACGCCAGCTTTCTGGACGACGAGGCGCTGGACCTGCTCGATGCGCACCGGCATGCGCATTTTGTGGCCCCGGGCCTGGCCTGGCTCGTCAACACCTGCGAGCACGCCAGCGCCTACGGCCTGACCCGGCCGGTGGTCGAGAAAATGGGTTATCCACGCGAGCTGGAGGCCGCGCTCGAATCGATGCGGGCCCTGCACCGCCGGGGGGTGCACATCCTGCCCGGCGGCGACTATGGCTTTGCCTGGATGCCGCATGGCCAGAACGCCAAAGACCTCGAGATCTTTGTCCGGCAGCTGGGCATGAGCGAGCGCGAGGCCTTGCTCAGCGCCACCGCCCGGGCCGCGCCGCTGATGCGCAGCCCCAAGCCCCTGGGCATGGTGCGCGCCGGCTATCTGGCGGACCTGTTGCTCATCGACGGCGACCCGCTGACCGATATCACCGTCCTGCAGGACCGCCAGCGCATTCTGGCGGTGATGAAGGGCGGCACCTTTGTCCGACACCCTCCCAGCCGCCCGAACGCGGCGTCCCACAGCGATGCGCGTTGGCGCAACCGCTGGTCCCGTTGAAGAGGCCCAGGCCATGCACAGCACGCTCTTGACCCATGTGCGCGTTCTGGACGGCAGTGGCGCGCCGCCCTACACCGGCAGCGTGCTGGTGCAGGGCCAGCGCATCCGCCAGATCTGGCGTTCGGCCGTGCCGATGTCGGTGCCCGACGCCCACACCATCGACGCCGCTGGCGCCACCCTGATGCCGGGCATGTGCGAGGCGCACACCCATTTTTCCTGGAACAACGCCGCCAGCCTGGCAGCCATCCAGGTCATGCCCTTGGAGGAGCATGTGCTCTGGAGTGCCAAGGTCGCGCACGACTACCTGCTGGCGGGCTGGACCTCGTGCCTGGGGGCGGCCTGCGCCAAGCCCCGGCTGGATGTGGTGATCCGCAACGCCATCAACAAGGGCCAGATCCCGGGGCCGCGCTACCTGGCCGCCAGCCAGGAAATCACCGTGCCCGGCGCCCTGGGCGACGAGATGCCGCCGCACCTGCCCTATCCCGAGTTCAGCTTTGGCGCGGTGGTCAACGGCCCCGAGGACATGCGCCGCTGTGTGCGCCAATTCCTCAAGTACGGCGTGGACACCATCAAGCTGAATTTGTCGGGTGACAACTTCACGCCCGACTCACCGGCCGAGACCCATTGGATGACCGATGCCGAGGTCGCCACCGCCATGGAGGAGGTGCGCATGCGCGGCAAGCGCGCGATCGCGCACGCCCGCTCGGGCCCATCGGTGCAGCAGGCCTTGCGCCACGGCATCGACCTGATCTACCACGCCAGCTTCTGCGACGAGCGCACGCTGGACATGCTCGAGGCGGCGCGCGACCGCGTGTTTGTCGTGCCCGGCATCGGCATCCTGTATGCGGTGCTCTACGAGGCCGAGCCTTGGGGCATCACACGCGCGCAGGCCGAGGCCTTGGGCTATCCCATCGAGTGGGAGGCCGCGCTGCAGTCGCTGTCGGCCATGCACCGGCGCGGGGTGCGCGTCATGCCCGGTGGCGATTACGGCTTTGCCTTCACCCCGCATGGGCAGAACGCGCGCGACCTGGAGCACTTTGTGCGCTACCTGGGCATGAGCCCCATGGAGGCGATCCGCTCCTGCACCCTCTACGGCGGCCAGATCATGCAGCGGCCGCAGGAACTGGGCCTGATCCGCGAGGGCTACCTGGCCGACCTGCTGCTGGTCGACGGCGACCCGCTGGTCGACCTGGCGATCCTGCGCGACCCGGCACGCCTGCTGGGCGTGATGAAGGACGGGCAATGGGCCAAGGCCCCCCCAGCGCGGCGCCTGGGCGCCTGGGAGGCGCGGGCGTGAAGCGGTCCGAGCGCTGGCTGTTGGGGGGGCTGCTGGTCTTGCTGTTGCTGGGCGCGGGCGTGGCCTGGGCGCACGATCCGCAGCTGCTGCTCAAGAGCACGCTCAACGGCCTCACGCTGGCCGCGCTGTACTTCATGGTGGCCAGCGGTTTCACGCTGGTCTTTGGGTTGATGCGCAATGTGAACCTGGCGCATGGCTCGCTGTTTCTGGCGGGTGCCTACCTGGGCTGGCTGGTGGGCGAGCACAGCGGCAGCTGGTTCCTGGCCGCCTTGGCCGGCTTCGTCTCGGCCGCGGTGCTGGGGGTGCTGATCCAGTGGCTGGTGTTCCGGCGCATGCCCGGGCAGGACCTGCGCCAGACCCTGGTCACCATCGGCCTGTCGATCGTCATGGCCGACCTGATGCTCTGGCTCTTTGGCGGCGACATCTACACCTTTGACCCACCGGCCTGGATGTACGGCACCTCGGTGCTGCCGCTGATCGGCAAATACCCCAGCTACCGCCTGGCCGTGCTGGCCGTGGCCGTGCTCCTGGGCCTGGGCCTGTGGGGCCTGCTGGCGCGCACGCGGCTGGGCATGATGATCCGCGCCGGCGTGGACGACCGCGACATGCTGTCGGCCTCAGGGGTGCATGTGCAGCGGGTCTTTGCCATGACCTTTGCGCTGGGGGCGGGCCTGGCCGGACTGGCTGGGGTGGTGGGCGGCACCGCCCTGTCCATCTCGCCAGGTGAGGACACCCGCTACCTGCTGGCCTCGTTGGTGGTGGTGATCGTGGGGGGCATGGGCAGTGTGGCCGGGGCGGCCATCGGCGCCCTCCTGATCGGGCTGGCCGAGCAACTCGGGCAGGCCTACGCCCCCACCTACTCGGTGGTCTTCACCTTCTTGATCATGATCCTGGCGCTGGCGTTCCGCCCCCGCGGCGTGCTCGGGAGGTCCGCATGAGCGCGGCCCAATGGCGCCGCGCCATGCACAGCGCGCAAGCCCTGTCGGCCCGCCAGGCCACGGCCGCGCAGGGCGCCGCTCTGCACGCCAGCACAGCGCCCTCCGACCCGCGCGCCGCACCGCCCTGGCGCCGGCCCAACACGGCCCGCTGGCCCTGGGCCCATGGCCTGCTGGCCGTGCTCTTGCTGCTGTACCCGCTCATGGCCACGCCCTTTTTTGTGTACCAGATCGGCGCGCAGTCGCTGGCCCTGGGCCTGATCGCCCTGTCGCTGACCTTTCTGGGCGGCTACGGCGGCATGGTCAGCCTGTCGCAGATGACCGTGGCGGGCATGACCGGCTATCTGCTGGCCATTCTGGGCCACAGCAGCATGGCCAGCATCAGCCTGGGTTGGCCGTGGTGGCTGGCCGCGCCCTTGGCGATGCTGGCGGCGGTGCTGCTGGCCACGCTGGTGGGCTGGCTGTCGATCCGCACCGAAGGCATCCACACCATCATGATCACGCTGGCGGTGGGGGTGGCGTTCTTTTACCTGGCGCAGCAGAACTACGCCCTCTTCAACGGCTTCCAGGGCTTTAGCAAGATCGAGGCCCCCACGGTGGGCGAGCTGGACTTTCGCGAGCCGGTGCCGTTTTACTACCTGTGCGTGGCCTGTGCGGGCCTGGCCTATGCGGCGGTGGTGTACCTGGTGCGCGCGCCGTTTGGGATTGCGCTGCAGGGCATCCGCGACAACCCGCGCCGCATGGCCGCGCTGGGCTTTGATGTGGCGGCGCACCGGCTGATGGCGCATGCCATGGCGGGCCTGCTGGCGGCGCTCGGCGGTGTGCTGCTGCTTTGGTACAACCACCGCATCTCGCCCGGTTCGGTCAACACCGGCGCCATGCTCAACATCCTCATCATCGCGGTGCTGGGCGGCATGCGCCACCCCATCGGCGCCTTTCTGGGCGCGCTGGTCTTTGTGCTGCTGCAGAACTTCGCCATCGACCTGGTCGACCGCCAGCGCTTCAACCTGCTGATCGGCGCGGTCTTCATCCTCATCGTGTTCGTCTCGCCCGATGGCCTGCTGGGCCTGGGGCAGGCCTGGCGTGAACGGCGTCGACGACGCCGTGCCGGTGCGCCCGGCCCCAGCGGTCGCGCGCATTGAGCGGGGGCGCCGCGGGCGGGCGCTGCCAACAGGTTTTCAACCGGCCGCAAGGCCAATTTCAACCAGTGGAGGCAATCATGAAGTCGAGTCGAGCAAGCGCACACCGGGTGCGCACATGGATCGGGGCCGCCGTGCTGGCCTCGTTGTCGGGGGCGGTCTGGGCGCAAGGCACCCTCAAGGTGGGCCTGTTGTCGATTCTGGAGGGGCCGTTCGCATCTGGCGGCCAGGACGGTATTCGCGGCGCCGAGTTGGCGCTCAAGCAAAAGGGGGGCATGGCCGGTGGCATGAAGATTCAGATCGTCAGCGCCTCCTCCGACGGCAACCCGGACAAGGCGGTGGCGGCCACGCGCAAGCTGGTGGAGCAGGACAAGGTGCAGGTCATGATCGGCCCGCTGTCGGGCGACGAGGGCATTGCCGTCAAGAACTACGCCAAGACCCAGCCCAACATCACCTTCATCAACGGCTCCTCCGGGGCGCAGGGCGCCACCCTGATCGATCCCTCGAGCAACTTTTTCCGCTTCAACACCGAGGGCGCGCAATGGATGGTGGGCCTGGGCGAGCACGCCCTGGCCAAGGGCTACAAGCGCATGTTCCTGATCGCCGAGGACTATGGCTTTCCCTATTCGCAGGTGCAGGGCTTCATGGCCAGCTATTGCGCCAAGGGCGGGCGCGTGGTCGACAAGGCCTGGGTGCCGCTGGGCACCAAGGACTATGCCTCGGTCATTGCCAAAATCCCGAAGGACATCGACGCCTTGCTGGTCATCCTGGGCGGCTCGGATGCGGTCAACTTCCTGACCCAGTACGAGCAGGCCGGCGGTGACAAGCCCATGGTGGGCGGCTCCATCACCGTGGACCAGACGGTGCTCAACTACCGTGGCAAACGCCGCGAGTCGCTGCTGGGCACCGCCTCGGCCGGGCCGATGGCCGACTCGCTCGACACCGCCGAGTGGAAGAAGTTTGTGGCCGACTACAAGACCCACTTCAAGGACGGTTTCCCGAGCCCCTCGCTGTTCGCCTACCTGTACTACATCAACACCCGCGCCGCGCTGGAAGGGCTGGACGCGGTCAAGGGGGATCTGAGCGGCAATCAGCGCGCCTACCGCGAGGCCTTGCAGAAGACCCGCTTCAATGGCCCGGCCGGCCAGATCATGATCGATGCCAACCGCAACGGCGTGGGCACCACCTACATCACCGAAGTGGCCAAGGCCCCCGATGGCTCGATGTACAACAAGGTGGTCCGCAGCGTGCCCAACATCACGCAGACGCTGGGCCTGCCCGAAGCGGACTTCAAGAAGATGGGCCTGGGCACGCGCGACGTGCCCGATTGCCGCAAGTAAGGCAGAGGAGCGCCGCATGGTTGCGCAGCACGCGCTGCCGTCCGACATGGCCAGCAGCGCCGCGCTGCCGGCCATGTCCTCGGATGCACTGGTTCTGGAGGCGCTGACGTGCACCTTTGGCGCCCTGCGCGCCGTCGACCAGGTGAGCCTGACGGTGGCGGTGGCCGAGCGGCGCGCCATCCTGGGCGCCAACGGGGCCGGCAAGACCAGCCTGTTCAACCTGATCAGCGGCGATGTGGCGCCCAGCAGCGGGCGCATCCTGTTTTTTGGCGAGGACATCACCGCGCTGCCCACGCACCAGCGCATCCGCAAGGGCTTGCGCCGCACCTACCAGTCCTCCTTGTTGCTGCGCGACCTGAGCGTGCGCGACAACCTCTTCATGGCCGTGCGAGGGGTCATGCCGGGCCGCATGCAGGTCTGGCAACCCGCATGGCGCCACACCAGCCACCAGGCCACCGAGGCCTTGCTCGTGCGCGGCCGCCTGCAGGCCCTGGCCGATGAGCGGGTGGCCAACCTGGCCCATGGCCAGCAGCGCCAGCTCGAGATTGCCATGGCCCTGGCCGGGGCGCCGCGCCTGATCCTGCTGGACGAGCCAGCCGCCGGCCTCTCGCCGGTCGAGCGCCAGGAGCTGGTGGCCCTCTTGCGCGGCTTGCCTGCGCACATGGGTTTTGTGCTCATCGAGCACGACCTCGAAATCGCCCTGCGCGTGGTCGACCGGGTCACGGTCATGCACAACGGCCGCGTCCTGACCACCGGCACACCGGCCCAGATCGAGCAGGACCCCCGGGTCCAGGCCATGTACATGGGAGGAACCCACGCATGAAATCGCCCACCGCCCCGGCGCTGCTGGAGGTCGAGGACCTGCAGGTCTTTTACGGCAAGGCGCATGCCTTGCAGGGCGTGTCGTTCTCACTCAGCGAAGGGGTGCTGGGGGTGGTGGGCCGCAACGGCATGGGCAAGACCACCTTGTGCAAGGCCTTGACCGGCCTGGTGCCTGCGCAGGGCCGCGTGCGCCTGGGTGGGCGCGAGATCCTCGGCCTGGCCCCGCATGCCATCACGCAGCTGGGCATGGCCTATGTCCCGCAGGGGCGGCGCATGTGGCCCACGCTCAGTGTCGAGGAGACCCTGCGCCTGGTGGCCCCACAGCGCTCGGCCGTTGACCGGGTGTACGCGCTGTTTCCGCGCCTGGCCGAACGACGCCACCACGGCGGCAGCCAGCTCTCGGGGGGCGAGCAGCAAATGCTGGCGATTGGCCGTGCGCTGCTGCTGCAGCCCCGGGTGCTGGTGATGGACGAGCCCACCGAGGGCCTGGCCCCGGTCATCGTGGCGCAGGTGCAGGCGGCCCTGCGCCAACTGGCCGAGCAAGACCACCTGGCCATCTTGCTGATCGAGCAGAACCTGGCGGTGGCCACCGCCACCGCCGACCGCATTGCGGTGATGGTCAACGGGCGCCTGCAGCCGGACATGCCGGTGGCGCAGCTGGCGCACGACAAGGCCTTGCAGGAGCGCCTGCTGGGCCTGCGCGCCGGCCCAGAGGCCGAGACCGATCCCGCCGCTTCGGCGCCGGCGGTGGACCCGGCGCCGCGCCTGCGCGTGCAGCGCCAGCATCCCGACCGCAACCCGCCCCTGTCGCCAGGCCTGGCGCGCCCCGCCGCGTCGCGCCACCCAGGCGAGCCCGCGCCCAGTGCCGTGGCCCCTACTTTGCAGGCGTCTACTGCGCTGGCGTCTTCTGCGCTGGCGGGCGGGCCCGCGGTGTGGGTGGCCGGCACCTTTGACACCAAGGCGCAGGAGCTGATGTTTCTGCGCGATTGCCTCGAGCGCCTGGGCGTGCGCACCCGCACGGTGGACCTGTCGACCAGCGGTCGCCCCTCACCGGCCATGGTGCACCCGCGCGAGGTGGCGCGCTGCCACCCCGAGGGCGAAGCGGCGGTCTTTGTGCAAGACCGTGGGCGCGCGGTGGCGGCCATGGCCCACGCCTTCGAGCGCTACGTGCAGGGCCAGCGCGACGTGGCGGGTGTGCTCTCGGCCGCGGGGTCGGGCGGCAGCGCCCTGGTCAGCGCCGGCATGCGCGCCTTGCCGGTGGGGCGCCCCAAGCTGCTGGTCTCGACCATGGCCTCGGGCGATGTGCGCCACTATGTGGGCGCCAGCGATGTGTGCCTGATGTACGCCGTCACCGATGTGCAGGGCCTGCACCACATCAGCGAGCAGGTGTTGTCGAACGCGGCGCACGCCATGGCCGGCATGGTGCGCCATGCGCGCCGCCCGCTGGGTCCCCACAAGCCGGCCCTGGGCCTGACCATGTTTGGCGTCACCACGCCCTGCGTGCAGGCGGTGACGCGGCAGTTGCAGGCGCAGTACGAGTGCCTGGTCTTTCATGCCACCGGCACCGGTGGCCAGTCCATGGAAAAACTGGCCAGCGGCCATCAGCTGTGCGGCGCCATCGACATCACCACCACCGAGATCGCCGACGAGCTCTGCGGCGGCACGTTGTCGGCGGGCCCGCAGCGGCTCGATGTGTGGGCCCGCGAGCCCCTGCCCTATGTGGGCGCAGCTGGCGCCCTCGACATGGTCAATTTTGGGCCACCCGATCAGCTGCCCGCATCGGTGCGGCAGCGCCGGCTGTACCACCACAACCCGCACGTGACCCTGATGCGCACCAATGCCCAGGAGTGCCAGCGCATCGGCGAGTACCTGGCCCACAAGCTCAATGCCATGGCCGGGCCGGTGCGCTTTCTGGTGCCGGCCCTCGGGTTTTCGGCCATCGACCGCGAGGGCCAGCCCTTTCACGACCCGCAGGCCGACGGCGCCTTCATCGACGCGCTGCGCCAGCACTTCTCGCCCAGCGCCCAGCACCAGCTGCAGGTGCTGCCCCTGCACATCAACGACGAGGCCTTTGCCCAGGCGCTGGTGGCGGCCTGGCACGAGATTGCCCCCGAGGCCGCGCCCCACTGAGGACCCCATGCCCCGCATTGCCCGCACCACCATCTTGCAAGCCCTGCGCGCCAAGGTGGCGCGCGGCCGCGCCATTGTCGGAGGCGGGGCTGGCACCGGCCTCTCGGCCAAGTGCGAGGAGGCCGGTGGCATCGACCTGATCGTGATCTACAACTCCGGGCGCTACCGCATGGCCGGGCGCGGCTCGCTGGCCGGTTACCTGGCCTATGGCAACGCCAACGAGATCGTGTGCGACATGGCGCGCGAGGTGTTGCCGGTGGTGCGCCACACCCCGGTGCTGGCCGGGGTGAACGCCACCGATCCCTTCATGCTGCGCGATGACCTGTTGCGCCGCCTGCAAGACCTGGGCTTTTCGGGGGTGCAGAACTTCCCTTCCGTGGGCCTGATCGACGGGCGTTTTCGCGCCGAGCTCGAGGCCACTGGCATGGGCTATGGGCACGAGGTGGATCTGGTGGCCCATGCGCATGCCCTGGACCTGCTGACCACCCCCTATGTGTTCTCGGCCGATGAGGCGGCCGACATGGCCCGGGCTGGCGCGGACCTGGTGGTCTGCCACCTGGGCCTGACCACGGGCGGCGCGATCGGGGCGCAGGGCGCACCGGCCCTCGCCGATTGCGTGGGGCCGCTGCAGGCGTGGGGTGAGGCGGCCTTGCGCGTCAACCCCGAGGTGCTGCTGCTCTGCCACGGCGGGCCCATTGCCACGGTGCAGGACGCGCAGTGGATCCTGGGTCAGTGCCCGCACCTGCACGGTTTTTACGGCGCCAGTTCGCTCGAGCGTTTGCCCAGCGAACAGGCCTTGACGGCGGCCACCCGCGACTTTGTGGCCATGGAGGCGGGCAGCACGGCCCGCCGGTTTGTCCATCACGACGAAAAAGGAGATCGGTCATGACGGGTGCTCAATTTGGGGAATTCCTGCTGGCCTTGCTGGTCATCGCGGTGGTGGTGGCCCTGGTGATCTGGCTCTTGCACCACCTGTACCTGCGCAGCAGCAAGGAGCGCGCCTTTGTGCGCACCGGGCTGGGTGGCGAGAAGGTGGTGGTGGGCGGCGGGGCACTGGTGCTGCCCATCCTGCACGATGTGATCCCGGTCAACATGAACACCTTGCGCCTGGAGGTGGCGCGGGGGCGGGACAAATCCCTCATCACCAAAGACCGCATGCGCGTTGACGTGATCGCCGAGTTCTATGTGCGCGTGGCGGCCGATGCGCCGTCGGTGGCGTCGGCCGCGCAGACCCTGGGTTTGCGCACGCTGGAGCCCGAGCGGCTCAAGGAGCTCATCGAGGGCAAGTTCATCGATGCCCTGCGCACCGCAGCGGCCGACATGACGATGGAGGAGTTGCACGAAAAACGCGGCGCCTATGTGCGGCGCGTGCGCGAGGCGGTGGCCGAGGACCTCAAGCAAAACGGGCTCGAGCTCGAAGCGGCCTCGCTCACCCAGCTCGACCAGACCAGTCTGGAGTACTTCAACCCGAGCAATGCCTTTGACGCCGAGGGCCTGACCCGGCTGACCGAACAGATCGAGCAGCGCAAGAAGCAGCGCAACGATGTGGAGCAGGACACGCTGATCGCCATCCGCAACAAAAATCTCGAGGCCGAGAAGCTGTCGCTGCAAATCGACAAGGAAAGCGAGTTTGCCCGCATCGAACAGCACCAGGACGTCGAGCTGGCCCGTGCGCGCCAGCAGGCCCAGCTGAGCAGCGAGCGGGCGCAGCGCGAGCGCGAGGCCGAAAGCGCCCAGATCCTGGCGCGCCAGTCGATCGACAGCGCCCGCATTCAGGCCGACCAGACGGTGGCCGAGGAGCGCTTGCGCAAAGAGCAGCACCTGCAGGCCGTCGAGATCGAGCGGCGCAAGCTGCTGGCCCTGGCCCAGCAGCAAAGCGAGGCGGCCATCGCCTTGCAAAGCCAGGCGCAGATCGAGGCGCAGGCGCAGGCCGATGCCGCGCGAGCCCTGGCGGTGGCGGCCGAAGAAAAGGTGGTGACCGCGCGCGAGGTCGAGATGGCGTTGCGGCGCAAGGAAATCGAACGCATCGCGACCGAGCAGGACATCGAGCGCGAGACCCTGCGCCTGGTGCAGACCGCCGAGGCCGAGCAGACCGCCAGCACCAGCCGGGGCCTGGCCTTGCGCGCGCAGGCCCAGGCCGAGGCCGATGCCGAGAACATCCGGGTGATGGCGCAGCGCCTGCGCGCCGAGGTCGAGGCCGAGGCCTTGCTGCGCATGAACGAGGCGCACAACGCCTTGTCCAACGATGCGCGCGCTGCCGCCTTGCGCCTGCGCCTGGTGGAGAAGGCCGAGGCCATCATCCGCGAGTCGGTGCGGCCGCTCGAGCGCATCGAGGGCATCAAGATCCTGCATGTCGAGGGCCTCACCGGCGGGGGGCATGCGGGGGGCGGCCATGCTGGTGGCGAGTCGGCCGGGCCCGCCGGCTTTTCGGACGCGGTGGTCAATTCGGCCCTGCGCTTTCGCGCCCAGGCGCCGCTGGTGGACCAGCTCCTGCGTGAGCTGGGCCTGCACGGCGCCGATGTGCAGGCGCTGGTGCCGAGCGCTGCGGCCTCTCCCGAGGAGCGCCCGTGATCCAGGTGTATGTCTCGAGCGTGATCCCCGCCCCGGCGGATGCGGTCTGGCCCCTCTTGCGCGACTTCAATGGCTTGCCGCGCTGGCATCCCTTGATCGCCGAGAGCCGCATCGAGCAGCAGCAGGCCGCCGACCGCGTGGGCTGTGTGCGCCAGTTCCGCTTGCACGACGGCGGCGTCATCCGCGAGCAGCTCCTGGGCCTGTCGGACTTTGATTGCCGCGTCACCTACAGCATCTTGCAAAGCCCGATGGGGGTGTCGCAATACGTGGCGACCCTCTCGCTCACGCCCATCACCGACGGCAACCGGTCGTTTGTGGAGTGGCGTGCCGAGTTTGACTGCGCGCCCGAGCGCGAGGCGGAACTTGCCCAGCACATCGCGCAGGGCGTGTTCCAGCGGGGGCTTGACGCGCTCAAGCAGCGCTTTGCCGGGGGGCGTTGATGGGCCTGCAGCGCATCGTTCGCTCCTGCACCGTGCCCGCGCCCATCGACACGGTGTGGGCGGTGCTGCGCGACTTCAACCGCCACGCGCGCTGGCACCGCGCCGTGGCCCACAGCCTGATCGAGGAGGGGCTCGCGCCCGACCAGGTGGGCTGTGTGCGCCGTTTTGCCCTGGCCGATGGCCACCGCGTGCGCGAGCAATTGCTGGGGCTGTCGGACCATGGCTGGCGCAGCACCTACACGATTGTCGAGGCCAGCCTGCCCCTTTGGCGCTATGTGGCCACGGTCCGGCTCAAGCCCATCACCGATGTGCGGCACACTTTTTGGCACTGGTCCTGCACCTTCGAGGCCCCACCGGGCCTGGCCCAGGCCCTGGCCGAGCGGGTGGCCAGCGGCGTCTACGAGGCCGGCTTTGCCGACCTGACCCGCCATGTCCTGGGGGATGGGGGGCAAAGCCCCGGTCAATCCGCTGCCTGACCCCTTCGGTGGGCGACAGGTGCATAATCCGCCTTCGCCATGAACCGTCTTTCATCCATCCTGCCCGCGACCCAGGTGCTTGTGGGGCTTGAAGCCACCAGCAAGAAACGCGCTTTTGAAGAAGCGGGCCTCCTGTTTGAGAGCCAGCACGGCTTGTCGCGCGCGCTGGTCACCGACAGCCTGTTTGCGCGCGAGCGCCTGGGATCGACCGGTCTGGGGCACGGCGTGGCGATTCCGCATGGTCGCATCAAAGGCCTCAAATCCCCGCTGGCCGCGGTGTTCCTGCTGGCCCAGCCCATTGGTTTTGACGCGCCCGACGAGCAGCCCGTCAACCTGCTGATTTTTCTGCTGGTGCCCGAGGCGGCCACGCAAAAACACCTGGAAATCCTGTCCGAGATCGCCGAATTGCTGAGCGATGCCGGCCTGCGCGAGCGCATGCGCCAGAGCCCCTCGCAAGCGGTGCTGCACCAACTGATCGACCAGTGGCGCTCGGCCCAGGCCGCCTGACGACCCCCAACCGTTCATGAAACCGTCCGTCATCAGTGCCGATGTCCTGTTTGAGGACCATCGGGGCAAGCTGCAGTGGCAGTGGTTGGCTGGCTTGGGGGCTTCCGAGCGCCGTTTTGACGAGGTGGCCGTGCGCCAGGCGCGCTCGGGCGCGGATCTGGTCGGTTACCTGAATTACATCCATCCCTACCGGGTGCAGATTCTGGGCGAGCGTGAGGTGGCCTACCTGACCAACGCCTCGCCCGAGGACTGCGCGCGCCGCATCGCCCGCATCGTCACCCTGGAGCCGCCGGTGCTGGTGCTGGCCGACGCACAGACCGCGCCCGAGGGCCTGCTGTCGATGTGCGAGCGCGCCCAGATTCCCCTGTTCTCGACCCAGGAATCGGCCGCTTTTGTGATCGATGTGCTGCGTGCCTACCTCTCGAAGCACTTTGCCGACCGGCTGACCATGCACGGGGTGTTCATGGACATCCTGGGCCTGGGCGTGCTGATCACCGGCGAGTCGGGCCTGGGCAAGAGCGAGCTGGGGCTGGAGCTGATCTCGCGCGGCAACGGCCTGGTGGCCGACGACGCGGTGGACCTGTACCGCATCAACCAGACCACCATCGAGGGGCGCAGCCCCGAACTGCTGCAAAACCTGCTCGAGGTGCGGGGCATCGGCCTGCTCGATATCCGCACCATTTTTGGCGAGACGGCGGTGCGCCCCAAAATGCGCCTGCACCTGATCGTGCACCTGGTGCGGGCCGAGACGCTGGAGCGCGACTACGAGCGCCTGCCCACCGAGCCCTTGATGCAGAACGTGCTGGGCATTCCCGTGCGCAAAACCGTGATCTCGGTGGTGGCCGGCCGCAACCTGGCGGTGCTGGTGGAGGCGGCGGTGCGCAACACGATTTTGCAGATGCGCGGCATCCACACCTACGAGGAATTCGCCGAGCGACAGCGCCGCGCCATGCAGGGCTGAGGCGCCATGTCGGCCGCTACAATGGGCCGATTCTGTCGTCCATGGAAGCCCTGTGCCATGCGTTTGTCTGCCGCCTTGCCCCTGACCCTGTTGAGCCTGGCCCTGTTGGGCGGTTGTTCGACGGTCAAGAAATTTGTTCCTGAGCGCCTCAGCAGTGCCGCCAAGGCGCCGGTTGAGCTGATCTACGTGCCCGAGGTTGTCCAGGGCAATGTGATCACCCGCGAGCAACGCGAACAACTGCGCCCCGGCATGACGCGCGCCGAGGTGCGTGACCTGATGGGCGCGCCGCTGGCCACCAGCCTCTTTCACGACCAGCGCTGGGACTATGCCTTCACCTTGCAGCGGCGCGGCCAGCCCAAGCAGTCCTACCGCTTGACCTTGGTGTTCCAGAACGACATGCTGATGCGCGCCGAAGGCGACGAGCTGCCCAGCGAGAGCGAGTTTGTGGCCCGCATCGACAACAGCCGCAAGCCCTCGGGCAAACAGCCCATCTTGCAGGCCACGCCCGAGCAGCTCGACAAGCTGGCGGCGCAAACCCCGTCCAAACCCGCTGTCGAGCCCGCCAAGCCGGCCCCGGCGCCGCTGCCGGCGACCTATCCGCCCCTTGAGCCGACCCCGTCCCCCAATCGCTAAAACCTGCCTGAGCCATGAACGATTCCACCCAACGCGTTGCCATTGCGGGCGCCACTGGCCGCATGGGCCACATGCTGATCGAGGCCGTGCTGGCCAGCGCCGATTGCCGCTTGAGCGGCGCCTTGGACATCGCCAGCAGCCCGGCCATCGGCCAGGACGCTGCCGCCTGGATGGGCCGCCCCTGTGGCGTGCCCGTGGTCGCCGACCTGCGGGCCGGGCTGTCGGGCAGCGATGTGCTGATTGACTTCACCCGCCCCGAGGGCACCATGGCGCATTTGCGCGCTTGCCGCGAGCTGGGCGTCAAGGCGGTGATTGTCACCACCGGGTTCACCGATGCGCAAAAAGCCGAGATGGCCGAGATCGCGCGCGATATCGCGATCGTGTTTGCCCCCAACATGAGCGTGGGCGTCAACGTCACGCTCAAGCTCCTTGAGATGGCCGCGCGTGCGCTGGCCACCGGCTACGACATCGAGATCATCGAGGCGCACCACCGCCACAAGGTCGACGCCCCCTCGGGCACTGCCTTGAAAATGGGCGAGGTGATTGCCCAGGCCATCGGGCGCGACCTCAAGGACTGCGCGGTCTACGAGCGCTATGGCCACACCGGCGAGCGCGACCCCTCGACCATCGGCTTCTCCACCATTCGCGGTGGCGACATCGTGGGCGACCACACCGTGCTGTTTGCCGGCACTGGCGAGCGCATCGAGATCACGCACAAATCGGCCAGCCGCTCCACCTACGCCCAGGGCAGCCTGCGCGCGGTGCGATACCTGGCGGGCCAGCCGCGCGGCCTGTTCGACATGTTCGACGTGCTGGGCCTGAACGAGGCCTGATGCGGCACACGCCATGGGCCTGGCCAGCTACCTCGAGCAAGCCGACGCGATCAGCCGCGTGCTGGCCGTGTTGTTGCTGCTCATGTCGGTGGCCAGCTGGGCGCTGATCGTGCACAAGTGGCGCCTGCTGCGGCGGGTGCGTCAGGATGCGCCGCGCGCCGTGGCGGCGCTTTGGCAAGCGCGCGACCCGGCCCAGCTGCCGGCGCAACTGGCCGCCCTGGAGCGCGATGGCTGTGTGCAGGCGCTGTGGCAAGCCGCCGTGCCTGCCCCCGCCGGCACCCTGGCCGCGCAGGCCAGCGCGCACGACCAACTCACCCGCCAGCTGCGCGACGCCCTGCAGGCCGTGATGCAAGGCCTGCAGGCCGGCCAGGTGTGGCTGGCCACCACCGGTGCCATTGCCCCGTTTGTGGGCTTGCTGGGCACCGTCTGGGGCATCTACCACGCCATGCTGGGCATGGCCGAGGCGGGCCAGATCAGCCTCGAGCGCATTGCCGGCCCGGTGGGCGAGGCCCTGGTCATGACCGCCGCCGGGCTGGCGGTGGCCATTCCGGCGGTGCTGGCCTACAACCTCATGGGGCGCTGGCTGTCGGAGCTCGAGGCCACCTTCGAAGGCCTGGCGCACGACCTGCGCGCCTTGCACACCGGGTCCTGAGCATGGCGTTTGGGCGCCTCTCCCGCCGCGACAGCGCCACCCCCATGGCCGAGATCAACGTCACCCCGCTGGTGGACGTGATGCTGGTGTTGCTGGTGATCTTCATGCTCACCGCCCCGCTGCTGACCAGCGCCATCCGCCTGGACCTGCCGAGCGCGCCCAGCGCCCCTGCCACGAGCGCGGGTGTGGCCTTGCGGGTGGTGATCGATGCGCGGGGTCAGGTGTATCTGGACGACCTGGCGGTGCCCGCCGAGGCCCTGGCCGCGCGCCTGGCCGAGCAGGCGCGCCTGCAGCCCGACACCGAACTCCTGCTGCGCGCCGATGCGGCCGTGCCCTATGGGCAAGTGCTGGCCCTGGTGGGGCTGGCGCAGCAGGTGGGGCTGTCGCGCATCGGCTTTGTCGCCCAGCCCCCGGCCGCCCCAGGCCGCTGAACCCGCCCTCGGGCCTGGGCCGGGGCCATGCGGGGCGTGGCGACCAGGCCCCCCGGCCGCCCCCTACAATTGCCCCATCATGCAAGACAAATACGCTCCCACCGAGATCGAAGCGGCGATTCAGGCCGCCTGGCGCGCCCGGGACGCCTACCGGGTGACCGAGGACGCCAGCAAGCCCAAGTTCTACGCCTGCTCCATGCTGCCCTACCCGAGCGGCAAGCTGCACATGGGCCATGTGCGCAACTACACCATCAACGACATGCTGACCCGCCAGCTGCGCATGCGCGGGCACAACGTGCTGATGCCCATGGGCTGGGACGCCTTTGGCCTGCCGGCCGAGAACGCGGCAATCAAGAACCAGGTGCCGCCGGCCAAGTGGACCTACGACAACATCGCCTACATGAAAAAGCAGATGCAGGCGATGGGTCTGGCCATCGACTGGTCGCGCGAGGTGGCCACCTGCTCGCCCGACTACTACCGCTGGAACCAGTGGTTGTTCCTGAAGATGCTGGAGCAAGGCATTGCCTACCGCAAGACCCAGGTCGTGAACTGGGACCCGGTCGACCAGACCGTGCTGGCCAACGAGCAGGTGATCGACGGGCGCGGCTGGCGCACCGGTGCGCTGGTGGAAAAGCGAGAGATCCCGGGCTACTACCTTGACATCACGCGCTATGCCCAGGAACTGCTCGACCATGTGCAGATCGACAACCCCAAGGCCTCGCTCACCGGCTGGCCCGACAAGGTGCGCCTGATGCAGGAGAACTGGATCGGCCGCAGCGAGGGCGTGCGCTTTGCCTTCCCGCACCAGATCCGTGG
>JACCEA011719310.1_pt1 | contig 38056 bp, 26 predicted proteins | sample 7449851 | NCBI WGS metagenome assembly JACCEA01 (sample SAMN15323453, study PRJNA562643) | freshwater metagenome | isolation source: river surface water | place: USA:Blue River Watershed | collected 2017-08-18 | reverse complement strand
GATGCCATGCGAGAGTAGTTAACCGCCAGGCTCCCAATTAAGCCAGAAGGCCCAGTCTAACGACTGGGCCTTTTTGCTTATTTGCGTTGCAAAGGCGGTCGCCAGGGTCGAGGCGGGCTTTAGGGAAGCCAACTGTTTGGCTTTACTTCGCCTTGACGCCTTGAGCTCTGCGAACAAGCTGAGAGCAATGGCTCAGCTGAAAATGAAACTGGTGCAAGTCAGTTCTGGAAATTGAAAAAGCTGATCAAAATCACTTTTACAATTAGTAGATGCTTTGTAGGTATTGACCTCAATACGGATTGGGCGATCTGAGCAGTCCAGGCAATCCAGTTTTGAATGTATCGATATTCTGGGCAACTTCCCGCAGATCGGCAAGATCACCAGACGCAATCATGGCTAGTGGTGTGCGGCCATCAAAAGGAGCATTGTCGTTTTTCATCCCCATAAACCCGCTAAGGTTTGAAGGGGTGTTGAAGGTCATCCGAAGTGCTTGATGTATATTCAGAAGGTAGCTCACGCGTTCAAACTGCTCAGGATTCAACTGAGTTGTGTCTGAGGCCGACTTGAATTTATGATAGGAGAGTTCTGAGATCCCGAGGATCGTATGGCACTGCCCAGCAGTGCATCCCCATGACAACAGGATGTTATCTGCCGCTTTAAAACCAGTCAGAGCCAATGCTTCAGGATTAAAACCAGCGTCTTTCGCGATGCTCATAACGAGATTCCGTGTAAGGAGCTTTGCACTAGTTTGGATGACTGGTTTGAGATTGTAAATCGCTTAGTACAACTTTAGTTCAAAGCATCCTTGAGGCCTTTACCTGCTTTGAACGCTGGAATGTTAGCAGCCGCAATTTGGATAGTTTCACCAGTTTGAGGGTTGCGGCCTGAGCGGGCAGCACGAGCTCTGCTTTCAAATGTACCAAAGCCCACCAGGCTGACATTGTCGCCTTCTTTTAATGCCGCAGTAATAGAGCCAGCAATGGCTTCCAGTGCTGCCTGAGCTTCTGTTTTTTTGATATCTGCTTTGTGGGCAATTTTCTCAATCAGTTCAGATTTGTTCATATTTAGAAGTCCTTTTTAGCCATGCAATTAGTTGGCTTTGGTGTTTAAAAATTGGCGCGTTAATATTATACGGCGGCTAATTTACATGGCTTATGTTGAGATAGAAAGGACAAATGTTAGAGCATTCGTGATGTGTGGCAAAGTGAGGTTTTCGCTAACTAGCAGACGGATGGACAAAATGTCCTAAGTGGTTTCGGAACTGACCCTGACTGCTCATTCGACTCATCCGGATAATTTTTTAAGGAAATATCCACATAGCTAAGGGCCATGTATTTTTGTGGCAAATTTCGCAGATAGTCACTATCAAGCATTATTGTGACTGATTTAAGATCTCCACAGGTTGGACACGCTGTGCTCGTTACCACATATAAAAACTGGCAGTTGTCGCAATGTTTTGCGCTCGACTGATTAAGCACGTAGTAAAGGTTGTCGACGACACTCATCATTTGATCAAGCCTTGCTGTGAGCTTTAAGGCGTCTTGCGCATCAGCACTGATTTGTACTGTATTTGGTTTAATCGCAACATAGTGCGGTTTTGGTGAATCGGATCGTGGTTGAGGTTCTATCGCTGGTTTAAATCGAACTGGTGTTGTCTTTCTTTGGTTCGCAATGATCTCTTCACATACGGCGTCAAATTTGACTTTGTACTTTACTTGTCTGGGATGATAGAGCCATTGCTTGTGGTGATCAGAAAAGACGTGTGCTTTTATGATCTGAATGAAGGGCTTTCGCTCTTTCACATAGGCTGTGTAAACATTGGTAAGGTCTACAAATACCTCTGGGCAATTGTCACTGGATCGGATAACTGGCTTGAACGGTGATTTAAAGCCAAAAATTAGCCTAAGTTTATGCTCGCCGATTTGTATGACGGCTTGAGCTGTTTCATGATTCTGCGGCACATCAAACGATAATAGACCGTCGTACACCGGAGCTGAAGCACTGGTCACATGAATTGATTTTTGATGTCTGGCGAGATTGTTTGATAACGAGAGTTCATAATCGGGCAGTGCTATATTCGAACCCACGGACTCTTCGAGAATTTGCTTAATAACCCAGAAGCAACCGCGTTTAAAGTTGAATGTACAGGGTTTTTCCTCACTCGCTGATTTTGGCGCATGGCCAAAGTGATGTACTTTAATGTCGCCTTTGCGAGCGACCATTGGGGCACCACAGCAGTCACACACACAGTTGCATTCCAAACCTGACGCCACTTCGTCAACACTGACCAAGCGACCACTATGAGCCTGTTTTGCGTAAGGTATTAACACATCCATGAATGAAACCGCTACCACGCCTGTATTTTGAAAAATGCTTACGGCAAGTTAGCGATTTTTTTAGCGAATGTCACTACAACGGATACAGGTCATTTATGAGACTGGTCTTGACAACATCTCTCTAGTTGAGCAAAACTAATTTTAATGCATTAAAACTGCATGGGCTAAAACGAGGCCCGAGCCCTAACTCTATTCGTTGATCACTTCAACGAGCGTCAATTCATTTGAATTTTGCTGCGTATTAAACTGGGATTGAGCAGCAAAGGAGCATTCATATGAAAATAAGTTCAAAAATCGAATTTCACTCAATTGTTACAAAGCTTCGTTCGCTTCTCGAGCAAGAAGGTATACGTCTCAAAACTACTAGTACACAAGAACTTCTTGCTCGGTCCATGGGTTTTAAGTCAGCCAATGGGCTTTATGCAGCTTTACCTAAAGATGTTGCATTGGACGAGACTGCTTATCAGGAATTCAGCCGTATACTCGCGGAATGTCACGGTAAATCACTGAGCTTCGAGGAAGTTGGATAATTGCATTTAATTTACCACCTCATTGCAACCGTTCCTTACCACTTGTTGCAAATTAATCGCACCACACCACTTCGTCGGAGCGTGGCTTTGTGCCATTAGCAGACATTTAAACCTTGAATGAACTTTAAGGTGACAATATTTCCAGGAAATTTTTTTCGCTACTGCTTAAACGACCTTTAATTTCTAATTCTATCAGAGACGAGCGAACACCAAGCTTTATTGCTAAATAACTATTCGAAAAAATAGAACAGTCAAGGAAGGGAATTCAATGCTATTTCGCGGAAAAATCCCACTATAGGTTTAGCTGAGCACATCTCAATTATGCAGAGAATCTAATCCTCACCATAAACTCATTAGCAGCTTCTTCAATTTGATATTGCCATTGCAAGCGATCACAAATGCGCTCAATGATAACAAGTCCGTAACCATAGCCTGAACCAGCAGAGTCCTCTCGAACATCGTTTCTGATCGTTAACTCTTGCTCTGTTAAATTTATCTGCACCTGAGTTTTGGCGTAGCTAAACGCGTTTTTTAGCAGATTATTAAGTAACACAATCACAAAGCTTTGTGGTGCAATCACAACAGCAGGCGTAGTTTGTACTTCAGAATCCAATGTACTGGCCACAAATAACTTGCGTGTCGTTTGTAGTTGCTGCACGAGTAAGGCATCCAAAGGTAGCTGACTGTAATGGTGACTGTCCATTTGCTCTTTACCCAGCAGCAAAAAAGTATCTGTTAACAAGCTTATATCGGCGCATGCTTGAGTGATCCGCTGACTTGCTTTGTTTGCCAATGAATTCTCCAACTGCAGTTGCGTAAGAATTTCCGCTGAACCTTGCAACACCATTAATGGCGTGCGAATTTCATGAGCCGCAAAACGACTAAATTCTTGCTCACGTCGGAAAAAATTTGCGATGCGTTTTTTACTGTCTGCAAGTGCCTGCTCAATCGCCGCGAGCTCCTGATAATCGGCTTCAACCATAAAATCGGGTTGATCTGGCGGCATTAATCGAATTTTCCCCATCACTTTTTGTAATGGTAGTGCTATTTGCCTAACCTGATAAAGACCAAAAACAAGAGTTAAAACAATAATTAGAATACCCAGCGACAAGGTAAAAAGATGTAATTTGCTCTCATACTCGTCAAGGTAATCATCTGCATCATCTTTAAAAACAACATAAAACAATCCCTCACCAGAGGGATCGGGCCTAACGAGAAAATGCTTGTCTTCTGGTCCAAGATGATGCTCATAGAACCCTGGCGTAGTATAGGATTTCAACCAATTTGGCCGGTAAGAATCTGAAAAATAGATATCAAATTCATAGTGGTTTGGCACACTATTGCGATAACCATAAGCCTTATAATCCTGCTCAAACATCGCAGCTTCTGATTCGAGCCAGTGATGTAAGCTGATTAGCTCCAACTGATCCTCTGAAATTACAACTACCAGCCAGAATAACAATATAAAGATGGTTCCCATTGAACCAGTAAGCAGGATGAGTTTGTGAAAAAGTTTGGTTTTTTTAGGTTCTGACAAGGCGATACCCCTGACCATGAACAGTTTCCAGCATTGGCTTAGCGAAGCCTTTATCTAAGGTATTGCGCAAAGCATAGATATGACTACGTAATACATCACTGTCCGGCGCCTGGCCTTGCCAGACGGTATCGAACAGCTGCTCGCGGCTAACCACTGCCGGATAATGGCTCATCAGTAATTTTAGGATCTCACTTTGAATTTTACTCAACTTTAAAACTTTGCCTGCGCGCACTACATGGTGGGTGGCGAGATCAAAGTTAAGCTCCCCCACTTGCAGTAAATTCACATCCTGGCGTAAACCCCGTTTAGCGAGCGCTTCAAGACGTACTAATAGCTCTTCCATAGCAAAAGGCTTGACCAGATAATCATCACCGCCAGCGGCAAAAGCGGCGAGTTTATCGTCCAGTGTATCGCGGGCTGTTAAGAAAAGGATTGGGGTATTAATATGCAATTGGTGCCGTAATTTGTTTACGGTCTGGATACCATCCAGCTTTGGCATCATGATATCCATAATAATGATATCAAAACGTTGTTGATGCAACATCGTTAAAGCCGCTTCGCCATGATACGCACAATCTACCTGGTGCCCTTTAAACTCCAGAAAGTCGCAAAGCGTTTCCATAATCTGTTGGTTGTCTTCCACTACCAGAATTTTCATAGCAAGCGGCCTTGGCTTATTTTTTGATGACAGTTAAGCGTTTTACATCAATTTCCGGAGACTCCAGGAAATCCTTTTCTACTTCTCCTTCAATTTGGATCAAATCTTTGTCATCAAATGGCTGTGGCGGAAACACATCCTGGTCTATCTCCACCCTAATCTGATTTTTGCCATCACTAAACAAATATTTATCACTGCTTACTTTCTTAACCAGATAACCTTGTAATTTCATCAGATCATCATCAACGGGTTTATCTAAAATTTGTGCGAGATCGGTTTTAACTAAATGCCCCGGACCAGTATATTGAGCAATGCTGCTAAAGCTCAGCCCGCTCAGTACCATAACCAAAACACCATACTTTAAAATACGCATATTCAGCTCCTGATTAGAAACGATAAGCCAAACCAGCATAGGCCGCTGTACTATCGGCCAGACTGCTATTGCTATATTGAACACCGACAATGGCATCTACTTGGTGCCAGATGCTGTAATGTAAGCTCAAACTTCCTGCAAAGCCTAGTTTACTGTCACTGGCATTGCCTTGTTCAAGATATTGATCCGCGGCATCTTCATTATCCAGTTTATAACCATAATCAAAATCTGCATCATGGTAGACCAGACCTGCACCCGCCTTAAGCGTCAGTTTATTTGCCAATGTATAGAAATAGGTAAGTTGTAAATCGAGTTGGCCAACTTTAAACTCAGCATCCCACTCTTCGTCTTGCAGTGCAGAAACAGTAACCTCTTTGCCTGCTTCAAGTGAAAAATCGCTGTAACCAATTTCCATACCAAAGTTATTTGCAAAGCGATAACCCGCAAACAGCCTCACCCCTGTTCCCGCATCATCGGCTGCCAAATCCAGGCTTTCACCGCCGACCTGAACTTGTTGATAGTCTTTAACGCCAATATTGGCATTTTGATACTGTAATGCCGCACCAACATAGCCGTCGGCCAGCACGGATGAACTAAACAGGCTAATTAATGCAATAAAAGATTTATTCATAGTGAAGCTCCTCAGTGATAACTGCCTATAGTTAATCAAAGTAAGCGTGAAGAATTCGTGAAGAGCAACTAGAGCAAAGAGGTTTGAGTTTGGCTGAGTGAGCTCTACTTGTTAAAAATCACCTAATTACTCAGCATTGGGTCTGGCGTTTACCAGAGCTAGCTGAGCATAAACGGTAACGCTGCTCACGATACAGCCAAGAGGGAAGAAGCACATGTGCCAATGCCCGGCGTTTAGCAGTATGCTCTGCTTCAAAGCCTGTTAACGTGAGCAGCTTATCAGTAAGTGAGTACGTCGCCCCTATGCTGCTGCCATCTGGTTTTAATATTGTTACCAAAGCTTCGCTGTCATTTTGTTGCTCAAGCAGAGCATAATACTGGTCAAATTGCAGCATCGCCCGACCCGGTGACTGAACATCGCGGCTAAAATCCCGCCCTACGAGCGGTACCTCTGCTTTAACCCCTATAAGTGATAGTAAAGTTGGCGCTAAATCAATCTGACTCGCAAGGCTTCTGATGGATTTAGGCTGAATATCCGCTCCCAATATCAGGGCGGGGATCTGAAATTTATGTACTGGTACCAAGCTGTTGCCATAAACTCTGGTATCGTGGTCGGCAACAATTAAAAACAAAGTATTCTGCCAATAAGGTTGTTGTTTCGCCTGAGCAATAAATTTGCCTAACGCATAATCCGCATATTTTACGGCATTATTAACCGTCGCTTTATTGCGATCATGCAAACTGATCTTTCCCTCTGGAAATTCGAAGGGCTCATGGTTAGAGGATGTGAAAATAAGGCTAAAAAAAGGCTTCTGCTCCGAGGCCATTTCTGCTAAAAGTTTTGCGGCTGCATTGAACAAATCTTCGTCACTGGCTCCCCAGCTACCGATAAATGAAGGCTTATCCATTCTAGGTAAGTCAATTATCTCGTTAAAACCATTGCCGGTAAAAAAGCTGCGCATATTGTCAAAATGCGCCTCACCGCCATAAATAAAGCTGGTATGAAAACCTTGTTGTTGTAAGGTACTGGCCAGAGTATAAAAATTTTTTTGCGCACCGGAGAGCTTAACAACACTTTGTGCTGGTGTCGGAGGAAAGCCGGAAACTACGGCTTCTATTCCCCGCACTGAGCGGGTACCAGTGGCATACATCTGTTCAAACCACCAACCTTCATATTTAAGTTTATTAAGCTGTGGCGTTACAGGCAAACCGCCAAGGCTTTCAACGAAGGTCGCGCCAAGACTTTCCTCCAGGATAATCACCAGATTAAGCGGTTTTGACCTTAAAACAGATGGCTCACGCAGTGCCAAGGTCGGTAATTCAGGGTGTTCAAACGTCAGATGTTTCAACCAGGGCCAGTCCAGTGCCAGTTGGAGCATCTCCTGCTCGGGTAACTTGCCATAGATTTCGCTGGAGCGCGATTCGTGTTTGAGGCTATATACAGCATAAAGAACTGAGTATGGCGAGTTGATAATCAATGAGTTCACCATCGCATCACCGGTAATGGCAAACAGCGCAGGGTTGGCAGGCCGGTGCTCCGTGGTGGATCGTATAGCGGCAAAGGTAACCAATACCAGCAAAGGCCAACTTATCAGCAGCGTGCGGTAGCGGGCAAAAGGTTGTGTCTGAGCCAATACTTTTCGCAGAGCCTGATTACCCAGCCACATTAAAGCCATCACCACGAGGACGCCACCCAACAATATGCTTCGGTAACCTTGCCAAAGCGTGCTGAAGACTTCTTCAGGATATTTTAAATATTCAATATACAGCCGGTTTGGTCTGACATCGTACTGTAAGATAAATTGCGGTGTTGAGACTTCCAGCAAAATGACAAGTGCAAATCCCAGTAATAGCCAGAGATGATTTAGTTTTAGCCAAAGCTTAAAACTGCCGCGCCGTGCCAGTAGCGGCGCAAGTAACAACGGTATCGCCAGCCAGAGGCCAATGAAAATTAAATCCGCTCTGACGCCCTGAAGCATTATGACGCCAACTTCACCTGCAGCGGTGACTCGCTCGTATTGCCACAAAAGCAAACCGAACCGACTTAAAGACAAAATAATTAATACACTGATGGTGAATATAAAAAGGGGTTGAAAAGGCCCTAAAACCTGCAGAGCTAAGCGTAATTTTAACATGGTATCCGTCACTGAATTTTAGTTTGTCGCCACGAGCTAAGCCAACTTATCCAAGGTTTAGCCACCATGAAGCACTTATGCCTAGTTAATCAGAGCAAACGTGAGGGAAACGTGAAGAAACAGTTTTATCGGAGAAATGCAGAGCCCCTGCATAGCAGGGGCTCTGGTAATGGGGATTGAATTTATTTAATCATCCAGCCGGCAAGCTGACAGGCGCTCGCCTTGCATTGAGCACTCAACTTCAACCCATTTACCTTCAAAGGGTGTCAGCGATTGATCATCAGCCTGATAGCCCCAAATTGTGCCCTGGGTCACCAAGCCTTTAAAATCAACCCGGGATTCGTTGTCGGCGCGCTCAATTTCCAGGATTTGCAGCTGACCATTACGTTGTACCCCCTCAAGTTCCAGTGATTCACCATCAAGGCGTGTCAGAGTTAAACCATCATCAAGTTTTGTATTACTAATCAATTGAAATACGAAACCATTAAATAACAGGGTATCACCTTGTAGCTGCATCAGGCCGGTGACTGCAAAACGTCGATCTAATTTACTGACCACGGCGCTATCTGCTGTTTGAGACTGAAAATCGACTTCAATCAATTCAGCATCGTTATTAACAAACCGACTGGTGACTTCAACTATCCGGCCCGGGGCCAAATCTTGTTGCCGTCCATCTTCAAAGCGGGTGGAAGTAAGTACCGTAAAACTCAGATTTTGATTCAGCTCAAAGCGTTGCTGCTGTGAATCTACCCAGGTAATGGTGCCGGTAATTTCAGCTTCAGCAATATCCGCATAACGCTCCGCTTCAATATCGTAAGCCAGTAGCGTTTGTCCCGACAAGCTGCCATAGACTTCAACCCAGCTACCGTTAGCTAAATTAGCAGGAACCCGTCTGGACTGCGCATAGTCAACAATTAAGCCATTAAGCACAAAACGCTGTTGGCTTGCTGTCAGTTGTTGTACTGCACCTTCAAGCTCAATGGTAGCGGGGATCTCCGAACCGTTTAATACCGCTAATGCTTTAGCAGACAGCTGTTCTGAAGCGCCAACAGCCGTACTAATTGCCACGTAGTCTCCTACCCGTGGCGCTGTTTGTAAGGCCGCTACATCGACACTAAGTGTATTCACCTCAATCTGCGTGCCGGCCGTGGAAGTAACCCGGCCAGAGATATCCGGGTTAAGTTCAACTGCTGTGACTTTTGCGCCGTCAGTCCTGACAAGAACCTTCATATCCCTAATCAAGGCTGAGCTGGAAACAGTCGTATCGCCATAGCGTATGCTGGCGCCGGAGATATCCAGAGTTCGCTCGTTGATGGTGAGCTGGTTACCTGAAAAACTGCTAACACTGCCGCTTAGTAACGCAGGTAAGCTTGATACCGGAGGTTGTTGTGGTGTTGTTGCTGTCACTTGAGTAACCGTATTGTCAGTACCGGAACCACCGCATCCGGCCAGTATCAGAGCAGAGCTGACCAGCGTTGCTGAGAAAATCGTTTTTAGTGTCATCATAATGTCTACCCCTTATACTTAAATTCATAGCAAGCTTAAGGGGGAGCACGTGAAGATTTCGTGAAGTGCCTGCAAGTGATTAGCCGTTTTTTTAAGTTCTTACGGCTAAGTCAGTTGCACATGCATTTTAAGTTTTTCCTGGTATCCGAGTTATTTTAGTAAGGCTAGGGTTTCAAGGCTTCAACTGTTGCAACAAGCTCGCTAATACTCTCATTCACGCTCTCAATGGCTTTTTCGACATGTTCAATCGATTCATGACCTTTTTTCGCGATCACATTTATCTCTTTTAAGCCGGTGTCAATTTTATCAATCAGCCCCGCGTTCTCTTTGACGACTTCCGCAATATCGGAGGTTGCGGAAGCCGTTCTGGCGGCAAGCTTTCTTACTTCGTCTGCAACAACTGCGAACCCTCTGCCGGAATCTCCGGCTCTTGCAGCTTCAATCGCCGCATTAAGTGCCAATAAGTTTGTCTGATCTGCAATAGAACGTATGGTGGTTACTATTTCCTGAATATTCTTTGATTTCAGATTTAGCTCTTGACCAACTTGTGCAGTATTTTCAACCTGTGATGCGATTTGAACACTGGTATTCACGCTGTTATCCAGCTCTCGCATTGCCGTTGTTGTTAACGCCGATGTATTTTCGGATGTTTGCGCCGCGAGGTTCACTGTATTAATGGCGTTATTGACGCGCTCAGAAATATCTGACGCAAATTTTATCACTTTATAGACTTTACCTTGCCCATCAAGAATGGGGTTGTAAGTTGCTTCAAGCCAGACGATCCTGCCAGACAGACTTCTTCTTAGAAATCGACCTGCCTGATAGTTACCGTTAGCCAAGTTGCGCCAGAAATTTGGGTTATCACGATAAAAGTTTTCATCACAGAAGATTTTGTGGTGTTTACCCTTTATCTGTTCCAGTTTGCAATCCATAGCATTAAGAAAATTCTGGTTAGCATTGGTGATTATGCCATCCGGGGTGAATTCAATTACAGCCTGTGAGCGGTTAAGTGCCGTAAAAACAGCATTCTGCGACGCAGATTCGTTATGCTGCGCGGTGACATCAAAAGCCAATTTAACAACACGATACACCTTACCTTGTTCATCCTTAATTGGCACATAACGTGCGCCGACAAAGATAGTTTCTCTATTCTTCTTTATATATTTAAAGGTATCTCGCTGCGGTTTGTCCTCAAGGAGATTTCGCCAGAAGGTTATGTACTCGGGCCTCGATGTATAGGCAGTCTCAAACAAAATGCGGTGATGCTGGCCCAGAAGTTCCTGTTTACTGTACCCCATAAAGTCAGCAAACTTCTGACTCACTTCAAGTATTTCGCCTGAATGATTAAAAATCACCATCGCGGTAGCGTTTAACATGGCATTAAAGAGGAGTTTTTCATCAGAAACTTTTAGTGGTTCTGTTAAAGTGGGTGTTTTCTTTAGAAAGTCGAACATAATCAGTATTCTCTTTTATAGCTCAAAAGTAATTTTTCAAACTGCTCAACAGAGAGAGGTTTATCGAAGTAGTAACCTTGCCCCCAATCACAACCCAGTTCTGCCAGTAGCGTCGCAATTTCTTGAGTTTCAATTCCCTCAGCAAGAGTTTTCAAGCCAAAAATCTTTGCTGTTGAAATAATGGTTTTAACAATGGCGAGGTTTTTTTCATCATCAAGTATTGACTTGATAAAGTGCATATCAATTTTCAGCACATCCGCATTGATGTTTTTTAGATAACTTAATGAAGAATGCCCCATACCAAAGTCATCAATGGCAATCGCAAAACCTTTACTTCGTATCATATTTAAAGTTGATATTGCTTTATCGGGATCACGCATAAGCCCTGTTTCGGTAAGCTCAAGCTCAAAATCATTTGGCTCTAACCCTGCGAGCTCTATCAAAGTTAAAAAACCATAAATTGCAGACTCATCATCAAAGCTTTTCGCTGAAATATTAAGGGCGAGCTTGAAACGCAAATCTTCTTGTGAGAACACTTCTTTTTTCTGCCAACTGCGTTTCAGTTCAATAACACGCTCTAATACGAGATGCGTCAACTTATTGATTAACCCTCGCTCTTCAGCAATTGGAATAAAGGATCCTGGCGAAACTTCGCCAAGCTCTTCGTCTCTCCAGCGCACCAGAACCTCAGCACCGACTAACTTATGTGTTTTTAAACAAACTTGAGGTTGAAGGACGATCCGCAGATTATCAGGATAGGAGAGTAAGGTTCTCTCAAGTTGCTTTGAGATAATTGATTTTTTCTGAATCCTTTCACCCACTTCAATATTAAAATAGCAACTGGGTAAACCGGACTCCTTGGCCATATTAAGTGCAATATTTGCACCTCGTGTTATCGCATCAAAGGTATCCGCATCCTGAGGATATAAAGCAATTCCAGCTCTTGCATTGATACTGACTTCACCCTCTAGAATTTCGAGCGGCTCAGCGAGAGCTTGTTGTAACCTGTTGACCATTATTGATGCCGCATCGGGATTAGATAGAACGGCTGCAAGCGCAAAAACATCAGAATTTAAACGGGCTAAGGAGTCAAACTCTCGATCTATGTCATTGACGATAGGTAAAGTCTGGCAGTCCTCATTCTCAAAGATACAACGCACTAAAGTATCTGCACCGCGGATGGTTTTTGCTAATCTGCGACCGACCGCTTGGATGACTGCATCACCCGCTTCGTATCCCATTGTTTCGTTAATATCTTCAAGATTAACCAGGTCGATATATACAATCGCGATGGTATATTGATATCTCTGCGCAATTTTAAGTAGGTATTTAACTCGGTCGGAGAATAAATTTTTATTAGCCAGTCCCGTTAGCTCATCAAAAAATGCCAATTGCTTGATGCGGTGCTCTTTGGCTTTAATGTCACTTAAATCGCGCCAAATTACCAGGATAGCGTTTTGTCCAAGGTAGATGACTGGAGTGAGCGTTACCTCGATCGGTATATGCTGACCTTGTTTAGTGATATGAAGCCATTCAAAACGCTGGTAGCCCTCTGTTGAGGCTTTATTTAAAAGAACTTTGGCGAGCTCTTCGCTGTTGTTTTTACCCTGGCTCAATGGTGAAAATTGAATAGGCGACAAGCCAATCAGCGCTTTGCGGTCAGACAAGCAAAAAAGTTTTGCGGCTGCATCATTACAATCGGTAATCACAAAATCTGGGCTGATTATGCCCATCGCATCCTCTGATTTATGCAGCAAGTTCACCAAGCGCTTTTCGTTTTCACTTTTGAGTCTTTCATAATCAAGCTGCGCCGAGATGTCTCGAATTATATTGACGACGACTTTTTGGTTAAACGCGGTTTGTACAATCTGCATACTAATTTCTGCAGGATAGATGTTGCCATCCCCTTTGTGATGTTGGGTAACAAAATGCAGCAGCTCCACCTCACCCATTTTGAGTGGCTTCAAAAGCCGATCGAACGATTGTGCATCGTAGCTCGGCTTAAATTCGTAGGGCTTCATAATTTGTAGCATCGCCCAACTCCGCCCAAGTTGACGCTGTGCAGCAAGGTTGGCATATAAAATGTCCAACGTTTCGGCATCAAAAAATAGGACGGCATCAGCGATTTGATCCACAACGCTTTTAAAGCTGGTCAGTTCGTCCTGCCTCAAGCGCTCTTGAGTTATATCCAGCTCAACCGAAATATACCCCGAGTGCTCTCCAAGCTCATTAAACGTAGGGTTGCAACTAATGCGACTCCAGAAGGTCTCTCCACTCTTTCGATATTTAAGTAATTCAATTTCAATAGACTTTCTCTTTGCGACTGCTTTTTGTAACTTCAAAAGGTCAAAGCTGTTAGTCTGTGGCCCAGTTAATGTTGCCCACGGCGATTGACCCGCAAGCTCCTCCAAAGAATAACCAAAGATTCGTTCGAAGCCAGCATTACACCAAGTGATGTTGTAATCACAATCTAAGATCATTACTCCGTTCACCGTCTGTGTAGCAACTAATGCAAGGCGGGCGTTCTCTTCCAGTGTCAGAGCAAGTTTATTTTTAATCTCTCTTGCTTCAGACAGCGATTCCAAGGTTTCGAGGATGGGGTTCAGTTTCTCAACGTCAGATTGATCATAGCCGTTGGCTGCGTTAGCCAGACCGACCATGCCAATCAACTTACCATTATGTTTAATTGGTAATCCAAGGAAGGAGGAGAGCTTGGGATGACCATGTGGTGTGCCACCAGCACGAGAATCATCCTGAGGATTGTTTGAGATAACAGCTTGGCCGGTTGTTAATACTTCACCCAGTAAATTGTGATGATTATGGAACTCTAAGCCATCCGCCTTACTTTTTTCATATAGCTCACGGGTTTGATGATCCCAGCTGATATTTGTCAAGACGCTGACTTTCAGATATGGTCGTAGTTGCGAGTCTTCCCGCACCTCACCAATCAAACCGAACTGACTATCTGTCAGAGCGATGAGCTCATTAAGTAAAAGGCTAAGTGCACTGCCATACGACTCATTCAGTATAAAAGCGCGCTGAATCTTAGCGATGGTATTGCTAGTGCGAATTTGAAAATCGTATTTGTCAGAAATCTGCTGCCTGGACTGCTCAAGTGTCTGGTGGCTAGCGTACATGTAGGCGTCAAAGGCGAGGGTGATATCCAGCAGCGCGACTTTGTAGAGCGCAGTTAACGTTGGCTCGATACGCTCCTTATCGCTATTCAATATCACACTGACGAATTTACAAACGAGATCTAAGTAAACACCGTAAGCCCCAATATACCATTGTGGCGTCAAACCAACTCTTTGGTGCGCAATGCCCACTCTAATACGATCTTGGGCGTAGTCGAATCCATAATCACCGGCAGTTAATTTCCTAAAGTAAAGTTTTTGTGTCTCTTGAAGTTTGCCCATTAGGTTAACGTCATGCAGCATTTTCGATGCATGGTCAAACTTTAAAAGATGCTGATAAAAAGCATGAATAAGCTCATTCTCATAGGCATAAAGTGGTTTATGAATGGCTTCGAGCAATTGAATCTCGGTAGTTGAAAGATTAATAAGAGCTTTACGCTCATCAAAAGAGACCGGGTTGATGTTTAATCGCTTTAGTACTTCTTCCACTCTCATAGCGCACCTGTCTTTACTTCATTAACAACCAGTGATTGATTGCTTGTAATAATTCATCGGGATGAAACTTAGCGATAAATTGGTCTGCGCCGACTTTCTTAACCATAGACTCGTTAAACACACCACTTAATGAAGAGTGCAAAACGACGTGAATATCTTTTAAAAGTGGTTCAGATTTAATCGCGGATGTCAGTGTATAGCCATCCATTATTGGCATCTCAATATCAGAAATGACCAAAGGTATTCTCTCTGCAATTACTGCTTTATGTTTTGCCGCAAAGTCTTGTAAATATTGAAGTGCAGATTGGCCATCATTAACCAGTTTAGACGGGATATTTACACTGTCTAACACGCGTTTAATCTGATTTCTGGCCACTGCTGAATCATCCACAACCAATACTTCAATCTCAGAGGTGTTGAACCCTTTAAGCTGTTGCGCCGTTTCAGCTTCAATTTCATGGTCGTTGGGCATGATCTCCGAGAACACTTTTTCAACATCTATGACTTGAATGAGCTTGCCTTCAATCTCTGTCACTGCGGTTAGGTAATGACTTTGCCCTGCTCCTTGAGGTGGAGGTTGAATTTGACTCCAGTTCAGATTAACGATGCGATCAACTGCCGAAACCAGAAAGCCTTGGATATGGCGGTTGTATTCCGTCACAATCACAAAAGCCTGTTCGGGATAACGTATCGGCTTACCTGTCGTAGCTTCACTCAGGTCGATAACGATAACTGGATTGCCACGAAGCTGCGCAATGCCCTTTATAAAAGGGTGGGCTCCTGGCATTTCAATGAGCTCAGGTACACGAATTACTTCCCGAACCTTAAAGACGTTGATGCCAAAACGCTGATGACCATTAAGGCTAAAGAGGAGCATTTCAAAGCGATTTTGACCTGCCAGATTTGTCCTTTGGTCAATAGACTTCATTAACATATTCATTTAAAACGCACCACCAGCTCGTGTAGCTCTTCAGATATTTTCTTAAGGTGCTCTAGAGAGCTTGCTGCTTTATCAGCAGAATTGGCGCTTTCATCGGCCAATGTTGAAATACTTACAACCTGGCGATTGATATCTTCAGCCACATGAGCTTGCTCCTCTACAGCTGCTGCCATCTGTATCGTCATATCGGATATATGCCCGACTGAGGCAACGATGCCTTGCAGCATATCTCCACTCTCAATGACTTTTGACAGCCCCTCGTCAGCGTCAGAAGCACCTGATTCAGCTACTTTAACGGCCTCGCTGGATTTTAGTGAGAGAGCTCTGACAATCTCGTATATTTCTTTCGTAGAATCTTGGGTACGTTTTGCAAGATTACGCACCTCCTCAGCAACTACGGCAAAACCTCGGCCTTGTTCACCTGCACGCGCTGCCTCGATAGCAGCATTTAGCGCAAGTAAGTTGGTCTGTTCAGCAATCTGTTCAATCATTTGAGCTGCTTGGGCAATTTTCGTCGTTTGTAGCTCTACATCAACAACGGATTTCGAAATGGTCTGGACAGTTGCTCTAAGTTTTTCAATAGAGGCGCTTGTTGTTTTGGAGAGTCCTCCACCGGTTTCGGCCAGATTAAATGCTTTATCAGCTTGTGAAGCGGTATTGGAAACATGATGCGATACCTCTGAAATAGTTGTCGTCATCTCATTCATCGCTGTAGCAACCTGAATCGTTTCAGATTGCTGGTGATCAATAACCTGCTTTGATTGTTTAACCAAGTCAAATGAGGAAAGTGTTTCGCGCGATACTCTTTTCGCGGCATCATCAATGCGGTTGATAATAGTTGTCAGATGAGCTTGCTGGCTCAATACAGAGACTTCTAATGCGCCAGTAAGTCCGGTCTTATTGGTGTAGGTTAGAACTGCGAGTTCATGCGAGAAAGAACGGCTTAGTAATTTCTTTAAGTCAGACGCTCTGGCGTGGTCTTTAACATTGACCCAAATTGCATAGATCGCAATGACGGCGAGCAACAAACTCTCTGATAACTCTTTGTAACCAAGAAAGAATGTCGCAAGCGCGATAGCGACAGACACCATTAAAAAAATGTTAGGCAGCGATATAGGTAACGGTTTAGGTAAATTACTTCCCGCACTCAAGCGGCGGTATAATCTGTCTGCTCTTTGTACATCTTCTGCTCTTGGACTTGAACGAACAGATTCGTACCCAATAACTTGTCCATTAGCTGTCACGGGTGTCACATAAGCGTCTACCCAGTAAAAGTCACCATTCTTACAACGGTTCTTAACCAACCCCATCCATGCTTTACCCTCTTTTAGATGCGACCACATCACTTTGAAAGCCATCGCTGGCATATCGGGGTGTCGAACAATATTATGTGGCTGGCCAATTAACTCCGACCTGGAAAATCCGCTTACCTCAACGAAAGCGTCATTACAATCAACAATATTGCCGTTTTTATCCGTAACTGAAATTAGCTTCACAGACGATGGGAAAGTTTTTTCGTTAGATGTAACAGGGAGGTTTTTGCGCATAGATAGCATCCGTGTGCATATTTAGCTTAGTAAATATACTCATCTTACATCATGTAGGTGGATTAACCTAGATGTATTAGTAAATATTTATATGCACCGAATTTGTGCAAACTGATTGAACTATCCTTATTTACTGTGCTAGGTGGGGTGTGTTTAAAAGTTTACATTACCGATTTAGCTTCTGATTTATCAACTTGGCATTTGCTACGAGTTCATTGATGTCAAATGTTGTACGACCTAACCCCATCAGTGGTATGAGTCCAACGACCATCGATGATAGCAAGATAATGTGATTGATTTTGTCTGTTTGAGTCTGCTCTACACCAGCATCATTAATTTGCTTAAATATTATCGTTCTGTAGTATTCTGCCAGTTTTTGCGCAATTTCTGGAGAGTTAATTGCCTGTTTCCAGATAAACACTATTATGTTAGCAACTTCTCGCTGAGATGTCTGTCGCATAAAGTGCTCTAGTGCATCATCCGAAACCAAGGTGTTTTTAGCATCAAAGTTTTTGTAAAACGATTCAGGAAGCAGTATCGTGTGTCTTTCGAGAAGTCTATCAATAATTGCCTCAACTAAAGCCTGCTTAGTTGGGTAGTGATAGGTCAAGTTTCCCTGAGAAATACCCATGTACTTAGCGACCTGAGTTACGGAAAATTTGTCTATTTCACCTGACTCGATAAGAGTAATAGCGGATTCAACGATCTTTGCTTTCATTAAGTAGAGTTCCTTGTGATTAAAGCGAGATTATCCTCAAAGTTCCTTCAGGGGGCATCTTAATTCAGCTCATAAAAGATGACTTTGATCTCAAATAACTAAAATCAAATCTTGGTTTCTAAGAGATAAATTACTCACTGAATATCATAGCTTGGCGCGTGGATGTCTGCTTGTTTTATAAATATGTTTAAGTGAGCCAATTTGAATCACGTTATACCTTTGACATAACATGACGAGCCTGAGCTGGCCATATCCCTACAAACTCAAAGCAGACGTTGAGGAATTTTCGTGCCTAAAGAAATATCTCCACTTATCGTTCAAAGTGAAGATCGTCTCTGTGCCCAGGCTGTGTGAAAACTGCTGATCACCTTTTGGTCTAAGTAGCAGGTTTTTATGATCAATCATTTTTAATAAAACGCCCCAAGCCAACTGCTTATTTACTAAAATTAATGGCATACGAAGCGATAGTAAGTGTGCTGATATTACCCACCATATAAAAGGCTCAGGCAGACACCAAGTAACCTTGTTTCCTGAAGCGCTGGATGATTTTGTTACTGAAAATAACCCTGTCCGAGTAATCGATATCTTTGTTGATGGTCTGCAGCTTACTTCCCTAAATAACTGATCCTAAATCTGCTACACCCGCTGTAAACCATGACCGCCGCCCGGAAACGGCGCTGCGTTATCCATAAAGTGCTCAACCTGCTCCAGTAAATCATCCATCGTTTTGCAGCAGTGGTTGCGTGTGATGGTTTCGTGCAAGGCATGCCACAGCTTCTCTATTTTGTTAACCCACAGGCTGTAAACCGGTTGGAATAACAACACGAACTTCGGGTTATTCCTCAGCCACGCCAATGTCTTGCGGCTCTTGTGGATAATGTAGTTATCCACCACCAGCGTAATCGTCTTAGCCCGCCGGTACTGCCGTTTCAGCTTGTTCATCAGGCTGATAAACAGCTCTGAGTTTTTACTCATTGAGCCAACATAGGTTATCTGGCCTGTTTTACTGTGTAGCGCGCCAGCCAGATAATGTTTTTTGTTCTTGCCAGGGGTTACCACCAGCCGCTGCTTGCCTTTATAGCCCCAGTCAGCACCAATTTTCGGGTTCAGGTGGATATCCACCTCATCTTCATAAAACACCGGATGCTCAGCGCTGCAATTATTCAATGCTTCATATATCGCTGCCAGTTTCTCTGCTTTAGCCGGGTCTTTTATCCGCAGTGTCGGTGCGGCTCTGCGCCAGACAATACCGATTTGTGGCAATAAACGCCGTATCGTTGAACTGTGCACTTTCAGACCCGTCAGCCGCTTCAGTACTACACTGAGCAACTCAGTGCTCCAACGCGAGCGCTGATAGCCGATGTCTCTGGGCCGGTGCTCAATCAGCAGTTTAAGCACATCAATAATAAACGCTTTGGGTAACTGCTGTGGCCGCCCGGTGCGCTGGCTTTCTAAGCCATCAATGCCGTCTGCTTCGTACCTGCTGAGCCAGCGGTTCACGCTGGAGCGTGCCGCTTGCAAAGCGGCTGCAACCTCTACTCTGGTTTTACCCTGTAACACCAACAACACTGCGTTGGCTCTGCGACTTAAAGCTTTATCACGGCTGCGCTGGACAATTTTTCTCAAACGGCGAGTTTCAGCGCCGTGCAAAAATGTTATTTTGTTCATACTCAATGCGTTTTGTTGATCTATTAGTTTGGCGACCGATCAGATCGCGCAAACCGCATTGAGTTCCTTTCCCTTAGTGATCTACTGTTAGGAACAGTTATTTAATAGGTGCAAAGATGGTTAACTGGAAAAAATATCCAACGACGTTTCAGCTATATTTGTACTCCATGTTTTTCATTGTGGTGTTACTTATCGGCAGTTTTATTGTTGTTGCTCATGAACAAGTCCGTTATCAACAAGCCGTAAAAAGTAGGGAAACATCAATTCGTTTGGCTGAAGAGTTGCGACAGTCTTCCAGTGATTTAGCGCGTTTGGTCAGAACTTACGTTATTACAGGTAAACCTGAATATAAAGAACAGTTTCAAGCAGTAGTCGAAATCCGTGATGGCAAAAGACCAAGGCCACACAACTACAGTTTGGCGTACTGGGATTTCAAGGCGATCGAGGCAGCTGCAGAAATTGATGAAACCAAACCACAAGAGATAGCCGTCCCGTTGGTGGAGTTAATGCGACAGGCCGGAGTGACGAAAGCTGAGCTGGAAAATTTGAAAAAGTCAAAAGCTCGTTCAGACGAATTAGTTGATTTGGAATACAGAGCTATGGCTCTGATTGAAGAACAAACCCCTACATCAGCGCAAAAACGTGATCAGGCTTTGGCAATGCTTGCTGACAATCACTTTATGGCGATGAAAGCTGAGATTATGCGGCCTATTATTGAAACAGAGCAGATGATCATTGCCAGAACTCAGTATGAAGTCACAATAGCAAATCAGCGCTTGCAGTTAGCGACAGCGGCATTATTTGTGCTTGGCGCTTTTTTGATCTTACTGATCTTTAAGGTAGGGCAAGAGCTCAGAAGAATCATCGGTTGTTCAATCCAGGATTTACAACAGACTATCACTGTTGTTGGTAGTGGAGATTTTTTGACACCTATTCAGGTCGATAAAAAATACTCTGACAGCGTTCTTGCCTTGATTGCGCAGACACAGCGTAAACTGGCCGAACTAAATTTGGCACACTTTAAAGCTATAGTGGATTCATCAGATGATGCCATTATCAGTAAGAACATCAATGGCATAGTTGCAAGCTGGAATCAGAGTGCCGAAGTTATATTTGGTTATACAGCAGACGAGATGATAGGTCAGTCATTAAAAAACATTATTCCACCGGACAGTTTACATGAGGAGCCCGGCATTCTTGCCAGTATCTCGCGGGGAGAAAAAGTGAACCATTTTGAAACCCAGCGTATGCATCGTGATGGTCATTTAGTAGATGTGTCTGTCACCATTTCACCGATTTATAACGCTGAGGGTCAAGTCATCGGTGCTTCAAAAATAGCTCGTGATATCAGTATGGCAAAAGCTGCTGAGGCTGAAATTCACCGCTTAGCATTTTATGACTCGTTAACGGGCTTGGCTAATCGGAGTCTATTAAATGACAGACTCAGTCAGGCAATTATCAAGTCCTGCAGAGACAGCAGGGTATTTGCGTTACTGTTTTTGGATTTAGATAATTTCAAAATTCTCAATGACACTAAAGGACATGACGCTGGTGATGAATTATTAAAAGAAGCTGCATTAAGATTAAAAGAGGTCGTGCGGGATAGTGACACTGTAGCCAGGTTTGGGGGGGATGAATTTGTTGTGTTGCTGAACGGTCCAGCTGAATGTTCAGCCGATCCTGATACTTGGGTCTGTAACGTTATTAACAAAGTGATTCAACGGCTTGCAGAGCCTTATCATGTCGCAGGAATCGTACATTGTTGTACTGCAAGCGTTGGCGCTACATTGTTCCGTGGGCAGCAATATACTGCAAGCGATTTGTTAAAACAGGCTGATCACGCTATGTATGAAGCAAAATATTCCGGAAAGAATTGCTTTAAAATATTTGATATGAATGATGGCGTTGTCTAATTGGTTGATCTCTATAGCTAAGAGTGTCCGCTATTCGCTCAAAGCTGAAGAACATTTAACTGGATGCTAGTTGAAACTGGTGGTAAACAGCCAGTGACCATGGCGGTAATTTGAGTTGACGTTTTGCACTGGGAAATCCAGTTTTGAATGTATCGATATGCTGGGTAACTTCCCGCAGATCGGCAAGATCACCAGACGCAATCATGGCGAGTGGTGTGCGGCCATCAAAAGGAGCATTGTCGTTTTTCATCCCCATAAACCCGCTAAGGTTCGAAGGGGTGTTGAAGGTCATCCGCAGTTCTTGATATATGTTCAGAAGGTAGCTCACCCGTTCAAACTGCCCTGTGTTTAACTGAGTTGTGTCTGGGGCCGACTTAAACTTGTGGTAGGAGAGTTCTGAGATCCCGAGGATCGTATGGCACTGTTCAGTAGTGCATCCCCATGACCGCAGGATTTTATCCGCAGCTTTAAAACCAGTCAGAGCCAGAGCTTCACGTTAGTTTGGTTGACTGGTTGGTGCTTGTAAATCGCTTTGTGCCCCTTAGTTCAGAGCATCCTTTAGACCTTTACCTGCTTTGAACGCTGGAATGTTGGTAGCCGCAATTTGGATAGTCTCACCTGTTTGCGGATTACGGCCTGAGCGGGCAGCGCGGGCTCTGCTTTCAAAGGTACCGAAACCCACCAGGCTGACATTGTCGCCTTCTTTTAATACCGCAGTGATTGAGTCAATAACGGCATCTAATGCGGCTTGAGCTGATGGCTTTTTGATATCGGCTTTGTGGGCAATTTTTTCAATCAGTTCAGATTTGTTCATGTTAGAAAATCCTTTTGAGCCATGCAATGAGTAGGCTTTGGTGTTTAACAATTGGGGCGTTAATAGTAACCGGCGGCTAATTTACATGGCTGGTGTGGGGATTGAAACTAAAAAGTAGTTGAGTGGTGTTGATGTGTTGTGATGTTCACTCATAGTGGTGAATATACAGGTTTTAAACAAATCATGTTAATTATTGTTTAGTATCGGTGATTATTGTGGTTATTTATAATTTTCAGTCTATAATCACCGCGTAAAGTGAATATATATAGGTGCGTGATGGCAAAAAAAGTGGTTCCAACCCAACAACCAGAGAACGCAGTGCTGACTGACGCAGCCACACTCGGTGTATTGATCCGTGCCAGACGAACCGCTCTGAAAATGAAACTTGAAGATTGTGCAGCTCTTTGTGGGATAGGCATTAATACGTTATCACGTATTGAAAATGGCAACCCCAACTGCACTTTAGGCGCTACCTTTGCAGTATTAAAAGGCTTAGGCATCCAACTGACAGACATCAGTAACAGCTCGGATACTGCGATAAATTCTGTCGATGAGGGCTGGGTATGAGCTATACCACACCTGTGTTTTATGGTCAGAACGCTGTAGGACAAATCCAGCTGGATAAAAGCACTGGCTTACCTCAACTGGATTATCATCAACTTTGGCAGCAAGAAGGCTTTCCGCTTTCACCTGCACTTTTTTTACATCAACCTCATCACCCCGCCAGTCTTTATAATTACCTGGATAACGTATTACCCGAAGGCGAAGCCAGGCGATTGTTAGCGCAGAATATTGGTGTGAGTGAAAAGCAGGTGTACCCTCAAATTCGTGAGTTGGGGCAGGATTTGTCTGGCGCTTTTGTGTTTGGCGATGCAACACCACAACTAGCTAAACCCAATTTTCGGCCTATTTCTTCAACGGAAATGCTCCTGAGACTGGAACAAAAAGAAGATGTTGGTCTGTTGATGTGGGACGAAAAGCCGCGTCTGAGTGTGGCCGGCGTTCAGGACAAACTCAACGTCTTCGTGGCTCCTGACGGCCAAATAGGATTTGGCGACGGCTCTTTGTGTTCTACCCATTTGCTGAAATTTGAGCGTAAAAACTGCCCCCATTTAGTGCTAAACGAATTCTTCTGTATGAAACTGGCTGAAAAGGTCGGTTTGGCGGTCGCACCTGTGCAGTTCATGCGGTTTGGGCATCACCCGGCGTTATTAGTAAAACGTTTCGACCGTAAATATGACCCAGCGGCGGGCCGGGTACTGCGTCAGCATGTGATTGATGGTTGCCAGGCGCTGGATTTGCCTCGCGACTATAAATATGAGCGTAACCTTGGCGATGGCCGGGATGTGGCACATATTCGTGATGGCGCAAGCCTCAGTAAGTTATTCGCTTTTTGCCGGCAAACACCAACATCTGCTGAGAACAGCTTGTGGCTATTGAACTGGCAGTTGTTCAATTTAATGATTAGCAACTATGACAGCCATGCGAAGAACTTGTCTTTTCATTATGGCAAGATGGGGAGCCAAATAGTTAATGGTGTAACTACTCAGCGTTGCCTATTCACTCAGAGTTACGATTTGGTCAACGTAGCGATGTTTGAACAGTTTAAACACAGTTTGGCCATGGCAATGGGCGACGAATTTGAGCCGGGTTCCATCCATGCTTACCAACTGGCTGATTTTGCTGAGACCTGTGGGTTAGATAAAAAGCTGGTCGCCAGAACGCTATCCACCCTCAGCAAAAACGTGCTGAGAGAATTAGATACCCTTGATGCTGATGCACTTATTACCGGGGACGCAGTTTTAAATGAAGCCGAACGAGATTATTGGCAATTGCTGCGACAACATGTAAAAGATCGAACCACACACTTGGCGGCACAGGCGCAGGACATCCCTGGTATTGTTGTGTAGTGCTAAGACAAGAGCATGCAATAAATTGAATTAGGTTCGATTTGCCATGCAACTCATTAGGCATAACTGAGCTTAGACATTAGCACAAACCGCTTTATTAATAGCCTTGGCCAGTCGACGGTCTGAAAATTCAGACCGTCAATTCAACAGTTTGAGAAAAAATGACTGGGAGCTGCGGAGTCGATCAAGCCTAAGTTTTTATTGAATGTTATATTTTTGAGTTTATGTTAATTAATTTGTTTACATTTATTTTTGGCTGTGCATAATCCACGGAAAATACCCTGGTTCAATTATGCACAATGTTTTCAAACTGAATTATTTAGCTCTGCGATTATCCGAATCTCAGACATCCACCACTACTGTTTCCCGACTGTTCACAACATCCACCAGAACACCCACCGCTCATCAAATTTCTTCAGCCTTGTTTGCCCTTAACTCATTGCGATGTGGTGGCTGTGTATTGGCTGATGAGGTAGGGCTTGGTAAAACCATTGAAGCCGCCTTGGTTATTAGCCAGCTCTGGTTTGAAGGGCGGCGGCGTATTCTGGTTGTTGCTCCGGTCATGTTAGTCGGGCAGTGGTTTGATGAATTGAGCGAACATTTCGGTTTGCCTGTTCGTGTCGTTACCAGTGGCCTTTGCAGTCAATTCAGGCAGCAACCTGAACAGTTAGTCGAATTATTTTTCCCGAAAACCCCAGCTGTTGTAGTGACGAATTACCATTGCGTGGATCAAAAGGATCTTCAACTGGATTTTAGCCATTACGATTTAGTGGTACTGGACGAGGCTCATGTAGTCAGAAATCTGGAAGTTCCGCCAACAAGACCATCTGAAGAGGACGAAGGCATTAAAACCTCCAGAGCCGCCAGATTACTGCAAGCTACTCATGGCGTGCCGAAATTATTGCTAACCGCTACACCGTTGCAAAACAGGTGGCAGGACTACCGGAATTTACTGCAATTTATTCAGCCTCATTTCAAAACCATCGATTCAGATAAAGATCTTGCTGGCCTGACCGAGTATTTGGTCGTTCGTAATCTCAGATCTGATTTACAGGCGCGTGGGCAATTGGACATTACGCAGCGTCGTTTATTACCTATATTTTTTAACCAGAGTGCTACTGCTCAGCATGATGAGTTTCAGGATCGGCTTCTCGGATTTATCAGCGATTTTTATGAGTGTGAGGGCCGCGGGCTCAGCCGTAATGGTGTTTTTATGCCGTTACTCAACTTGCTTGAGCTCGCTTTCTCACGCATTTGGGGATCTTCAAATCAAGCGCTGTTGTCTGTATTCAATAAATTGAGGCTGGAGATCATTGCTGCGCTTGATACCGCAAATTCTAAGCATGTACGGCAATCTGCAGGTGAGAGTAGCACCTATGAGCCAAATGAAACGTTGGATAACGATGCATTGGTCGCCTGTATGTCCACCTTCGAGGTTGAACCTGGCAGGCGAAAACCTCTTCAGCAGTGGTCAGTTCAATCACTACAACAACTACAATCTCGTTTAGAGCTGTTAATCCAACAGTTAGGCTTATTTGAAGTAAATCCCAAAATTAAACTGCTTGTAAACGCATTACCAAAGCTGTTGCAGGACCTTAAACAAAGACAAATGCCAGAAAAAGCAATCGTCTTTGTGTCGTTTAAACAAACACAACAGGAGGTTTATCAGCAGCTTCTCCAATCAGGTTTTTCCGTGAACGAACTCGTACTGATTAGTGGCGATAATAACTCAGAGCGAGTGACTGAAATTGTTGATCTGTACCGGCAATCATTGGGTTTAGATACGTTACCGCTTCATGATCAGAACAAACGTAAGGCGTTACTCTGGTATTTTCGCGAGCACGGTAAAATCTTGATCGCCACAGATGCAGCCAACGAGGGGTTGAACCTGCAGTTTTGTAATGTCCTGATCAACTACGATTTACCCTGGAACCCTCAGGTTGTAGAGCAGCGTATTGGCAGGGTGCATCGTATTGGTCAAAAATATGAGGTGTATATTTACCATTTGTTCAACCTGCAATATGGTGCAGACGCTCATATCGCCAAAAAGTTGGCAGAAAAAATCAGTGTGTTTAAGCGCTTTTTTCAATCCTCAGATGAAATTCTTAGCCACACAGAGTTTCAAATTCCGGCAAAGACTGACTTTTCAGAAGCAGAACAACAGCTGTTGCAGCACGAAATTTTGAGTATGTCAGTAGCTGATTTGTGTATGGGCGCAACGTCTGTAGATTGGAGTAAAAAATCTCAGAGTATTGCAGCTATGGTGCTGGACGTACATCGCGCGCCAGATCTGTGGCCAGATATGAGCAGTGCGGAGCAGCTTTGTACCGCACAACTTGGTTATCGTACATACCAGCAGCAGTTTGCCACTCTGCACGAGCAGATATACGGTATTCATCCTGCAACAACACACCTGTTGAGTACTGATAACGTTGCTAATGTTCAGAACGACAAAAACTCGTTGCTGATGTTTCATCAAATTAATGAGCTGGTTCAATGCTCATCTAGAAGCTTTGTGCCTTTTTACGGGCAGGGTAGGGTCGACTCACAGGAGTTATCCCTGGTTCCAGAGTCATGGCAAGCCTCACTAAATTCCGGTTTCACACTGGAGGTTTATCAATTGAGGGCTAGGGGGGAACCTTCCGGTAGTATTTCTGCTGTGTTGGGTTATTGTGGCGATGGCCGGATTTTGCCTCACGATATTGCAGAACAATTGTTCCTGGCAACAGAGCTACTGCAAGAGCCTGATCCTGCTGATACGAAAACTGCAGCGTGCTCAGGGATTAGTGATGAGTTACGGGCAGAGTTAGTTCGCGCTGATCATGTATCACAATGGATCAGTGAGCTCAGCACATTCGCTAAATACGACCAGAAACGCGATGAAATGATTCAGCACCACAGCAAAACTGCCTATAAAAAAGCGTTAAAACGGCTAGAACTTAAACGCCAACATCTAATTCGCTCTGTAAAAAACGCAGCAAAAAACTCAGAACAGTTGATGGCATCACTGGATGCAATCCAAAAGGAGCACGCAGAGCTAGCCTCTGAGTTTGCTGCATATTTGAAGAATACATCGCTTAGGGAACGGAGTCTGAGTGAATGCCAAACCACGGAGTTTGACGTGTTTGTTGTAGGGCGAGTGGTTTGCGGTCGAGTGAGGTAAGCCACTTAGCGGATATGAGTAAAGAGCTGATTAAGTGAGTTATTTAAATTTAAATCAGGTCCTTTTTTAACTGACCAATCATTTCCTGAATGCACAAATACCGGATCTTGTTCAGCATTTGCATCTCACCGGCTTTACCTGGGTGCGAAGGCTCTGCTTCAACTTGTGAAATCAACTTGTCGGCTGCCGGCAAGATGTCTTTCATCATTTGCACCAAAACTCTTAATGAAAGGGCTTTAGGCAACCCAAGCGCCAGCCCAAATTGCAAGACGTGCTCCTTCCTCAACTCTCCAAACTGAATCGCATCCCCCATTCTTTGTGATAAATCCTCACATGGATGCTTACCAGGTATTGTATAAATGATGGTACTTAATAGGTCATAATGAGGCATTAGTTGATAGCCGCGGTCAGTTAATCGGAAGGATAGGTTTTTCAGATGTGCGTCACTATTACCAACAATAGCGTTGAACAGAGCCCATCTGAAGATGGCCAGGCGAGCTGGGCCTGGGGCAATACAGCTATCTGAGAGTTTTTTGAGGCTTTCGACTGTACTCGCGCTGTATTTTTCCCTAAATGACAACCCTAAAAGCTGGCATCCATCCATGACATGTAAACGACGAACATCCGGATACTCACCTGACCTGTCAAAGCGCTCCACGATATAGACTGGCGCTGGCAGGAAAATATGGTGAACGTCAGGCACAGACAGGCCGCAGGCCTTGGCCAGAGACATCACGAACCACTCATTACGAGTAGTGAAACCGTAGACATCTGGCTCTGAATGTTCCGGTTTTAAAATATGAGTCGATGGGAACTGGCCGGCCGGCTCATAGAGCTGCCCATCTTTGAAAATCACCAGCATTTTGTGTTGAGCGCCAGCTAATGACATTTTCTTTCGCCCACTATCATTCATAGGTAGCTTGGGAAGGTTTAAAATCCTCTCATTCATTTCTTCTGACGTCAGCGGATAAACCTCGCCAGGCTTTAATTCAACGCCTGGTTGTAATAGTGTGAACGCGCCAGCCGACTCATGGCCAATAGCAATAAGAAGAGCGAACGCGTCGCCCGGTTCAACATGAGCTGATTTTTCAAGCAGGGTTCTGGCGTTCTCTTCGGGTAACAGATTATCAAAGAACCACTGAACCGGACGCGTTGTTGCTCCATCCAACTGACGGCCGGCCATAAAAGCAAGCCCCGGGATGATGTTAAAGCCATGGGCCAACCAATCAGTAGCGTACTCAAAACCCCAAATGGAAGATTCTTCTATTAATTTGCCTACAAAAGTGCGGTCAAGATAAATGATAAGCTCTCTCATGACCGGCGTACCCGTTTACTGTTCAGAATTTTTTCCCATACTTCCAATGATGTCTTCGGGCTTTTGCGACATGATTTTTCATCGACCTCTGACACAAAAAACTTCCGACTTATTAGTGACGGCTCTCCCGATTGGACATATGGCGACGAAAAAACACTGTTGATGTTGTTTTTTTCCGATTTATTTTGCTTGGCCAGCAACGCTTCGATATCTGGTGGTAGAGTAAGCTCGACTCCAATACCCAATGACTCAAGCACCTGCAAAACCTTACCGATCTGCGCGGTTTCTTTCCCATTTTCCAGATGGCTCAAAAATGACTGTCCGGCATTGGATAGTTGCGCGGCGGTCAGCTGGTCCAAATCCTGACTAATCCGCGTGATACGAATGACCTGGCCAATATCAGCCACACTTTTAACAGGCACTTTCATAGGAAAGCCTCAATAATTTGTGCGAACAAACAAAATAACTATAGAATACCACTCAATATATGACAATTTATGCGTTCTAACAAGTTATGTAGTGATTGCGAGCGGATGCACCATAACTTATGCGAATGAACATGTTAGTGCATCTATTGATGATATTAGACAATAACTTGTGCGTTAAAATAAGTTAGATAGTTTGGCGCGGTTTCTGGGTTATAACTTATACGAACAGATGAATTACAACTTGCCGCGACCGATGCACTGCAACTTCCTGCGGCGATATTGCAAATAATCGGCGATTTATCTATGTTGCGCCGGTACGCGTGTTGCGGCGCAAGAACCTAGGCTGAGATCACTTATGATATACAGGCTTAATAAAAAATCGAATCTCCGCAATTTTAAGGCAAAGTAGAGATTCATTTTTACTCAGGATTTATCTTCACAACCTTAATCAACTACTCACGTAAAATCCCACGGATCACCGTAATAAACCGCCACCAAAAAACAAAATAATTTTAGTGCGTGATTAGTACATACAGCGGAGTCGGGTTCGCCGTGCCGTGTGAATTTTACCGAGACGTGGAATGGGGTCACATACGAAACTCTCTTATTATCAGGGTTGTATAACGCTCCGGTTTTATCGGTGATGATGAGTTGGCGCTGGTCTAACAGTTCAGAAAAATCAGTCAAAAATTTATTTAGATCTACCGTGGTTTTCAGGCTAATACGGCTGTGGGTTGCGTTGCTACCTAGTAAAACCAGTTTGGCAACTTCAGTTAATTTTTGTCCGAGCTGGTGCTGGTGCATTCGTTCAGTCAGCTGCACAAATATTGCCCGGTCAGCCCTGTCGTGCAGCGGGGCTGGCATAAATGCTGGTGCGCGTTGCAGCGGAATGATCCTGGAGTTTCCATTGCGGCTTTTTAATTCAGCCAGCGCCTGTGCTCGTTGGTGCCATTGTCTGAGTTTGCTCTCTGGTATTAAAAAATATTGTTCAACATCATGGTAGTTGAGTCCTGATTCGATAGCTCGCAATGCCTGGTGGCAAATTTCCATATCCTCGACTGTAGTGGTCGGCAACCAAGTTTCCGGCCGATAAACTGCTACTGTGGTCTGTTCCCTCGCCAGTTTTTTACTGAGTAAATCTGGAATGGCTGAGAGGGTAAACTGGCGTTTTAATGACGATATTTGGCGCCCGGAAGCGTTTGTAAGTGTCTGCAGCGTTATTGGATTAACATCAGTTTGATGATTTTGTAGAGCCAGCCCAGTCAGTAGTGGTGCAAGATGTACATAGGATTTGATAGTCATTTCTATGGTGCCGTGACCAGCTATGGTTACCAAGTTCTCATAGGAATTTTTTGATAGCATTTCGGCTAACTCGGCGCTAACTTTCGCGCTGTATGGCACTAAGTTGGAGCTAAGTGCTGCCGGCAATTTATCTAAGAGTTGGTAGTGACTGATGAGAGCCAGTCTGCTGAGCGCGGTGTGACGAAAATGATGAAACGTCCATTTAGTGGCAGGAGAGAGTTCACGGAGCAGGGCGGACACCCAGCTCGCTAGTTGATTGCCATCTAATTGCTCTGTTGGTGAACCATCATAATGGAACAATAAAAATTCAGAATGGCCTGCGGCCGTTGCCCGGCGCCTTGCGAGCTGGGATAAAAACATATCCAGTTCGTGGTCTAACAACAGTTGCATCGGGAGTAGCCTGCGGCTATTTGGGCTTTTGTCGTTTCCGTATCGGTTGCTATGAATGAGCACTGTTGGCTGCTCAGCGGTACTGCAATCTCTGAGCTGGATTTTTAACACCTCGCTGATCCGCAGGCCCAGTCGGAATGCCATGATGCACGCTAATATTAGTTGTTGTGCCATGCCGGGATTGGGCTCGGTGCGCCAGATTAAATTGCACAGTCGAATGAACAGCGACTCGTCTATATAACCTGTCCGGACACCCTCAACAGGAGCCGATTTGGCATCAGGCCATTGAACAGTTGTGACAGAGTGAGTAGCGATTAAAAAATTATGGAATGAAACCAGCCTATCTCTGCGGTAAATCACGGCCTGAATTTTTTCAGGTTGTTCCAGTAGACGCTGGTAAATTTCAGTCCAGGATCCCGATGAAAAATCCTGCCAATCCATCCCATGCAGAGCGTTCAACAACGATTTTGCGAATGCGTTGTAATACCGCAATAGGCTACTAATTTTTATATGTTTTTCAGATAGTTGTTGCACACCCCACAGTGCCAAATCTCGCAAAAGGCCGCCAGTTGTTGTTTCTGCTAGTTTTTTTAGTTCACGGAGCGAGTGAGACATGCTTGCCTTTAGCTCTCCGGCAGGGGGCTTGAGCGAATTTATTAACTGCTGATAGCTGTGACGACTATCGTGCGAATGAAAAAATTGCTCAGCGGATCTCTTGCCTCGCGGAGGCAGGCTTTGCGCCTGCCGAGTACTTAACGGGTTGAATAGATGTTTGAATTGCTGGTGATTCAGGCAGGCATGGGGACAGCTTCCGTTAGCGGTATTGCGTAATAACTCTGTGAGACCCGCACAATCTGGAACGGCGTGAATCGCTGCAGCTAAAATTCGTTGTTTTCTTTTAGGTAGTGTAATACCCAGTTGCTCTGCCAGATCATGCACTAGACTCAGTGCCGATTCTGCTGTCGGTATAGCGCAGTGCTCAAATAGTCTTGACTGGAACCAATAACGCCACAACAACAGCGTGAATGGATCCAAAAAAAGTTGATGCTGGTAACCGGTAAGAGAGTTTATTAATCGTTGAGGATGCTCAAATTCCAGCTGCAACCATGCTATGTTCTCAACCAGATGCAGTGCCGAGCTGTCGTGTAATTGCGATACAACAGCACCTAACATCTGCATTGAATTCAGACCACTATGCACAATAATCGAGCTCAGCAATACCCGCAAAAAGTCGCTGGCGGTGGTCTGCGGCTCAATAGGGTAATTCAACAATGCATCACTGAATTGCCTCAGGTTATTTTGCAGGATAAAAAATTCTTCTTGTCGACGTTGCGGCCTGCTTTTCCATTTCTCATTTCGTTTGAATTTACTAAATTCGGCAGTGTTGAGTACGAGTTGGCGCAAAAACTTTCGCACCTTCGATTTGTTCGAATGTGCAATAGTTGATTGATTCACTGTGGTTTTTAGCCATTTTCGCAAATCGGCAAAACTGCAATCCTGCGGCAATTCAGTGAGTTTTGGCATCAATTGCTCTGCAAGTTTTCTGCAGCGAGCCCAATGATTTTTGATTCTGTTTTGGCGACACAAACTACCCATTAAAATTCACCGTTTTGATCTTGAGGCTCAGCAGTAGGCCATTGAGCTGTTTTGCTATCAGCGCAGCGCCACTGCCATCTGCTGCTAACGATTTTTCGCCATGGCCAAAAAAGTAATCAAAGCTCGCCTGAGAAAATTTTCCTTGTTGGATCAAAGGCCGAAATTGTGTTGCCAGATAATGCCGGTACCAATTGAGCGGGAGTTTGGTAAATAGCTGAAGTTTTTCGTAATAGTTTTTTTCGTAATGATTGTTCAGGGCCTCAATAATATCGGCTAGCAACGCATGCATTTTGGACGGCGTGACCGGAATTACTGCGGTTCTCTCCTCGAAAAAGAACAGGTCGCCTAGGTTTTGTAGTGCAGATTTTGCAGCATGTTTTAAATGTTGAGGGCTGGCATAACGCTCGGCTGTTTGTTGGAGGTGGCTGATATAGGCCGTTAACTGTTTCTGAGCCAATTCTGGCAACACAATAATTCGCGGCTCAAACTCTAAATTTTTATCATTGACCCTACAGGTTTTCAGGTTGTGGTCAAAATGGTTGAGCCTCTCAAAAGGGGAGTTGATCGGTCTTTGACAGGTCGATAGCTGCAGTATTAGCAGCGCGTGTAGTGTGATTCTATTGTGCCGGGATAAACTTCTCTGATCAGATCTTTTATACAGAAATTTAAACAAATCTGTTAGTAAGGCTGATACTTCAGGCACACGGGTTGACCCCAACCAGCCCTGTGGAACCTCGCAATCAGCCATGAGAAACGCGGACGCGGTGACCGTTTGTATATGGTGTAGATAGCGTTCCTTAGCCTGTTGCAGTTGTCCTGACTCGACAAAAACATAATTGTTCAGTACGTCTTTTTTAGCGCTACGCCCTGACAGGTGAGAGCTTAAAACTGAATCTGATTCCACGCGCTGAAAATAGGTCGATTGATAGCGTGCCAACACAGCTTGGGACAGCCGCAGGCCGTTCGCCTGATTAAATTCACTGAGTATTTCTCTAGTTTTTTGGTCATTGATTAACGCTATATCAACAACAAAAGGCCATTGATATTTTAGTCTGACCTCAAAGTCGTCATTCAGGCAATCTTGTGTATAGTTGATCCCCTTAGGTAGTTCCAACTGATAACGTACAGAGATCCCATTGTCATAAAATTTTATGATTTCATGTTGCACCAAATTTTGAATAGGAGTTTGGTCATCCTGTGGTCGCGATGGCAGTAACACGCCAGCTAATAACAATGCGATCAAATAAGCCGCGTTTGACTGTTCACTTGGAGATGCCGACACAAGCTTTTTTTCTAAAAAGTGCGTGAGGAGCTTCAGACTGCCATCGTTTAAATTATTACCCTGAGCCGGCATAGTGGTCGGCGCACGTCTCATTAATGGAGCAGAAATTTTTGTTTCTACAGTATCAGTAGGATAGAGCGCAACAGGCGCAAATTTTTGCCTAATTTTTGTGATAGCTGGGCGCTGTGCTCGCAGATATTCAGAGACTTTACGCAGTTCAATGTCGAGTTGGGACTGAGCTGGTGCTGTTAAACCCAATAGAGTGTGCAGCCAGGAGTCTAATTGAGGATCCGTCAGGTCAGCATCAGGCTGTGGGAACCCAGAATTATGTTTACCCCTGCCAACCATTCGAATAGCCTGCGCGCAGGTTTTAAGTATTGAAGGTGTGTCGCCGGGTTCATAACCCCGCCAGTCAAAAACCAGCTGTAACAACAATCTCAGTGCCGCTCTCGTCTCTGGCTGCATTTCTGGGTAGGGAAACACCAGTGCCGCCAGCAGCTGATAATTTGAAATTTGATGTCTGGTTTTCAGTGCCGCCCAGAGCGCCTGTGGTGTAGACCACTCAGCACAGCTAATCTGACATTGGCTCAGCTCCAACAGTTCGTTACTACGCTCAGGTAACAACTGCTGTGCAACCTGCACAACCAATTGCAGCACAGGTTGACCATCAAAAAATTTCAGTTCAGCTGGGAGCTGTTCAAAATTGTTCATTTTGCGGCCCCCTGTTGTCTGATTTTATGTGGGGAATTCCCTGACCGATTCAGACAATTGCGGTAATGCCGATGATTTTTCAGCGACCTGGATTGATCAGACAACCCTAGCTTTTCACACAGAGTGCCGACAGTAACGTAGCCAGTGACCGGTAAGCCTAACATTAATCTAAATGTTGCGAGCAGTGCCTGATTGCGTATTATTGGTAACTGCCCCCTGCGGTTTTTCAGGAACAATCGATCCAGCAGATCAACACGTTGAATTGGAGAAATAGCAGAGCAGATAGTCAGCAAATCATTTAATAAAAATGTAAGGGCTGCACTGTGATCAGAAAACGCTCGGGCGTATTGTTCAGCGGATTCCTTCTTCAGATCCACACTATCGTGCAACTGAAAAAATGTGCCCAAAGGCATCAGATAATAATGCTGGTCTTGGTTTTTGATAACCCGCAGGTCACAAAATTCAAGGTGGGCGATTATTTGGGCGGACCAACCGAATTCCAGTTGTTCATTAATTAAAGCCGCAGTCAGTTCAGCAAATGCTGGTAACCATTCAAATTGTTTTATAGGGTCGCACATAAAATTTTCTCTTAATTTGCGCGGAGATTATTCGAGATGAATGTTTCATGCAAGTGTTATTTGTGATTTATTAAATAATTAAATGTAAATTTAATGTTCATATTAATTTGTTTTTTGTTTGTCAAATGATACGCGGCCTTTAGATTGGTAAAAGATAGGTGGGTGAGTAGAAGAAAGGTCCATGTCTTTAATTTATATTTTATCCAATTGATAAATTTAGAAATCTCTGAATAATAACTATGTGTGCAGGCTGTAGGCGTTATTATTTGTTTTCTGGCAGGAAGTGGCAAATTAATTGTTGACGGCCCTCGTGTTTATAATGTCCGCGTAACCTCCTTGCATGTTTTTTACATATTTCGATTTTGTACTTTGTTCTATTGTCTGCTCAAATTTCGGATGATTTTAATTTCTATTTTTGAGCATTGTATTGAAGATAAATCCGTCCTCATACGTATGTCTTTAGCGAGCTAACATCATGATTCATATGTGATTTCCAACACTTTAAAAGCCCCTGATTTTTGATCTCGCTTTACATTTACCCTCTGGCAATGTTCCGCGAGAAACGCAAAAACCTTACCCAATTCCGCAGCTGCGAATTTCGGGGTCGTCCGGCCACTCATTTCGGTGTGAACCGGCCAGTCATTTCGGTATCGTCCGGCCACCTATTTCGGTGTGAACCGGTCAGTCGTTTCGGCGTCAATCGGTCACCTGTTTCGGTGTGATCCGGTCAGTCGTTTCGGTGTCATCCGGCCATCTTTTTCTTTCTTCGTTTCAGGTGCTGCGGCATAACTGGGGTTTCCCTGTTGGCCGGAGTTTGTATGACACGCAAAAAGAAAGTGATGAGAACCGATATGAGAACTTATCTGGATGTGTTCCGGCTGTGTTTTGACGATCAGCTTTCCCACCGCCAAATTGCCCTTGCCTTGGGCATTGGCCGTTCGACTGTGACTGATTTAATTGCCCGTTTTAATAACCTCAACATCGCATGGCCGCTGGCCCCCGACATCTGTTTAAACACTCTGGACCAAGCCCTGTTACCAGGACGCGATTACCAAACCAAACGGGTGTTGCCCGACTGGTTACGTATCGATGTGGAGCTAAAAGATCCGAAGCTGACCAAGCAGTTATTGTGGCAGGAGTACCAGGCTGAGCATGGTCACGCAGCGCTGGGGTACACCCAGTTCTGTGAACATTACCGCCGCTGGAAAGGCTCGCAGCGCCGTTCTATGCGTCAACAGCATTATGCAGGCGAGAAACTCTTTATCGACTTCTGTGGCCCGACCGTGCCTATCGTTGACCCGCGCACCGGCGAAATCCGCAAAGCCGCCATCTTCGTCGCCACCTTAGGTGCATCCAATTACACCTATATCGAAGCCTGTGCCGGACAGGATCAGCAATCCTGGCTGATGGCCAACAGCCGTTGCCTGAGCTTTTTAGGCGGCGTACCGACCTTATTGGTGCCGGACAATCTCAAGGCAGCTGTAGTCAAAGCCGATAAGTTTGAGCCGACCATCAACAGCGATTATCAGGCGCTGGCGCGGCATTACCGCTGCACCGTGATGCCTGCGCGGCCCTACAAACCGAAGGACAAAAGCAAGGTGGAAGGGGCTGTGTTGATTGTTGAGCGCTGGGTATTAGCGCGGCTTCGTCACCACACGGTTTACTCGCTGGAGGCACTGAATCAGGCCATTCGATTGTTGAATCACCAGTTGAACGAGCGGCCAATGAAAGCCTATAACGGCCTGAGCCGTAAAGACTTATTCCAACAAATCGACCAGCCTGCGCTCAAAGCACTGCCTGCATACCCGTATGAATACACCGAATACAAAGTGGGTAAAGTGGGATTGGATTACCACCTCCAGTTCGATAAACATTACTACTCGGTGCCGCATGCCTTGTGTGGTGAGCGGCTGGAAATACAGGCGACAAGCCACATGATCCGGGTGCATCACAAAGGCCAGTGTGTGGCCCAGCATGTGCGAAGCAGCAAAGCCTTCGCCCACACCTCAGAGTTATCGCATCTGCCACCGGCGCATGCCGCGCATCAGGAATGGGGGCCAGAGCGATTTAGGCAATGGGCAGAACAAATAGGGCCGGAGACGCTGGGTGTGGTGTTGGCAATAGAACGGCGTAAAGCCCATCCGATCTTAGCCCAGCGCGCCTGCCTGGCGCTGCTTGGCCTGCAAAAAAGCTATGGCAGCAAACGGCTGGAATGCGCCTGTGGTATGGCATTGCAGCAGCAGGCGACGTTCACAGGCTTTATTAAAAACCTGCTGAAAAACGGCTTAGATCAAACCCAGCCTGACGCCGAAAGCAGCGGCCCAGCGCTTCGCCACACCAACTTACGTGGCCCTCACCACTACCAATAAGGACAGAATAATGGATCTGATCATGACGCAATTACGCCAGCTGAAAATGGCAGCGATGGCCAAGGCGCTGGAACTGCAACGGCAAAACCCGCATAACTACAGCGGCTTAAGCTTCGAAGAACGGCTTGGCTTGTTGGTGGAACAAGAGCAGTTATCGCGCGACAACACCCGCCTGATGCGGCTGCGCAAAGAAGCAGGGCTGCGGCTTCGGGCCAGCCCGGAGGAACTGAAATACCCGGCACGGCGTGGCATACGGCCAGAGCAACTGACACCCTTGCTGCAAGGGCATCACCTGAACTATGGCCAAAACGTGCTGATCACCGGAGCCACAGGATGCGGCAAAACCTATCTGGCCTGCGCACTGGGAGAACAAGCGTGCCGACAGAACAAAAAGGTGAGGTACTACCGGCTGGGCCGACTGATGGAAGCGCTCAAACTGGGGCATGCAGATGGCAGTTATTTAAAGCAATTAAGCCAGCTGCAAAAGCTCGATCTGCTGATCCTGGACGATTGGGGGTTAGAAGGGTTTAAAGGAAAACAAATCAGCGATCTGCTGGATGTAATTGAAGACAGATACGAGGAACGCAGCACAGTGATTGTAAGCCAACTACCGGTCAGTGAATG
>JACCEA012424362.1_pt1 | contig 38090 bp, 9 predicted proteins | sample 7449851 | NCBI WGS metagenome assembly JACCEA01 (sample SAMN15323453, study PRJNA562643) | freshwater metagenome | isolation source: river surface water | place: USA:Blue River Watershed | collected 2017-08-18 | reverse complement strand
GGTCACCCCATCCACCGTTGATGCCCTGATCTAAAACAAGAAGATCGTGAGGGCGCCCGAAGGCCGCGTGATCGTGTCGGCTCAGGCTTACAACGAGCTGGCATCGGGTGTTATCAAAAACAGCGGCGAGATCAGCGCGGCCGGCATCACCAAGGTGGGCGGCAAGATCGTCCTGGGGGCAAGCGCCGAGTTGGCCAACAACGGCACCATCGACGCGAGCTCGGCCGTGGCCGACGGCGGCAGCGTCAGCATCGACGCCGACAAGGTCACCCATTCCGGCCTGATCACCGTTGCGGGCGGCACAGCAAATTCGGCAACGGGCGCGACGGTGGACCTGTCGGCTTCGGCCAAGGGCGGCGAGGTATCGATCGCAGGCAACTATATATATATATAGAGGGCGCTGCAAAAATCGATGCGACCGGCACCACCGGCGGCGGCAAAGTGCTGGTCGGCGGCGACTGGCAAGGCGGCGGTGATCTGCGCCATGCGATCCAGGTCGCAATGGATGCGAATGCGTCTATCGATGCGAGCGCCATCCTCAAAGGCGACGGCGGCACGGTCGTGCTGTGGAGCGACATCAGAAATCCCAACTCCATTACCCGCGCTAACGGCGAGATCAAGGCAATGGGCGGGGACGTCGCCGGCAATGGTGGACGGATTGAGACCTCTGGTCATTCGCTCGACCTGCAGGGCGTGCGCGGAGGTGCTGCTGCAAGTAATGGCGACAGCGGTACATGGTTGCTCGATCCGTATAACGTCGAGATCACGACCTTCGACCAGACCGTATCGCAATCGGGAGGTACCTACACGCCAAGCGGCGACAGCTCGAAGATCAATGTCTCGACGGTCAACTCGCTGCTGAGTGGTGGTACCAACGTGACGATAACGACGGGTTCGTCGGGAAGTAACGAACTCGGTGACATCATGGTCACCTCGAATATTCTGAAATCGGGTTCGGGTACGGCGACGCTGAGACTGCAAGCTGCAAACTCGATCATCGTCAATGGTTCGATCAGTCACGATACCAGTGCAGGCGTCACCGGAAAGCTGAACGTAGAGCTCGATGCCGACAACAACCTGGGATCGCGGGATGGCGGCGGTATCGTTTTGCTCAATAACGGGATTACGACGAACGGTGGCTATTTCAGGTCTGGCTCCTCGGGCGCTAGCACGGGCGGCGATATCTATGTAGGCGGTGGTTCAACGGCCATTAACCTCACGACCGGTGGCGGACAAGTTGATATCAACGGTCAGGTCATCATCGGTAATACAAGTGCGACCGGCTTTACCGTCAGTAGCGGTGGTGGTGACATCAATATTGCGAGAGCGATTGATAGCGGCAACAGCTATCAGTATGTAGCGCAGACCGCAGGTCAGGGTTCGTGGTTGCAGGCAGCACAGTTCGCAAAGAATGGTACCAACGGTGGATCTGCAACTGGCGACAGCTATCTGATTTCGATTACATCGAAGCTCGAGAACTCGATCGCGACCTATGTCGCAGGCTACAAAGGTGCATGGATAGGCGCGTATCGCGATCCGAATTCCACCAGCTGGTACTGGGTCGGTGGTCCTGAAGCAGGCGGGACGTATGCGACGAATGGCGCATCACCTTTCACTGCGGTATCCGGAGCGAATGGCACGTCTTTCTTTACGCAAGGCGGCGGCACGGGAGGCGCCAACGGAACGCTGACTGCCACCGGCAAGTATCAAAACTTTGGTAATGGTGAGCCGAACGGCGTGGGTTCGGGTGGTGAAAACGTCGGTCAGTTTTTTGGCACACTCGGTCAGTGGAATGACCTGGGTCAAGCGACGACCTACACCAACTCGACCAGCCAGTATGCGGTGTGGGGATATGTTCGCGAGACGAATGCCGCGCCGAGTCGGATGACGCTGAATGCAGGTGCCGGTAATGTCACCTTGTCTGGCGCCGTCGGTAGTTCGAAAGAACTCGCGTCGCTGACGGTTACCGCGAATAACTTTACAGCTTCGTCGATCAAGACTACATCCGCGCTGAATGTAACCAACAGTGGAACCGGATCGATCACGCAAAGCATTTCCGGTGCAACGGGTCTGACGAAAGAAGGCGCTGGCACACTGACGCTGAGCGGCATCAGCACCTATACCGGCGCCACCAACGTCAATGCCGGTACGCTAAAGATCGCCAGTACCGGCGCCATCTATTGCGATTCCACTTGCGGCAGCGGTTCGCAATTTGGCGACGTGGCGACAGCCATTGCCACCGTCAATAGTGGCGCGACGCTTGAGCTCACGAACTGGAACTGGGCCGGTAATCTGGGTGAGCGCTACTACGATGCCTATGCACTGGTCATCAATGGCGGCACCCTGCGTTACTCCGGAGGCACTGCGGGCAGCGCGAATACAGGCGGCCGCGGGCTGACTGTTGGCGCACTGGGTGCGACCTTCGATTCTGCGACGGCCGGTGTCACCTGGTATTTGCAAGACAGCGGTACGGCATCGTACAGGGCGGTTTTCAACGGCAATGTCGCTTTCAGCGGAGCTGGTGACATTCATTTTGCACATGCAATCACCGGTACCGGCTCACTGACCAAGACAGGCACCGGAAAGCTCACGCTGACGGGTTCGAATACGTATAGTGGGGGCACCACGATCAGCGCCGGCACGATCGAGATCGGCACGACGGATGCCGGTGCCGTGGGTACCAATGGCACGCTAGGCTACGGCAACGTCGTCAACAATGGCGCACTGGTCATCAATCGCAGCAATACCTATTTGCTCGCTGGCGTTCTATCCGGTAACGGCTCGCTGACCAAGCAAGGTTCAGGTTTGTTCGGACTGACGAATGCGAACACCTATACAGGTAATACGACGCTGTCGGCAGGCACGCTGGGCGTGTACAACAACACGGCACTGGGCTCCAGTACCTTGACCGTGGCCTCGGGTGCGAGCAATGCATCCTTGCTGTTCGGTCGTGCCGTGACTGGCTTTGGCAACAATGTGGTGCTGAATGGGAATGCCACATTTGACCTCGATACGTCGGTCGAGTATCTGCTGGTGGGGGGCGGTGGCGGTGGCGGCGCACACGTCGGTGGCGGCGGCGGCGGCGGCGGTGTGCTGAGCGGGTCGGTCGATCTGGGTAGCAGCAACCTGAACGTCACCGTGGGTGCCGGTGGTACGGGAACCATCAATAATTATGGCTCGTTCACGCTGGGAAGCAACGGGCAATCGTCCAGTCTGAGCAACGCATCCTTCAGCGTGACGGCGCTGGGTGGTGGCGTCGGCGCATCGTGGACAACGCAGACCGCGAATGCTGGTTCGACGAACGTAGCGTCCGGTGGCGGCGGTGCTTCCAACGGCCCGGGTGCGGGAACGTCTGGCCAGGGCTTTGGCGGTGGTACCGGATACAACTCGAGTCCCTACGCGGCAGGTGGCGGCGGCGGTGCCGGTGCCGCTGGCGGTAACGGTGTCGTACCGACCTACGATTCGAACGTCAACGCCGTCGGCGGTGCCGGTGGTATCGGCCTCGCATCATCGATCAATGGCACGACCCAATATTATGGTGGCGGTGGCGGTGGCGGTGTTCATGGCACCGCCAGCTACTTCTATGGCGCTCTTGGTGGCGCCGGTGGTCAGGGCGGTGGTGGCCAGGGTTCGCCGCTGACGACGACCGTGTCCGGCACATCGGGCACCACGATCTATGGCATCGCTGGCTCAGCCAATACCGGCGGTGGTGGTGGCGGTAGTGGCGGGCACTTGTCTAATACGGTCAGCAAGGGCGGCAATGGTGGTTCCGGTATTGCGATCGTTCGCTACATCGGCGGCACGGCGGGTAGCGGTGGCGGGCCAGTCGCGGGCAACGGCACGGCATCGGGCTACACGCTGCACACGTTTACCAGCACGGGTAGCAGCACACTGGCACTGAACCCGGTTGCCGTAACGCTGACCGGCGCCATCAGTGGTGCCGGTGCGATGACAGCGAATGCCACCGGCGGCACGATGACCTTCAGCGGCAACAGCAGCTACACCGGCGCTACGTCAATCACGGGCGGTCTGGTTCAGACGAATCACCTGAATGCACTCGGCAACAACTCTGCGCTCACGATGAGCAATGTCGTCGGTGCGCAGATGCAGTTGCTGAACAGCCTGAACATCGGCTCGCTCGCTGGCGGTGGCGCGAACGGCGGCAATGTCGTGATTGGTAGTGGCATGACGCTGAATGCCGGTGGCAACAATACCACCACGACGTATGCTGGCGTGATGTCGGGCGCGGGTGCCTTGACGAAGAGCGGCACCGGTACATTAACCCTGACGGGTTCCAATACGTATTCCGGTATCACCACGATCAGCGGCGGCTCGCTCCAGGTCGGCAACGCCGGTACGACGGGCACACTGGGTACCGGCAATGTGGTTGATAACGGCTCGCTGATTTTCAACCGTAGCGATGACCTGATCTACACGAACGTCATCTCTGGTACCGGCGGACTGATCAAGCTGGGCACCGGCAAGCTGTCGCTGATAGCTGCCAACACTTACAGCGGCACGACTACGCTGTCGGCGGGCACGCTGGGTGTGTACAACAACACGGCGCTCGGAACGAGTTCGGTATCTGCACAGAACAATACGTCCTTGGTGTTCGGCCGAGCGGTCAGCAGCTTTGCCAACAATGTCTCGCTGAGCGGCAATGTGACCTTTGATCTCGATACAAGCATCGATTACCTGATCGTCGGTGGTGGCGGTGGCGGCGGTTCATGGACCGGCGGCGGCGGCGGTGGCGGCGGTGTGCTGGCCAACAGCATTGATGCAGATCTCGGTGGCAGCCTGACCGTAACGGTCGGCGCAGGGGGTACCGGTGCGTATTACCCGACGAATGCGGGAACCTTCATTCCCGGAACTAATGGCGGTTCGTCCAGCCTTGTCTCGGCATCCGGCACGTTGAACCAGGTGGCCTTGGGCGGCGGTGTCGGCGCCAGCTGGAATGCGCAGGCGGTCAACAATGGTTCGACGAACGTGAGTTCGGGCGGCGGCGGTGGCGGCAACCCGATCGCAGGGGGGAGCGGCACGGCCGGACAGGGCTATGCAGGTGGTAACGGTAACAGTGTTCAGCCCCATGCGTCGGGCGGCGGTGGCGGCGCAGGCGGCGTTGGCGGCAATGCGTCGCAGACAACCGACACGAACGTCAATGCCATCGGTGGCGCTGGCGGTGTGGGACTGGCGTCATCCATCCTGGGCACCTCGCAGTTCTTTGGCGGCGGTGGCGGTGGTGCCGTGCATGGCCTTTCGACGACCACCTATCAGTCGGGCGCAGTGGGCGGTGCTGGCGGTGCCGGCGGCGGTGGGCAAGGCACGCCGAATGCTGCAAGCCCGGCCGGAACGAACATAACGGGCGGCTCGGGCCTGGCCAACACCGGCGGCGGCGGCGGCGGTGCGGGTGGCGCATCGAATGCGGTGATAAGCCGCGGCGGCAATGGCGGTTCAGGCATTGTCGTCGTCCGCTACATGGGTGGCACTGCCGGCACCGGCGGGGACATTTCGTCGGGCATCGGCTCGGCTACGGGCTATACCCTTCATCAGTTCAAGACGACAGGCAGCACGACACTGACGCTGAACGCTGCTGCGGTGGCGCTGACGGGCAACATCACCGGTACCGGCTCGCTGACCGCGAATGCGACCAGTGGCACCATGACCTTTAGCGGCAACAATACCTACACCGGTGCTACAGCCATCACGGGCGGCGTCGTCAGAGCCAACCACGCGAATGCACTGGGCAATAACTCGGCTCTCACGCTCAGCAATGTCGCCGGCGCGCAGCTTCAGCTGCTGAACAACCTGAGCATCGGCTCCCTTGCAGGCGGCGGCACGACCGGCGGCAACATCGCGCTGGGCAGCTACACGCTGACCGCCGGCGGCAATAACAGCAGTACCAGCTATGCCGGCGTGATGTCCGGTACCGGCACATTCACGAAAAGCGGCTCGGGCACACAGGTACTGACAAGTTCGCAGACCTATACCGGCGACACCACGATCGGTGGCGGCACGCTGCAGCTGGGCGATGGCAGCAGCGTGGTGTCGCTGGCAGGCCCGAACATCATCAACAACGGCACCCTGGCACTGAACTTCGGTGGCGACGCGACTGTATCCAACAACATCAGTGGCACCGGCAATCTTCAGGTGACCGGCGCGTCGTATACGCTGTTCAATACCAACCTGACGACGACGCCGCAGCTCATCGCCAGCGGCACTTCGGTCGCCGAGGTTCTCTATCGCTTGTCTGGCGGAAGGATGTCGGGCACGGCCGCCACGGCCAGCATATCGGCGCGAGAGACGGGTGCCTATGCGAAGAGCTTCGATGCGTTGACCAACACCGGTACGCTGCAGATGCAGTTCTACGACGGAACGTACACGAAGACCATCTTCGTCAAGCTCACGCAGTCAGGCGGAAACGTGATGGCAGCAATCGACAATGCTTCGCCGTATTCGAACGGCACGGCATATACGATGGCGAATATCCTCGGCACGAACATGGCGTCGGGATACACGTATGACATGCCCCTGGCCACCACGTACGGGGGAGGCGGCTACGGACTCGACCGGCTGTACAGCGCGTCAAAGATCACATTGACCGGTAACAACAGCTACACCGGTACTACGACAATCAGCAATACTACGACCACGGTATCAACGGGCTTGAACCAGTACAGTGCCACGGCGTTCGGCACCTTACAGTTCGATGCCGGTATTCCGTCCAGCGGCAGCATCAGCAACAGCGGCCTGCTGATCTTCAACGGCAGCACTGCGCAGAGCTCGGCGCTGGTGGTTTCCGGTACGGGCGTGCTGCTGAAGAATGGCACGAATACGCTCACGCTGACCGGTACCCAGACCTACACCGGCCCCACGATCGTGAACGCGGGCACGCTGCAATTCGGCACCGGCGGCGCCACCGGGTTGATGGCGTCGTCCAGTAACCTCTGGCTGCCTTTCGCATCGGCCAAGCTGACGATCAACCGCAGCGACAACCTGACGATGTCGAATGCGGTACGTGGTGTCGGTACTTTCGTCAAGCTGGGCACCAATGACCTGACGCTAACTTCGAGCAGTCTGAGAGCCGTATTCGACATTGACGCCGGCAAGCTGATTGCTCAAAACGATACGCCGGCGATTGCGGGCAGCACTTTCCATGGTCCGGGCGCGCTCACGATTCGGCCGGCCGGCACCGCATTTGCTGCCGATTATTCGCTGACAGGCTTCACCATCGCCAGCGACGTTGGCGCACTGACGGTTGGTAGCGATACGAATAATGTGGCCCTGACGGTGACGGACGCGCTGAGCCTCGCCGGGCCCCTGACGATGATGGGGGGGGGCGTCTCAGTCAACAACAATGTCACGCTTACTGGCAGCCAGGCGGGCGTGACGCTGAAGGCTTTCGGAAATGTGACGCTGGCAAGCGGCAAGAGCATCACCACCAATGCTGGCCCGGTGACCTTCTGGGCTGACAGCAATGGCAATGGCACCGGCTATGCGCAGATGCTGACCAATTCGTCGATCACAACGACTGGCGGCGCGATCACACTTGGCGGCGGCCTGGATATTGCTACCGGCTACGCGCGCGGCGAAGCAACGCGCGACTTGGATTCCGAGCCAACGTATACCTTGTATATCGGCGGCGTCCATTTGCGTGCTGGCACGAAGCTGACTTCAGGTGGAGGCGACATCACGCTCCGTGGTCAGAACCTTGGCGGGTCGCCGAGCGCGATGAGCTTTGGGGTGTTCGGCTTTGATCCTGTGATTGACTCAGGTACCGGCAAGATTGCGATCACTGGTATCGCGACGGGGACGGCCAATATCAATGCACAGGGCGTATCCTCCTACAGATCATGGACGGTACGCTCGGCCAATACGACTGCCCAAGCCATCACGATAACCGGCGACGCTTCAGGCGTCACTGGAGGCTCCGCATCGCTGGGCATCAATTTCAACGGCCTGGTCGAAGCGACTGGCACCGGCGGAGGCATCACCATGTACGGCAAAGCCGGGGGCGTCAACGGTGACTGCGGCATGTGCCTGTCCGGCAGCACGCTGGCCAAGTCGGGTCCCATCACCATCATCGGTGAGAGTAACTGGCGCTACGCGCTGAGCCTGTCTGGCCCGACTCTCGGCGCAAAGTCTGGCACGAATGTGACGAGCTCAACGTCCAACATTACCTTCAAGACGAATGACAACAACATTGGTGTCGGCACCACGGTAACGACAGCCGGCACGTTCAGCTTGCTGCCACTGGATAGCGCCAACAGTTTCGCTTTCTCGCAGACCATCAACAACCTGACACTCGCGAACAGCCTGACCGGCTTGACCATAGGCGGGGCCAACAATACGTCAACGATCACGCTGAACAATACGATCAACATCAGCGGACCAGTCGCCGTCAATGGCAACAGCATCGTGGTCAACAATCCGATCACGTCGACCGGCAACATCACGCTCGATGCGGATACAGGCAGCCAGCTCAGCTTTGCGGGCTACGGCGTGTACGTGAACGGAAACCTGACAACGACGGGTGCCGGAAACATCAGGATCGACGGCCGGGGTGGCAACAGTTCCGTCGGAACGCAATACGGTGTCGAGCAAGTCGCCGGCGCGAGTATTCAAGCGCAGGGAACGGGTTCGGTCACGATCACGGGTATTGGCGGTAATGCGACTGGCGCCACCAATACCGGCATCAATATCCGCGGCAGCGTGACGACGAACGGCGGCGCGTTGACTATTGCCGGTACCGGGGGTACCACCGGGTCCAGCACCGGCTCCGACGGTGTCACCTTGTTCTCCGGCACCAGCCTTGCGTCCGGCTCCGGCGCGCTGACGCTAACGGCTGTCGGCAGCGGGACCGTGTCGACGACCGGTTTGGGTATAGGCGTGATCTCGATCGGTGACGCCAGCCAGTCCGGCGACATCACCATCCGTGCGAATGGTATTTGGCACGGCACGGCTGGCACGCGCTCGCTGACCGGTTCGGGCAAGCTGTTCTTCGAGCCATTGCTGACATCGAATTCCTTTAACGATGTGCTGGACATGGGCCGCTTCACGCTCGGTTCGACTGTCGGCTCGCGCTTCTCTCAAGTCAATATCGGTAAGGCCACCAACACGGCAGACATCACGCTGGGCAGCGCCATCACCAGTGCTGGTCCGATCAACGTGTATGGCGGCGACATCGCGTTGAATGCCAACCTGAATACCAGCAGTGGCACCACCAACGGCAACGTGCTGCTCAATGCCAGCGGAACCATCACCCACAAAGCCGGTGTGACCGTGACGACAGCTGGTGGCAATGTGATCTACTGGGCCAACAGGGGTGCGGCGACTTCAGCGGCGGGCATTCTGCTGCGTGATGGTGCTTCCATTTCAACCGGTGGTGGCCACTTGTGGATGGGCGGTGGTTCCGGCAGTACGACCTGGAACGGGCTGACGGTGGGAGATGGGTATGCAGTAGCCGGCTCAGCAATAACGGCAAGCTCATGTACTGGTTGCAGCACCTTCGCGACAGGCATCTATCTTGAGGCCGCAAGTCTGCAAACGGCCGGGGGCAATATAGGTTTGCGCGGCCGCGCATACAGCAGCGGGTCTGGCATCATAACAATCGGCAATGCGCTGGTAGACGCAGCAGCCGGGAAGATACTGCTCGAAGGTGTCGGTGCCAGCGGCAATGGCGTGCTTCCGAGCATTCACTACATGGTACGAAGCGGTCGCCTGACGCTGCGCTCTACAAATGCCGGCACCGATGCGATCGCCATAGCGGGCACATCTGCCAGCAGTGAAGGCATCAACATCGGCGGTATGCTGGCCGAAGCGACCAACGGTGGTGGTATCACGCTGACTGGCAGCACGACGAGTGGCACAGCCGGTATCAATCTTGGCTATCTGTCCAATACAGCGACGGTCGACATATTGGCCAACAGTGGCCCCATCACGATCAACGCCGGAGCGGGTATCACGACTGCATCGGCAACCACGCTGACGATGGGCCAGAAGGCCGGATCGAACGTCACTGCATCGACCAGTAACATCAGCCTGATTGCCGACGGGATTAGCCTGCGCGGCAGCGTGGCCAGCAGCGGCAACCTGACCCTGCGTCCGAGCACGGCGAGCGGCACCATTGGGGTTGGCTCGGCCACAGGTACCTTGTCGCTGGCGGCGTCGCTGTTCAGCGGCGCATCGCGCATATTCACGGATGGATTCAGCGGCATCACGATCGGCGCTTCCAATGGCGGTGCGATCACGGTCGGCGGTGTAGTTGCCTTCACCGACAGCGCTACGCTGCTCTCCGGCGGCAATATCACACTGAACTCGGGCGCTTCGGTCAGCAGCTCGCAGGCATCCGGCACGCTGGCTCTGGCGGCCGGCGGCAACTTCGTCAACAACGCCGGTTCTTCTGCCGTCAGCACTACCGATCCGGGTGCGAACGACCGCTGGATCGTCTATAGCGCGAACTCTGCAAATGCAAGCTTCGGCCCTGCTGCCAACAACGTTCTCGTCAGCGGCAATGGTGCGGTCTGGGGGCAGACTTTCTCGACGCTGGTGCCTTCGTCGGTGGCCAGCGGCAATCGCTACGTGTTTGGTAATTCGCCGTCGGTCACCGCTCAGACGACGAACCTGACCAAGACGTATGGCGATACGCCCAGCCTGTCCTCGGCATTGTCGATCACGATGGGTGCGGCAAGTACCAGTGCATACAACGCGCCGACCATTGCGGAAGTCTTCTCCACGTTGCCGACCCTGACCTCGTCGGGTACCGCAGCCAGCGCGACGGTGGCCGGCGGCCCGTACACGATCACGGCCAGCGGCGGTGTCGTCAATTCAGGTTTCACGGTCACGTACTCGAATACCGGAACGCTGACGGTGAACCCAAAGGCACTCACGCTCAGCAGCGCGGCTGCAGTCAGCAAGACCTATGACGGCACCAATGCCGCAACGCTGACGGGCACGCTGTCGGGCATCCTGTTCAGCGACGATGTCAGCGCCAGCCTGGCCGGTACCTTTGCCAGCGCGAATGCCGGCACCGGCATCGCCGTCACGTCGACCAGCACGCTGACCGGCACCAAGGCCGGCAACTACACGCTGACGCAGCCGACCGGCTTGACCGCCGATATCAGCAAGAAAGTGCTGACTGTCACGGCGAATAACAGCGCGAAATTCGCCGGTCAGGCCGATACCGCAGGCTTTGGCGGCGTTGCGTATTCGGGTTGGGTCGGTAGCGAGACCGCGTCGGTACTGACCACGGCGCCGACCGTCACGCGCAGCAATGCCACCGCCAACCTCGCCGGCAGCTACAGCGGCGTGCTGGTGCCTGCCGGTGGCGTCGCGACGAACTACAGCTTCAACTATGTGAATGGTGACTACAGCATCGTCGGCGCCAATGAACTCATGGTGAAGCTCAATGCAGTCACCAACACCTATGGCACCACACCGACCTGGACCGTGGCGGAAGCAAAGTACATGCTGCCGAATAACAGTATCGTTGACCTGCGAAGCGGCGCGACAGTCAATGGCAACCAGATCGTCATCAACGACGGCGCGGGCGCATCGGCCACCTTCACGGTCAGTCCGTCAGGCGGCAGCAACAGCACCTCGGGCTGGCTCAACGCCGGCAGCTACCAGCTGGCCGCCACCGGCGTGACAACCGTCAATGCGACGAACTTCAGCAACAAGCTGACGCTGCTCGGCAGCCAGGTAGTGACGCCGAAGGCGATCACGCCGGCGCCGACCATCAGCAAGGAATACGACGGCAGCGCCGCAATTGCCGCCTTCTCGGTCGCTGCGGGCGGCACGGTGGGCAGCGACGTGGTGACACTGAATGGCTCGGGTACCTACGCAAACAAGAACGCCGGCACCAGCAAGAGCTACTCGCTGACGGGGCTCTCCCTGTCGGGCATCGATGCGGCCAACTATTCGCTGGCGAGCAGCACGCTCTCCGGCACCAACGGCATCATCACGCAGAAGGCCATCACCGTCAGTGGCATCACGGCCAGCGAGAAGGTGTATGACGGCAATACCACCGCTAACGTCAGCGTCGCGAATGCGGTGTTGAGCGGTCGCGTCTCCGGCGATGTGCTGACCATCTCGGCTACCGGTGTGTATGCGAATGCGAACGTCGGCACCGGCAAGACCGTCACGCTGACCAGCACCTATGGCGGCGCCGATGCTGCGAACTACAGCTTCACCAACCAGGCGACGACCACAGCCGGCATCACCGCCAAGTCGCTGAGCCTGACCGGCCTGACCGCCGCCAACAAGACCTATGACGGCAATGCAACCGCGGCTATCACCAGCTACGGCACGCTGACCGGCATCGTCGGCAGCGATGCGGTCAGCCTGGTGACCAGCAGCGCGTCGGCCAGCTTCTCGGACAAGAATGCCGCCAATGGCAAGACCGTTACGTTGCGTGCCAACAGCCTGAGCCTGTCGGGAGCGGCAGCGGGCAACTACGTGATCAGTGCCGACCAGACCACCACGGCCAATATCGCGCCCAAGGCCATCACCGTCACCGGCATCACGGCCAGCAACAAGGTGTATGACGGCAGCGCAGCAGCGAATGTCAGCGTGGCCAATGCCGTACTGAACGGCATGGTGGCCGGTGATGCGCTGACGCTGGCTGTGACCGGTAGTTTCGCCGACAAGAACGTCGGCACGGCAAAGACCGTGTCGCTGACCAGCTCCTATGGTGGCGCTGATCTCGCCAACTACACGATCACGGGCCAGGCCAGCACGACCGCCAACATCACGCCCAAGGCATTGGTCGTCAGCGGCCTGGTGGCCGACAACCGCGTGTATGACGGCACGACGGCCGCTACGGTGACCACCTCGAACGCACTGCTCAGCGGCCTGCTCGCGAATGACGTCGTGAATGTGTCGGCCACCGGCACCTTCACCGACAAGAACGTCGGCGACAACAAGACCGTAACGCTGAGCAGCAGCTACACCGGCGCGGACGTCGGCAACTACGCAATCACCAGCCAGACCACCAGCACCGCCAATATCACTCCCAAGGCGCTGACGATTTCCGGGATCACCGCTGCCAACAAGACCTATGACGGCGGCAATGTGGCGACCATGAGCACCGGGTCTGTCACTCGCACCGGCCTGGTCGCGGGCGACACGGTGACGGTATCGGCCACCGGTACCTTCAGCAATGAAAACGTCGCCAATGGCAAGACCGTGACCATCAGCAGCACTTATGGCGGTGCCGACGTCAACAACTACACGATCACGGACCAGGCGACGACCACGGCCAACATCACGCCGCTGGATGTGACCCTGTCGGGCAGCTCGGGCGTGAACAAGGTGTATGACGCGACCACCGCCATGCCGGCCGACGTGGTGGGCTATGGTTCGCTGGGCAGCGCGAATTCGACGGTGCTGGCCGCCGACATGGCGATCAGCAATGGCCTTGGCCTGGTCGGCGCGCCGGTCTATGACAGCGCGAACGCCGGTTCACGCACCGTGCAGCAGGGAACGGTCGCACTGTCGGGCTCGCGCGCCGGCAACTACCGCCTGGTCTGGAGCAATGGCAGCGGCACCATCGACAAGGCGCCGCTGACCATCACCGCGAATGACGACGCGAAGTTCTACTCCGAGGTCGACCCGACCGGCTTCAATGGCGTGCGCTACAGCGGCTTCGTCGGTGGGCAGACCGAGGCAACGGCCGGTGTGCTGACCGGCACGCTGGCCGTCACGCGTGACCGTAGCGGCCTGTCCGGCACTGCAGCTCAGGATTCTGCCGGTACCTACACCAACAAGCTGGTGGCGTCGGGCCTGAACGCATCCAACTATGCGATCACGTATCTGCCGGGCACGTTCACCATCGTGCCGGTCGGCGAGCTGCTGGTGAAGGTGCAGAACCAGACCACCACCTACGGCGACACGCCGACTTACGTGATCACGTCGGCTCGCTACATGGCTGATGACCCGAATTCTGCCAATTCGCTCGCGGTGACGGATCTGCTGGCCGCAGGCTACGTCAGTGTGGCCGGCAGCTCGGTGACGGTCACCGATGGCACGTCGCCCAAGGCCCAGTTCGATCTGGGCCCGGTGAATGGCGGGCTGAGCAGCGCGGGCCGCCTGAAAGCGGGTTCCTACCAGGTCGGCGCCACCAGCGTCTTCAATGCGAGCTCTGATTTCAGCACCACCATCAATGTGGTCGGCGCGATCCAGGTCAACAAGAAGGGCGTGACCGTCAGCCCGGACGGCGTGACCAAGGTCTATGACGGCAATACCGTGATGAGCAACCTGACACTGGCGCCGGTCGGACTGGTGGCCTCGGTCACGGGCACGGATGACCAGGTTGGCGTGACCGGCAGCGGCAATTTCGCAGACAAGAATGCAAGCGCGCTGGCCAATAAGTCTTACACGCTGACCGGCCTGACGCTGGGCGGCATCACCGTCAATGGCAGCACGGTCGATGATTCCGCCAATTATTTCCTGAGTGCTGGCAACAGCTACATCGGCAGTAACGGCCAGATCACGCCGCGCACGCTCACAGTCACCTATGGCGGCGTCAACAAGGTGTATGACGGCGCGGCCACCGCCACCGTGACCACCACGGACAATCGCGTGGCTGGTGACACGATCGCGATCACGCGCACCGCAGCCTTCAGCGACAAGAATGTCGCTACCGGCAAGACCGTCAGCGTGAGCGGCGTGTCGCTGACAGGCACCGATGCCGGCAACTACACGGTGGCGGCGACCGGTTCGACGACCGCCGATATCACTGCGCGCGCGCTGGTGGTCGGCTATACCGGCGTCAACAAGGTGTATGACGGCGGTACGGTGGCAACCGTGACGACTACCGACAACCGCGTGGCCGGCGACGAGTTCGACATCGCCCGTACCGCAGCCTTCGGCGACAAGAACGTCGGCGGTGGCAAGGCGGTGAGCGTTACTGGGGTGTCGCTGTCGGGTACCGATGCCAACAACTACACGGTGGCCGCGACCGGATCGACCACCGCCAACATCACGCCGCGCACCCTGGTCGTGACCTACAGCGGCAATACCAAGGTATATGACGGCGACACCGTGGCGACTGTGAGCACTACGGACGACCGCGTGGCCGGCGACGTCCTGACGATCACGCGCACCGCGGCCTTCTCGGACAAGAATGTCGGAACGGCGAAGTCGGTGTCGGTGACGGGCGTGAGCCTCTCGAGCACGGATGCCGGCAACTACACCGTGGCGGCCACTGGCTCGACCACAGCCGACATCACGCCGCGCACGCTGACGGTCACCTACGGCGGCATCGACAAGGTGTACGACGGCTCGCAGGTCGCAACCGTTACCACCAGCGACAACCGCGTCTCTGGCGATATGCTGGCCATCGCGCGCACCGCTGCCTTCAGCGACAAGAATGCCGGTAACGGCAAGGCGGTGAGCGTGACTGGCGTTTCACTGTCGGGCACCGATGCCAACAACTACACGGTCGCGGCGACCGGCTCGACCACTGCCAATATCACCCCGCGCGTGCTGACGGTCGCCTACACCGGGGTCAACAAAGTCTATGACGGCAATACGGTCGCGACCGTCACAACCACTGACGATCGAGTGGCCGGCGATGTGTTGACCATCCTGCGCACTGCCGCCTATGCCGACAAGAACGTTGCCGACAACAAGGCCGTCAGCGTGACAGGCGTCAGCCTGTCGAGCACCGATGCCAGCAACTACACGGTAGCCTCCACCGGCAGCACCACGGCCGACATCACACCGCGTACGCTGGTGGTCACCTACGGTGGCGTGAACAAGGTTTATGACGGCAATACGGTCGCGACCGTGACTACCACGGATGATCGAATTGCCGGCGACGTGATTTCGATTGCGCGAACCGCCGCCTTCGGCGACAAGAATGCTGCCACCGGCAAGACGGTATCGGTGTCGAACGTGGTCCTGTCGGGCACGGATGCGGGCAATTACGTGGTCTCGACCTCTGGCAGCACGACCGCGAACATCACCGCGCGCCCGCTGACGCCGAGCTTTGCCGGTGTGTCGAAGATCTATGACGGATCGCAGGTCGCACAAGTGACCAGCACTGACGACCGCCTGACGGGCGACCAGATCACGGTCGTCCGCACCGCGAACTTCAGCGACCGCCATGTCGGCGACAACAAAACCGTGACCATCGGCGGCCTGTCGCTGACCGGCACCGATGCGACCAACTACGCGCTGACCATCAATGGCGCGACCGTCACCGCGCGTATCGACCAGGCCGCGTCGACCACCTGGACCGGTGGCGGCACGACCAGCAACTGGATGGATGCCGCCAACTGGGCGGGCGGCGTGCTGCCGGATCGCGCCAACGTCGCCAGTGTAATCATGAATGCCAACGCCCCGGTCGTCTTCGACGCGTCCGCCGGCAACGTCTCGCTGACATCGCTGGAAGCCGCGAACATGGCCATGACGCAATCTGGCGGATCGTTGACGACTTCCGGTGCGATGACTGTCGGCGAGCTGTGGCAGTCGGCCGGAACGCTGTCGGTGGGTGGCCAGCTGACCGTGAATCGCGGCTTCAGCCAGACTGCCAGCGCGGGAACGATCTCCGCCGCACTCGGCGCCACCATCACCAATGGCGTCGGCAATGTCACGCTGGGCAATCTGACCAGCAATGGCCCGGTGTCGATCACCAATAATGACGGCGGCGTCAGCCAGGTGGCGGGCAGTGTGCTGACCGCGCGCGAAGGTTTGACCGTCGTCGCGCAGCAGGGCGATTTCCTGAGGCCGATCACACTGTCGAATTCCGGCAACCAGATCGAGGGCAGCGTTTCCCTGACGGGTAGCAGCACCGCGGTTCGTTCGAGCGGACCGATGTCGATGACGCTGAACAGCAATCAGAGCGGCACGCTGGAGTCCGACGGCACGCTGACCGTCGGCGGCACGGTGACCGGCAATACCAGCAACCTGAACCTGATCGCGCCGGACGTGCAGATCGGCACGCTGTCCGTGGGCGGAAGCCTGTCGGTTTCGGGCACGATGACGTCCACCGGCGCGATCAGCTCGGGCGGCAACCTGAGCGTCGGCGGCGCGACCGTGACCGGCAGTACGCTGAATGTTGGCGGCAACCTGACATTGGGCGGCGCGGCGACCCTGAACGGCGCCGTCACCGTCGGTGGCGCGATCGATGTCACCGGCTCGGCGTCGCTGGGGTCGTCCGTCACCAGCACCGGTGCGCAGCGCTGGCGCAGTTCGGTGGGTATCACGTCGAACGTCGGCATCAGCGGCAACGGCCTGACTTTTGACGGCAACCTGAACGGCCCGCATCGCCTGGTGCTGACCGACAGTGGCAACACCACGATCACCGGCGCTATCGGCAATGTGTCTGCGCCGCTGCACGTCGAGACCAATGGCGCCGGCACGACGACCCTCAGCGGCGGCCTGGTGCGCTCCAGCGGTACCGCATCGCTGGCATTCAACACCGACGTGGTGGTGACGGCGGATACCGTGTTTGACACCACCAACAATGGCGCGCTGCCGGTCGGCGCAGCGATCACGTTCGCGAAGACGCTCAACGGCACAACCGCGAACACCGAATCCGTGACCCTGAATGCCGGCACCACCGGTGTCGTCACCGTGACCGGTGCGATTGGCAATGCCACAGCATTGAAGACGCTGACCCTGACCAACAGCGGCAACGCGACCTTCAACGGTGCCGTCACGACCGGTACCAGCGTCGTGATCGACGGTACCGCAGCAGGGCAGTGGGTGAAGTTCAATGACAGCCTGCAGACCCCGCAGCTGGCTGCCAACGCCGGTGCTTACCACCTGTCGATGACGGGTTCGTCGAATTCGGTGCCGACGGTGAGCTTGCTGAACTCAGGCCAGCTCGTCATCGGCGATGCGGCAAATGACAGCTTCGCCTTTGCCAACGGACTGACCGCGACAGCGCCGTCGTCGGTGACGCTGGGCGGCAACATCAGCACGACGAACTCCACGCTGAGCCTTGGCGATGCGAATACACCGCTCGTATTGCAGGCGGCGACCACGCTGTCGAGCTCCGGCGGCGCAGTCACGATCGGTGGCACGGTCAATTCCGACAATGTCGCCGCGCGCAACCTGACAATCAATGCAGCTGGCGGGAATGTGCAGTTTGCATCGACCGCAGGTACCAGCCAGGCGCTGGGTGACCTCGTCGTCAACAGCAGCGGCAATACCCGCTTCGATGGCGCCGTGACCGCAGCGAGCGTGACCACGGACGCCGGCGGCACGCTGAGCCTCAATGGCAGTACCGTGACCACGACCGGCGCACAAACCTACAGCGACGCGGCGACGCTGGGCTCGAACACGACACTGGCGACAACAAACGCTGCCGTGAGCTTCCTGTCGTCCATCGACAGCGATGCGACGGCCGCGCGCAACCTGACGGTCAATGCGGGCACGGGCGACGTGCGCTTTGCTTCGACGATCGGCAGCGCGAATGCTCTGGGCAATGTGGTGATCAACAGCGGCGGTGTGTCGCGCTTCGATAACACCGTACGAGCGGCCAGCCTGACGACCAATGCCGCCGGCAGCGTGCTGCTGAACGGTGGCACGATCAGCACGACGGGCGATATCATCTTCAATGACGCACTGATCCTGGGTGCAACGACCTCGCTGTCTGGCCAGAACCTGACCCTGGCGTCGACCGTCGATGGCGCCTACGGCCTGACCCTGAATGCGCCGGGCGTGACGACCATCAATGGCGCGGTAGGCAGCGGCACGCCGCTGGCCAGCCTCGTGACGGATGCGTCGGGAAGCACACTGCTTGCCGGTGGCACCATCACCACCAACGGTACGGTCATTTTCAATAACGCCGTCACGCTGGGCGCTGACCTGAGTGTCACGACGACCAATGCGCCGGTCACCTTTGCCTCGACGCTGGACAGCGCCAGCGCGCAGCGGCGCGACCTGACAGTGACGGCTGGCACCGGCAACGTCACGTTCGGCGGCGCCATCGGTGGCGTGAAGGCGCTCGATGACGTCACGGTCTACAGCGACGGCCAGACGCGCTTTGGCGGAGACGTCCTGGTGTCCAACCTGTCGACGGATGCGCCGGGCAGCGTGCGGATCAACACGTTCAATGTGACGGCCAGCGGTTCCATCAACTTCAATGACGCCGTGCTGCTCGGTGCCCCGGTGACGCTGACCGCGCAGGATGTCATGCTTGCCTCTACCGTTGACGCGATCGGCAATGCATCACTCGATGTGATAGCCAGTGGCGTCACCACGTTCGGTGGTGTGATCGGCGGCACGACGCCGCTGGTCTACCTGAATACCGACGCGGCAGGCAGTGTGCGCCTGAACAGCGGTGTGATAACGGTCCAGAACGGCATTACCTTCTATGACAATGCGACGCTGGGTAACAACCTCGTATTGAATTCCTCGGCCGGCGTCGGCTTCGGCGGCGCGATCGACAGCGCAACGACGACGGCGCGCAATTTGACCGTCAACGTCAGTACCAGCAATGGCCCGGGCGTGATCCGACTCGTGGGCAACGTGGGGGCGACGCATGCGCTCGGCGCCGTCGCGTTGAACAGTGTCGCGGAGACACGGATCGACGGCACGATGAACCTCGGTAGCCTGACCACCAATGCTGGCGGGACGCTGGTTCTGAACGGAAAATCAGTCACAGCTTCCGGCGCGATTACGCTGAATGATGCCGTGGGGCTGGGTGATGACACGGTGCTGACTGGTCAGAACGTCACGTTCAAGTCGACCATCGATGGCGCTCACTCGCTCGAGGTCAAGGATTCGGGCGTCACGACGTTCGAAGGAGCCATCGGTGGGGCGACGGCGCTGACCAGCCTGACAACCGATGCGCCGGGCAGCGTCGCGCTGAAGGCCGGCACGGTCGAGGTCGACGGTGCGGTCACGTTCATGGATGCGGTCAACCTGCTGGCCAATGCGGTCATCGACGGTCAGGCCGTGACCTTCAAGTCGACGGTCGAAGGCGCTTACTCGCTCGAGGTAAACGATTCCGGCATCACGGCGTTTGACGGAGCCATCGGAGGCACAACAGCACTGACCAGCCTGACCGTGGGTTCGACCAATGGCACCGCGATCAATGGCGGCAGCGTGACGACGACCGGCAGCCAGATCTACAGCAACGCGGTCACCCTGGGCAACAACACGACCCTGACCGGTAACGGTATTACGCTGGGTAGCGCGGTCAATGGCGCGACGGCGAACAGCGTAGGCCTGACGATCGTCGACAGTGGCGCAACCACCTTGACCGGCGCAATCGGTAACAGCGCCGCACTGACCAGCCTGACGGTTGGTTCGACCAATGACACCGCGATCAATGGCGGCAGCGTCACGACCACCGGCAGCCAGACCTACAGTAACGCGGTCACGCTGGGCAACAACACAACCCTGACCGGCAACACCATCACGCTGGGTTCGACCGTCAATGGTGCGAAGGCGCTGGCCATCGTCGACGCTGGTGCAACCACCTTGATCGGCGCAATCGGTAACAGCGCTGCACTGACCAGCCTGACGGTTGGTTCGACCAATGGCACCGCGATCAATGGCGGCAGCGTCACGACGACCGGCAGCCAGACTTTCAGCAACGCGGTCACGCTCGGCAACAACACGACCCTGACCGGTAACACCATCACAATGGGCAACACGGTCAATGGCGCCAAGACGCTGTCCATCGTCGACAGCGGTGCGACCACGCTGACCGGTGCCATCGGCGGCAGCACACCGCTGACCAGCGTGACAATGACCTCGGCCAGCGGCACCGCGATCAACGGTGGCAGCGTCATGACTTCCGGTAGCCAGACCTTCAACAGTGCTGTCACGCTGGGTAACAACACAACGCTGCAGGGCAGCGGCATCACGCTCGGCTCGACGGTCAACGGCGCGAAGACCCTGACCATCATCGACGGCGCTGCGACGGCGATCAACGGTGCCATTGGCGCCAGCACGGCCCTGAGCAGCGTCGTGGCCATCGCCAACGGCGGCATCACCATTGCCGGCAGCGGCGTCACGACCAGCGACTTCCAGAACTTTGGCAGCGCCATCACGCTGGGTGCAGACGTCACCTTGTCCGGTAGCGGCGTCACGCTGGGGTCGACCGTCAATGGCGCCCATGCACTGACGGTTACCGACAGCGGTGCGTCGACCATCAACGGCTCCATCGGTGGCGGCACGCCGCTGACCAGCGTCACCATCGGCTCGACTGGCGGCACGACGGTAAATGGCGGCAGCGTCAGCACGACTGGTGCGCAGACCTGGAGCAGTGCAGTCAACCTGGGTGCGGACCTGACACTGGCCGGCTCGAGCGTCACGCTCGCTTCGACCGTCAACGGCGCTCATGCACTGATCATTGCCGATAGCGGTGCGACCACCCTCGGCGGCGCCATCGGTGGCAGCGCCGCGCTCACCAGCGTCACCGTGAGCTCGACTGGTGGCACGGCCCTGAATGGTGGCGTTATCACGACCGGTGGCACGCAGACCTACAACAACGCGATCGCCTTGGGCGCGAACACGACGCTGACTGGCGCTGGCATCACGCTTGGCGCGACCGTGAATGGCGCGAAGACCCTGACGATCGCCGATAGCGGCACCACCTATGTCAACGGTGCTATCGGCGCCACCACGGCCCTGAGCAGCCTGACCGTGAACTCGGACAACGGCACGCGCATCAATGGCGGGTCGATCAGCACCAGCGGCAACCAGAAGTTTGATGACGCCGTCACGCTGGGCGCGAACACTACCCTGAGTGGACAGGCCATCGAATTCGTATCGACAGTCAACAGCGTCGCCAACGGCCAGTTCACGCTGTCGGTGTCCGGCAATGGCGTTGCCACCTTCGGTGCGGCCGTGGGCGAAGCGGTGGGTGGTACCGGCAAGCTGGGCAGCCTGTCGGTCACCTCGACGGGGGGCGCCGTCATCAATGGCGGCAAGGTGTCGACCATCGGCAGTCAGAGCTACGCAAGCGCTGTCACGCTGGGCGCTGACACCACGCTTTCCGGCGCGGGCATCACGCTGGGCGCGACCGTCGATGGCGTGACCGGCACCCAGGTAGCCCTGACCATCGTTGACCTCGGCGCGACCGCGATCAATGGCACCATCGGCGGTAGCACCCCGCTGACCAACCTGATCGTGGGCTCCGTCAACGGCACGACCCTCAGCGGTGGTAGCGTCACGACGACCGACAGCCAGACCTACAGCAATGCCGTGACATTGGGTGCGAACACGACCCTGACCGGCAGCGAAATCACGCTGGGCGCAACCGTGAATGGCGCGAAGTCGCTGACCATCGCGGATAGCGGCGCGACGCTGATCAATGGCGCCATCGGCGGCAGCACGCCGCTGACCAGCGTCACCATCGGTTCGGCGAATGGCACGACGATCAATGGCGGCTTCGTTACCACCACTGGCCTGCAGACGTACGGCAATGCGGTTACGCTGGGCGCCGATACCGACTTTGCCGGTAACACGATCAGCTTCCAGTCCACGATCGATGGCGCCCATGCGCTGGGGATCGATGATGCCGGTACCACGACGCTGACGGGCGCTGTCGGCGCAGGCACCGCGCTGGCGTCAGTCAGCATCGATGCGCAGTCGATGCAGTTCTCGGCCATCACCAGCGCCACCCATGGAAATGCGAGCGGCAATGTCAGCCTGACGAGCGCAACGGCACTGCAACTGGGTCACCTGGATGTGGCCGGCGCGTTGACGGTAACCACCGGCAGCAGCGGCGCGGGTGGTGTCACGCAGGCGCCGAACGCGACGCTGGTCGTGAACGGCAATGCCGCATTTGTCGCCGATACGGCTCAGGGCCAGCGAGCAACGCTCAACAATGCGGGCAATGATTTCCGCGGCACACTGGCGTTCCGAGAAGCCAATAACGGTAGCTGGCTGGACCTGACGGTGGCGGATCGCGCCGGTAGCCTCGCGATGGCCGACGTGAAGGCGAGCGGTGCCGTGACCCTGAGCTCGCCGGGAGCCATCGCACTGGGTGGTACGACGGAGGCAGGATCGCTGGCGATCACGGCGCAGGGCGACGTGACCCAGGCGGGCGCCCTGACCGTGGGAGCAGCCACCATCCATGCGGGCACCGGCAGCGTCACGCTGGACAACGCCGCGAACAACTTCAGCAGCGTGCTGACGCTGAGCGCAGCCAGCGCCAGCATCGTCGACGGCACCGGTGGACTGTCGCTGGGCAACGTGACGACGACGGTCGGCGGCCTGACCCTGCAGAGCGACAGCGGCCCGATCACGCAGCAGGCGAACACCGCGATCACCACGGCAGCGGCCAGCACCATCACCGCGACCCAGGCAGGTCCTGCATCGGCCCCGGCCGACATCACGCTGGCCAATGCGAACAACAATTTCAGTGGTGCGCTGGCCGTGACGGGCGGGGCCGTGCAGGTGACGGATGTCGATGCGCTGAATCTGGTCGTCAATACCGTGGCCGGCAACCTGACCGTGACCGCCGGCGGCGCAACCAGCATCAGCGCAGGTACATATCAGGCTCAACCGGGCGGCGCTGTCACCGGCACAATGACGGTTGACGTGGCACAGGCCAACCTGAGCATGGGCGGCCTGAGCGTCAGTCAGGCGACCACCGTCGACACCCACGGCGGCAATATCACGCAGACTGCGCCGCTTGCTTTCTCTGATGCCGTATCGCTGAACAGCGGCGCCGGCGCAATCACGCTCACCCAGTCGAACAACAGCTTCGACGGCACGGTCGCCATCAACGCCGGTGCGGCGACGCTGGTCAGCAGCAGCTCCCTGAGCATGGGCGCGACCACCGTTACCGGTAACCTGGCCTTGACGTCGACCGCGACTGCGGCCGGCAGCGGCATCACGCAAACCGCAGCGATGAGCGTGACGGGCACGTCCAGCTTCACCGCCGCCGGCGGCAGCGTGACGCTGACCAATACGAACAATGACTTCACCGGCGCCGTGTCGATGACGGCCGCTGCCGCCGCCGTGGAAGACAAGAACGCGCTGGTGCTCGGCAACCTCGCCATTGCCAATACGCTGGCGGTCACCACCCACGGTGACCTGACGCTGGGCACCGGTACGGTCGGCACCTCGACCGCGAACGGCAGCACCGGCGTGCTGACCGTCACCACCAACAACGGCAACGTGACCCAGCAGGCAGGCGGCGTTACCGTGGCCGGCACCACCACACTGCAGGCCGGTACGGGGAACGTGACGCTGGCTGATGCCAACAACAGCTTCACCAATAACGTCAATGCAACTGCAGCCTGGGTGGAGCTGAAGGCGGCCAGCGCACTCACCATCGGTACCTTGCTTGCCTATGACGCGAAGATCACCAGCGATGCGAAACTGACGCTGGGCTCGGTGACGACGACGCGCGATATCGAAGCCAGCGCCGCGGCCGGGATCGTTCAGGTCGCCGCGCTCGACATCGGCGGCAAGGCATCGTTCACGTCAACTACGGGCGACGTCGTGCTGACGGATGCCGGCAACCAGTTTGTCGGGCCGGTCTCGCTGGCGGCCAACAAGATCGATGTGCTGAGCGCATCGCCGCTGGTGCTGGGCGATGTGAACGCGCTGTCCGACATGACGCTGAAGACCCTGGGCACGGCCATCACCCAGGCACCGGATGCGAAGCTGGTCGCGAAGGGCACCACGACCCTCAACAGCAAGGATCCGGTGTCGGGCGCGTCCGGAGCCATCAAGCTGGACAACAAGTCGAACGACTTTGTCGGTGCCGTCGAAGCGACTGGTGGCGCGATCACGCTGCGCGATGGTGTCGGCGACATGACCCTCGGTAACATCAATGCGACCGGCATGTTCGATGCGAGGGCCACTGGCGGTCCGATCAAGCTCAAGCCGGGCACGCTGCTGTTTGCGTCCGGTGGCATCATCCTGGTGCCGGATCCGCGTCCGGCCGGCATCGATTATCCGAAGGCACCGATGGAAAGCCTGGCATCGGCTCGCGGCAACGCTGCGTCTGCTTCCAACTCGTTGGCATTGATATCATCCGCCGGCGCACGCGGTATCGCCGTGCTCTTGGCCACCGACCAGAGTGGCGGTAGTGATGGCGGCAATTCGATGATCAAGGTCAGTGAAGTGCCGCTGGCGCAAACTTCGCGCAACGTGATCCCAGTCGGCAAGGCCATAGCGCTTGATGCCTCTGCCGATGGTAATGTGATCCAGAGCGCGGCGTTCGAAGTGGTGGATGGCTTCACGTCGGGTAACACGACGATCGAAGTGGCGCCGGCAACGACCAACGCGGTGCCGGCACGAGTTGACAACACTGCCGGCAAGGTAACGCTGTCTGGTGAGGCGAGCGCCGCAGACTACGACAAACTGATCCAGAGCATCAAGCTACGCGTGGGTGACAACGTGCCGGCCAACGCGGTGTTCCGCATCCGCATCACGCTGACGGACCAGAGCGGGAAGACCGAATCGAAGACCGTGACGCTGCAGTTGAACCAAGCCGAAAAGGTGTCGCGCATTCCCTGATGTCAGGGGCGTTGAATTTGGTGAGAGCGAAACGGACCGCACTTAATCGAAGAACGCCGAGTAGCGTAGCGCGATTTCGCTGTCGAGCTGGAAGCCGTTGTCGATGGCGACATCGCGTGAATAGCGCAAGTGCAGTTGCTGCTTGCCGGCCTCGAGCAACATCATGCCGGCGTTGACGCGTTGGTTGTTCGGGGCGCCGTTGTACGCAGCGCCGTTCAACTGCGTTGCGCCGCCGCCGTTCAGGATGGCGCTGCCGTAGACATGGAAGGCAGGCGTGACGCGGTAGCGCAGGATGCCGGCGACGGCATACGTCATGTCCTGCGAAAGCCGCTTGTTGTTCAGGAATTCGGTATTGTCGCCATAGAAGGCGACTTCAGGCGCAAGATCGATCACCCATTTCTCGCTGAGTGATTTCATCCAGCCCAGCGACAGCACGTAGCGGTACCGGTTCTCACCGTAATTGAGCAGCCTGGTCTTGTCGTAGGTGCCGGTCGGCAGGATGGCCGAGGCGCTGATCATTGCGTATTCGCGGTTCTCGCGGTCGATGTGGAACCAGACCGATGAACCGAGGCGCAGGTCGCCATAGCCCTCGGTGCCGCTGCCGAGCGTGGGGCGCAGCGTCGCATTCGGTGTGCCTTCGCCCCAGCTCAGCACGGCCAGCGGACCGAAGGTGTACTGCCCCTTGTCACCAAAAGAAAAGTGTTTTCCCAGACGAAGCGCGTACAGATTGGCGCTGATTTCGCCAGCCGCCGTCTTGTTGCCGTTCCTGTATGGCCCGCTGGTTTCCTGGTGGAGCGCATAGAGCGCCACATTGTTCTTGCCGTCGGGAAGGGCGATGTGGTCGGTCGGGTAGATGTCGTTCATCGCAGCCACCGACAGGGTCGGCAGGCTGGCCAGCACCAGACTGAGCGCGCGCTGCAACGTCGCCATGGTAATTCCTTGATAATGTTTTTTGTAACTTTCCTGTAGTGTAACCGAGCTTGCATGGCGGCTGTCGGTTATCCTTTCGGCATCACCAATTCAGATGCGCCATTCTCGGTCGCCTCGTCAGCAGATGCCCGTCGTTTCCGTCATCAAGCGTTTGACGAACAGCCTTCGACACGGACCACGCAAGTGGCCTGCGCGACTTGCCGTCGTGCTGGCGCTTTTCGTGCTCGCGCTGGGCTGGGTGCTGTTTGTCGGCGTTACGTTGAACGGCGATGCGTGGCGCGGCAGCGTGGCTCGGCTGGCGACACAGCAGCTGGGCCGCGAGCTGAAACTCGATGGCGACGTGAAGCTGTTGATCAGCCTGAAGCCGGCACTGCTGGTACGCGATGCGCGCCTGTTGCAGCCGCGCGGCTTCGATCATGCCGGCGAAGATTTCGCCCGCGTCGGTGAACTGCAGGTCAAGCTCGACCTGTGGCCCTTGCTGCACGGGCAGTTGCGCGCCGATACCTTGTCGGCCAGCGACGTGAGCTTGTCCCTGGTGCAGCACGAAGATGGCAGCAACAACTGGACCTTCGGTGACGCAGGCACCCCATCCACTGCATCCACCACGCCCACCACGCCCACGTTCGCGACCGCCGACAAGTCAACGCAGGTAGCGAACGATGATCGCGGCTTCAGCGCCAGCGATGCGGCAGCGATCGACATCCGCAGGCTCGCACTGACGAACCTGCGCGTCAGCTACCGCGGCGAGGATGGCAAGCCCATGCAGGCAACGCTCGATACGCTCGAAGCCACTGCGCCGGCCGGCGGCAAGCTGGCGCTGCGCGCCAGCGGCAAGGTCGAGCAGCGGCTGCCTTATGCGTTGCAGGTCGGTGGCGGCAGCTGGGGTGATTTCTCCGCAGGCCGACCGGGCTGGCCGCTGGCGTTGACACTGGACTTCGCCGGCGGTCGCCTGTCGGTGCAGGGCACGCTGCGTGAGGCTGACAGCCAGCTGCGCTTCGGCCTGGGAGCGCCCGACCTTGCGGCCTTCGGCAAACTGCTGGGTGTGCCGCTGCCGAATGCGGGCACGGCCGGTGTATCGGGAGCGCTGCGCTTGCGGCCCGGTCGTATCGAACTGTCCGACCTGTCGGGCATCCTCGGCAAGTCAGCGCTCGGTGGCAGCGTGGGGATCGATACGCGCGGCGAGCGACCGCTGTTGCGCGGCGACTTGCGCTTTGCGACGCTGGATCTGCGCCCCTTCCTCGGACAGGACAGCGAACAGGATCCGCCGACCGACTGGAAGGCGCTGTACAAGAGCCTGTCGGATGCGAAGGTCGATTTACAGGCGATGAAAGAAGCGGACGCCGAGCTGAGCCTGTCGGTTGTGCAGTGGCTGAGCCTGCCGGGACGCATCGATAACGCATCGCTGAAACTGACCCTGGCCGGCGGCAAGCTCAACGTGCCTGTCGAGGCCGTGGTCGAAGGCGTGCCGCTGAAAGGCCAGGTACAAGCGGATGCCAGTGCCGACACGCCGGCGCTGCGCGTCGATTTCCGCGCGCAGGACGCCGAGGTCGGCGGAATGGCGCACATGCTGACTGGCTTGCCCGGCATCGAGGGCCGTCTTGGCCGCTTGCAGATGTCGATGGCGGCACGCGGCAAGCAGGGGCGTGAACTGATGCGCTCGCTCGCCATTGAAACGGAACTGTCGGACAGCCGCCTCAGCTATGGCAGTAGCAGTAGCAGTAGCAGCAGCGGCAGTGGCAGTGGCAGTGGCAGCCGCACCAGTGGCAATGCCGGCGCCAGCGACAAGACTGCCAAGCGCGTCGGCTTCACGATCGACAGCCTGAGGATGCGGGTGGCCGGCGACAAGCCCATGACGGGCGCGCTCAAGGGCACGCTGCTGGGCAAGCCGCTGCAGGCACGGCTGGAGGGCGAATCGCTGATCTCGGCGCTCGACAAAGGCTCATCGCCGGTGACGCTGACGCTGCAATCGGGGAATGTGGCCGGGCGCTTTGCGGGCGTGATCGATGGGGTCAGGCAAAGCGCCGATTTCAATTTCAGCCTCGGTGCCGGCAAGGCCGGCGATGTGGCGGCCTGGCTGGGCTTGCGGCCAGATTCGACGCTGCCGATCGCACTGGCCGGCCGGCTGCACGGTACGCCGAAACAATGGTCGCTGTCGCAGCTGGTGCTGCAGGTTGGCGACAGCAGCGCGTATTCCGACATCGACCAGGAGCAGAAGGCTGACAAATCGCATCTGTCGGTGCTGGTCGATATCGCCAGCGTGAACCTGAAGCAGCTCGACGCGCTGTTTGATACGTCACCCGGGAAAAAGGCCGATGCGAAGGACAAGCGCCAGCCCACGCTCGATATTCCCATCCTGCCGAGCAAGCTGGTGCTGGATGATGCCGACCTGCGGGTACGTGCGCGCGATGTGCGCGGCACGCAGCTGGTGCTGGGCGAGATGGGTTTCGACGGCCGCGTGCGCGATGGCTACATGCAGAGTTCGCCCTTCTTTGCCAACGTGTCCGGCACGCGCTATGAAGGCGCGCTGATGCTCGACTTGCGTTCGGCCGAACCGCATGCGCAGCTGTGGGTGTCGGCGGCCGGTGTCGACGTCGGCCTGCTGGTGCGGCAGCTGAAGCTGGCGAAGAACATCGACGCCAGTCTCGATGGCATCGCGCTTTATCTCGATACGCGTTCCAGCCAGCTGTCGTCGCTGGTGGCAAATGCAAGGCTGCAGGGTGAGGCGGTCGGCGGCAAGCTCGCCTTGCGCGACCCGAACACGGGCTCGCAGCTGCGCGCCGCGCTTGACCGGCTGTCCTTGTCCGCCGCACCCGGCGAGCGCATCGCGCTGCAGATGGCGGCCAGCATCGACGACCAGCCGGTACAGGCGACGCTGAAAACCGCAACGGCGAAGGAACTGGCCGATCCCGCGCGGCGTGTGCCGTTCGACCTGCAGCTGGACGTTGCCGGCACGAAGCTGCAATTGTCGGGCAGCATGGACCGCGACATCGATGCGCGCGACGTTGAACTGGCGCTGGAGCTGCGCGGCGATGCATTCAACCGGCTTGACAAGCTGCTGCGCGTATCGCTGCCGCCGTGGGGGCCGTGGTCGGTCGCCGGGCGCTTCAAGATGTCGTCGCGCGGCTATGCAGTGGACGACATGTTGCTGAAAGTCGGCAGCAGTTCGCTGAAGGGGCGCGGGCGCATGGACACGTCCAGTGGACGTGCGAAGCTCGACATCGCGCTGGCGGCGCCGCTGATACAGCTGGACGATTTCAGGCTCGATGGCTGGTCGGCGCTCGACGATGATGCGGGCAAGGACAAGAAGGGCGCTGCACTGAAGGACAAGGACAAGAGCAAGGGAGGGGGCAAAGGCAAGGATGACGGCGCCGACGCCGAGGCCTTGCGCAAGAAGGCCGTCGAGACCAGCGACCAGGTGCAGGCCTTGCTGAGCCCGGAAGCCTTGCGCAAGGCGGATGCAACCCTGTCAGTGCAGGTGGAGCAGGTGCTGTCCGGGAAGGACAGGCTGGGGCAGGGCAAGCTGCAGGCGAAGCTGGCTGATGGCCGCGCCGAGATCGGCCCGGTGCTGGTCGAGATGCCGGGCGGGCAGGCGAAGCTGGCGCTGTCGTACGAACCACGCGACAAGGAAGTGCTGGCGGACCTGAAGCTCGATGTCGACAACTTCAATTACGGTGTGCTGGGCCGGCGCCTGAAGCCCGACAGCGATCTCGATGGCCGCTTCTCGCTGAAGATGGACGTGGCCGCGCGCGCGCCGCGGCTGTCGCAGATGCTCGCCCATGGCAACGGCCGCATCGAGTTCGCGGTGTGGCCGAAGGATTTGCGCGCCGGCGTGTTCGACTTGTGGGCGGTGAATTTGCTGGTGGCGTTATTGCCGACGGTGGACCCGAAGAATGAATCGACGGTCAATTGCGCAGTGGGCCGCTTTGCGCTGACCGAGGGCAAGCTGGCGCAGAAGCAGCTGGTGATCGACACCAGCCGCATGCGGGTCACGGGCACCACGGCTGTCGATTTCGGCAGCGAGAAGGTGCACATGCGTCTGCAGCCACAGGCCAAGGCCGCGCAATTCCTGAGTCTCGCCACGCCGATCGAGGTGCGCGGCAGCTTCACCGATTATCACATCGGTCCCAATCCGGGCGATGTGGTCGAGACGGCGATACGGCTGGCGACCTCCATCGTCTGGGTGCCGATCAAGCGCCTGTTCTCGGAAAAGGTGCCGGCCGACGGCGCGGATGTGTGCCGCGTGTCCCTGAACTGAGTTGACGGGCCGAAGGACAGTCCGGGGCCGCGAGCCGCATCAGATGGCCTTGAGCAAGGGCTTGTCCTGCGTCTGGCTCGGGCCCTGCGTTGCACCGGGGCGCCATTCCTCATCGCGGTGTTCGCGCGCGAGGGATTCGAAGGCGCGCGCCGACAGCGCGCGACTGTAGAGCCAGCCCTGCATTTCGTCGCAACCCAGCGCACAGAGGATGGCCCGTTGTGCGTTGGTCTCGACGCCTTCGGCAATCACGCGCAAGCCGAGATTGTGGGCCAGCTGCACCAGCGTGCGCACGATGACCTCGCCATCCGTCGAGCTGCCTTCTTCGCCCAGGTCGCGCACGAATTCACGATCCACCTTCAGGCAGGACAGCGGCAATTGCTTCAGGTAGGCGAAGCTCGAATAGCCGGTGCCGAAATCATCGAGCGCCACCTGCACGCCGCGCTGGTGCAGCGCGCGCAAGGTCTCAAGGGTGAGATCGATGTTGGTCATCATCAGGCTCTCGGTCAGCTCAAGCTCGAGGCAATCGGCCGGCAAGCCGGACGCAGCCAGCGCGTCATCGACCAGCGTGACGAGTTCCATCCCGTTCAACTGGCGCAGTGACAGGTTGACGGCGATACGCAAGCGGCCCAGACCTGCCTTGTGCCATGCGGCGCATTGCCGGCAGGCTTCGTTCAGTGCCCATGCGCCGATGCGATTGATCAGCGAGCTTTCTTCGGCCAGTGGGATGAAGCGGCCCGGCGGTAGCAGACCGAGTTCCGGATGCTGCCAGCGTATCAGCGCCTCGGCACCGACCAGTTGGCCATCCGTGAGGCTGACCTGGGGCTGGTAATGCAGCACCAGTTCCCTCGCTTCCAGCGCGGGTGCGAGGGTGCTTTCGATCATTGCACGCTCTTGCACGCGCGCATGGATCTCGGCGTTGTAGAACTGGTAGAGATTACGGCCCAATTCCTTGGCCCGATACATCGCCGCATCGGCGCGCTCGATCAGTTTGGCGGGCTGGTCGCCATCGGATGGGAAGGTGGCGATGCCGATGCTGGAAGTGAGCGTCAGCGAGAAGCCTTCGAAAGGCAGTGGTTCGCAGATGGCGGCCATGATACGGTCGATGGCTTGCGTGCTCAGTTCGTGATGGGCGTCGCCTTGCAGCACGAGGATGAATTCATCGCCGCCGTAACGGCCGATCAGGTCTTCGCGGCGCAATACGTCGCGCAGCCGCGAACTGAGCGTGACCAGCATGCGGTCGCCGACGGCATGGCCGTAACGATCGTTCACTTGCTTGAAGCGATCCAGGTCGATGAAGGCGACCCACACCGGGAAGTCGTTACGCCTCGCATCAGAGAGGATGTCTTCCAGTCGCTCCAGCAGCGCCTTGCGGGTGTGGACGCCGGTCAGTGCGTCATGCGCGGCCTGCCAGGCCAGCTGCTCCTTGCTTTCGCGCAGCGCATCCAGCGCCTGCTGGCGCTCCTGCGCCTCGAGGAAGAGCTCCAGGCTCTTGGCTTCGAGCAGGGCCTCGGCCTGCTTGCGCGCGCTGGCCTCGCGCTCGAGCCTGCGCTTCAGGATCTCATCCGGCGTGGACATCCTCGCTCCGTGTCAGCGTGAAGCGGGTATGGGATCCATGCTCGTCGGCGGGCAGGTCGGTGCGGCTCACGGTGACGGCGTGTCCGAAGTGGGCGATGCAGCCCTCGATCAGGCCTTCGGCAAAATCCGCCAGCCCGCGGCTGGAACGGTAGTCGAAGTGCATGCCGCCTTCGGGCAGCTCTTCATAGGTGAACGACGGCAGCTCGGCATCGCTGTACAGCTTCTTCACTTCGACGTGGATGTTGCCATCGAGCTGCTGCAGCAATTCAAAAGCGCTGCCGTAGTTGTTCACGTAGTTGGGATGGATGACGGTGAAGCGCGTGAACAGGTGGCGGCCGAAGTGATTCAGCAGCGCCGGCACCGGCTGCCCGGTCTGTTTGGACAAATTGGTGACCAGCGACACCATTTCAGCATGCGGGTAGGTGCCCACGGAGGTATAGGCACCGGCGGTCGACAGGTCGGAGGCGGAAATGATCTCGTCCGCCATTTCAAACGAAAATTCGTTCTCGACCATCTCGATGAACTCGCGGAAGACGATGCCCTTCATTCGATGCTGTCCTTGCTATTGAATTTTGGCAATATGATATGCCATTTATATCCGATGGCGGTCATGCAGGCAAGCGCACTTGCACCGGAACAGGGCAGGGTCTGCCGAGGCCCTGATCGGGGGGGCTGCTGGCGGGCCGGGTCCCGCGATGTCCGGCGGTCTCCGGAAGCGACCGCGCGGACGTGCGGCCCTCGGCAGGCCGGCCTGACCCGTCTGAGCGGTCTGACCAGCCTGCCCGGTGTGTGCTCAGTTCCGGTAAGGGGCGACCGGTAGAATGGGAGCGGTCGCGAAGTGCTTCGGCACCTCGCCGGTCAGCGTGTTGAGGAAGGCGACCAGATGCCGGACGTCGTCGTCGGAGAGCTGGCGGCCCAGCTGCAGGCGCGCCATGATGCGCACGGCATCATCGAGGCTGTCGACGCTGCCGTCATGAAAGTAGGGCGGTGTCATCGCCACGTTGCGCAGCTGCGGCACCTTGAAGATGAACTTGTCTTCTTCCTTTTTCGTATCGTGCCAGCGGCCCATGTCACGCCCCTTCAGTTCGGGCATTTCGACGCTGCCGGTGGCCTTCCAGTAGTCCTCGGTCAGACCGAATTTCTGGAAGGTCTGGCCGCCGACGGTGGAGCCGTTGTGGCAGCCGGCGCAGCCATAGCTCATGAACTTCTCGAGACCGACCTTGGCCTCGGCGCTGATGGCCCTGGTGTCGCCCTTCAGGTAGCGGTCGAACGGCGCCGGCGTCAGCAGCGTGCGTTCGAAGGAGCCGATCGCCTTCGACCAGTTCTCGGCGCTGACCACGTCTTTTTCATTCGGAAAGGCGGCTTCGAAATACTTTTCATAGCCCAGCGCCTTCAGGCGGCCCTCGGCTTCCTCGAAGCTCTTGTTGCCGTAGGCGAGGGGGCTGATCAGGGCCTTCAGCGCCTGCTCTTCGACGGTCTGGCGGTTGCCGCCATAGTGCTGCGCCACCAGCAGCGGGGTATTGAAGACCGTGTTGGCATTGCGCGGCAGCTTCTGGCCGCGCACGCCGATCGACAGCGCGCGCGAGTCGGCGCCATGGTAGGAGGGGCTGTGGCAGGACGCGCAGCTGGTGCTGCCGTCGACCGACACGCGGGTCTCGAAGAACAGCATCTTGCCCAGTTCGGCGCGCTCTTTGGAGTGCGGGTAGTCATCGACGCGCGCATGCTCGGGCAGCGGGTTGAACAGCGTTTTCGCGCGGTCGAGCAGGGCCTGATCGGTGTCGGCCGCGGTGACGATGGTGGCGAGGCCTGCGAGGCCGAGGGCGGCAATGCCGGCGGCCGCGATCAGCGCGCGGCGGGCAGACGGATGGAAAGTCATGTTCTTGTCCCGGGATATGGCGGCGGCACGCCGTCGCCTGTTGTTATTGCCATGGGCGGCAGTGTCGCGATTGTGATCGAAAACCGGCGAGCCTGCACGGCTCGGCCGGGCTCAGAAGCGATGGAAAATGCCCGAGTGCCAGTGGCCGCCGCCGGAGCGGCGCTCGTGGCCAAGCTGCAGGTAGAGCATGGTGCCGGGCGACAGGTAGTGCTCGTAGCCGCCACCGATTTCCTCGATCGGCTGCCAGACGCCGTATTTGCTGAATATCTGCTCGCTGCGGACCAGCACCAGTTTGAACTCGCCGCCGGTGACCGGGATGCGCGCGCTACCGATCCAGCCCCAGGGGCTGGCGTTGGGGCGCGCGAATGTGGGGTTGGTGTCTGCGGCATCCATGTCGCGGGTCGAGTACAGGACCTCGGTCGAGAGTCTCGCCCAGCCCAGGTTCCTGAAAGCGCCGGCCATGTAATTGCGCGCGCGCGGCCCGAACATGTAGTACCCGTTGCTCTGCGCCACCCGCCCGGGCATGTCGACGCCGGCATGCAAGCCCCAGTCAGCGCGGTCCAGCGTCAGCACCAGCTTGAACGCATTGCTGTCGGCCGCGTGCAGGCGGCCGGCGAACTGCACGCTGGCTTGCACGCCGTCCACCACGGGGCTGAACCAGGTCAGCGCGTTGGAGATGCGGAACAGGCCGGTACTGGCGGTCTGGGCGAGCAGGATCTTGTCCTGTACCAGGCCGTCATTGACGAAGGGGTCGACGCGGCTGGCAATGCCGTTGGTCAGGTCACGGGTGCGCCCGTAGCGCAGGCTGCCGAAACTGCCGTAGATGCCCAGCGTCGCGTGACGGTCGAAAGAGAAGCTGTGCAGCGCATCCAGCGTGCCCTCGAGGCGGGCCTCGAGCTTGTTGCCGCCGCCCAGGTCTTCGAAGGCCTCGAAGCCCAGCCGCGACGTGTAATTCTGGCGCATGCCGATGCCGTTGCCGGCATACCAATTGTGGCGCAGGTCATTGTCGGAAGCGGGGATATGCCGGCCGAAGCCCCCAACCAGGCCTTCGTCCAGCAGGCCGTAGATCTTGGCCTGCGCGAAGGCGCATGCAGGCAGGCACGCCGTGATTGCCGACAGCAGCAATCCGGGCAGAATTCTTTTCATTGCTGGCTGGAGATTTTTCGTGTGCGGCGTCGCACATCTAATGATTTTGCGTATTGTTAACATACCACGCAGCCCCTAGACTCCGGTTCAAAAATACAAAACACACACCGGGGGAACCGCCAAAAGCGGGACCATCATTTCATGAGACACCACCGACACGCTCAGTCGGCATGGCAGGCCCACCCGGCCTCGCAGGCCGTTGCTGCCGCATGCTTCGCCTTCCCAGTACCACCCCTCCCCATTATGAAAACCATCAGGAATTTCGCCGTCGCGCTCGGCCTGACGGCGGCGACGCTCGTCCAGGCCGCCCCCGCCCAACCCCAGCCTGAATGGCAGGAAGATTTGCGTCCGCTGCCCGCAGCCGCATGGAGCCGCGACCGCGCCGCGCACCTGCTCGAGCGTGCCGGCTTCGGCGGCACCCCGGCCGAGGTCGAGAAGCTGGCGGCGATGTCGCCCACCGATGCGGTACGTTCGCTGGTCCGTTACCAGCGCATCAAGGACAACTTGCCGGCCTTCGACGAGTCGGGCGCCTTCGATCCCGGCCTCGACCCGTTCGCGCCGTCGCGTCCGGCGGCCACCGACCTCGGCAAGGCGACCGGCGAATCGCTGGGCGTGAAGGCCAAGCCGGAGGGCAACCGCAAGCTGCAGCAGGTCGCCGACCGCTACCTGTACTGGCTGCGTGCGTCGAAGCTGGAAACCCAGCGCATCGCGTACTGGTGGGCCAACCGCATGCTGGTGTCGCCGCGTCCGCTCGAAGAGAAGATGACGCTGTTCTGGCACGGCCACTTCGCCACCGGCGAAGAGAAGGTGCATGACTACCGCAAGATGCTGAAGCAGAACATGCTGCTGCGCGCAAAAGCCACCGGCAACTTCCGCGACCTGCTGATCGCGGTCGCGCAAGACCCGGCGATGCTGGCGTATCTGGATGCGGCCGTGAACGTGAAGGGCGCGCCGAACGAGAACTTCGCGCGCGAGATCATGGAGCTGTTCTCGATGGGCGTGGGCAACTACAGCGAGAAGGACATTCGCGAAGCGGCGCGCGCCTTCACCGGCTGGAATTACAAGGGCCTGCAGTTCGTGATCGACCCGTCGCGCCATGATGACGGCCCCAAGACCGTGCTCGGCCAGACCGGCAATTTCGATGGCGTGCAGGTGATCGACATCATCCTGTCCAGGCCGGTGACCTCCGAGTACATCGCCACCAAGATCTACAAGTACTTCGTGCGCGAAGACGTGACGCCGGAAATGCGTGTCAAGCTTGGCAAGCTGCTGCGCGACGCGAAATTCGAGATCGCGCCCTTCCTCGAGACCGTGTTCCTGGCCAGGGACTTCTACAGCGATGCGTCGGTCAATACCCGCATCAAGCCGCCGGTCGAGCTGGTGATCTCCACCTACCGCAAGATGGGCCTGAAGGACGTGCCGGGCATCCCCGACTTCAACGACCTGACCGAGTCGATGGGCCAGAAGCTGCTGTTCCCGCCCAACGTCGCCGGCTGGGCCAGCGGCAAGGCATGGATCACGCCGGGCCTGCTGCTGGTGCGTGGCAATTTCATCTATGACACCGTGTACCCGCAGATCGACTTCGTGCCGAATGACCGCGTGCCGGATGAGCGCTATGGCATTGTCCCCGTGGCCGACAAGCTGGCCATGGGCAAGGATGTGACCACCGCGACCAAGCCGGATGGCAAGGACGTGACCTCCATGTCGATGCAGAGCGATCGCGACGAAGATTTCAACACCCGTCTGGCCAGCTACCACGCGTGGCGCAAGGCGATCGAGAAGGTCAAGCCGATTCCGCGCGCGCCGGCCCGCCTCGACCTGTCGCAGATCGTGCGTGACGCTGGCTGCACCACCGCCCGCCAGGCCGTGGACCACTTCGTGCTGCGCTTCCTGACCGTGCCGGTCGACGAGGCTCGCCGTGAAAAGATCGCGCAACTGCTGGCTGCCGACCTCGGCACCACCGACCTCAGGCACGCGGACTCCTATATGGAAGAGGGACTTCGCAATGCGCTGCACGTGATCCTGTCGCTGCCGGGCTACCAGCTGGGCTGATCACAGGCATACAGAGGACACCGAGGACACTGACCACGACACGTACCCGCGCGGTGCCGGATGCCCACAAGGGATCCGCCACCCGCAGGGCCGACAGGACAAGAAGCGACACATGACCATGAAACACGCACACACCCACTACTCGCGCCGCGACCTGCTGAAGGCGTTGGCCGGCGCCGGCCTCGCGGCCGGCCTGCCGATGGCGCCGTTCATGCCGGCCTACGCCGCCAATGCCGCCAACAAGGACAAGCGCATCCTCGTCGTGCTCGAGCTGTCGGGCGCCAATGACGGCCTGAACACGCTGGTGCCTTACGCCGACGATGCGTACTACCAGCTGCGCCCGCGCATCGGCATCCGTGCCGACAAGGTGCGCAAGATCGATGACCACTATGGCTTCAACCCCAGCATGAGCGGCTTCGAGAAGCTGTACAAGGATGGCCGCATGGCCATCATCCATGGCTGCGGCTATGAGCAGCCGTCGTTCTCGCACTTCACCTCGATGGCCTACTGGCACACCGGCGTGCCCAATGGCGGCGAGCCGTATGGCTGGCTGGGCCGCGTGGCCGATGCGATCGACCCGAAACTGACCCCGAACTTCCTCGTCAACATTGACGAGCGCCAGTCGCTGGCCGTGACCGCCGAGCGCCACGTGCCGGTGGTGTTCGACGACCCGGAGCGCTTCGCGCGCAAGGGCCTGATCCAGAGCCGTGCGCTGCTCGACATGGGCGGCGACGGCAAGGCATCGACCCCGGCGCAGCGCTATCTGGACGAGATCGCCAAGAGCGCCAAGGAAGCTTCGGCGCTGGTGCGCGCCGC
>JACCEA012277181.1_pt1 | contig 38185 bp, 49 predicted proteins | sample 7449851 | NCBI WGS metagenome assembly JACCEA01 (sample SAMN15323453, study PRJNA562643) | freshwater metagenome | isolation source: river surface water | place: USA:Blue River Watershed | collected 2017-08-18 | reverse complement strand
TAAGTGAAAGTGAAAAATATTTATTTGTGATTTTATTATTATCTTTTACTAATTTTTGAAATGTTTCAATTTTTGAAAATAAATTATCTAATTCATAAGTAATTTGAACAAGTGATTTTTTGTTTTTGGATAGAAAAGGATTCGAACCTTTGAAGACGTGTATCAATGGATTTACAGTCCACCTCTTTTGGCCACTCAGACATCTATCCTTATAGATATATTTTTGGTATTATTAATTTTATTAGAAACGTTATTTATAAAATAAATTATGCCAAGGAAAAGTCTATTAGAACGTGAAAAAAAACGTATTAAATTATATAAAAAGTATAATTTAAAGCGTTTAACACTCTTAAATCAACTAAAAAATTTAAATTCATTAACTGAAATCTTAGATATTAATAACAAATTACAAAAATTACCTAAAAATAGTTCATCAACAAGAATTCGTAATCGTTGTTGGAAAACCGGAAAAAGTCGTGGTATTTTTCGCTTTTTTGGATTATGTCGAAATAGTTTTCGAGAATTAGCACATAACTGTTTATTGCCAGGGGTAACAAAAGCCAGCTGGTAAATTTTAAGCTGATAAAGAGACTCGAACTCTTAATCTTTTGATTACAAGTCAAATGCTATACCAATTAAGCTATATCAGCTTATATAGATATATATCTATATAAATATATATAATTATATATTATCTTTTGTTAATTTTTCTAACACTAAAAAAGATTTCAAATCATTAAAAGCAATATCAGATAATATTTTTTTGTTTAAAAAAATATTTAATTTTCGAAGTAATCCTATAAATTTAGAATAATTAGTTTTAACATTTCTACATATTGCATTAATGCGATAAATCCAAATTCTTTTAAAATTACGTTTTTTCAATTTTCTTCCATTATATGCAAAATTAAAACTTTGAACTATTTGTTCCATAGCTAATGTTGATAAACGTGAATTAGCTCCTACATAACCTTTTGCTAATCGCAAATATTTTTTACGCCTTTTTGCAGCGACATTTCCTCGTGTTACTCGTACCATAATAAATATAAAAAGTTATAAATAAATTAAAAATTTTTTACTAATTTTAGAAAATTTTTAAAATCACATTTTTTTATAAAATCAAATTTTGCTAATCGAGTTAAATGATTTGAACTTTTTCGTCTTAAAAAGTGAGCCTTATACGCTTTTTTACGCTGTAAAACATTTTTTTTTATTTTAACACGTTTTAATGCAGATTTACAAGTTTTTAATTTCATAAAAAAATAGTATATTGATATTAATCAATATGTTAATATATATATAACAAATTACAAAGTATTGACGGCATCGCCAAGTGGTAAGGCATTGGATTGCAAATCCTATACTCCCCAGTTCAAATCTGGGTGTCGTCTTACTATAAGGAGCTATGGTGGAATGGTAGACACACCAGACTTAAAATCTGACGATTCAAAAATCATGTGAGTTCAAATCTCACTAGCTCTAATTTTAATTTTGTTATAAATTTTAGGTATAATACTTTCATAGTATATATTATTTATAAACTTTAAAAATGAATTATCCTATAGAACAATTAAAAATTTTAAGAGAAAAAACTGGGGCAGGATTTAATGCGTGTAAAAATGCTTTAATTAAAACAAACGGTGATATTAATCGTGCTATAGATATTTTATATCAAGATGGTTTAATTTTAGCAAACAAAAAAACTGATCGTCCTGTAATTCAAGGAGTTATTTCGTCATATATTCACACAGGAGGAAAAATAGGAGTTTTAATTGAATTAAATTGTGAAACTGATTTTGTTGCGAAGCATCTAGAATTTCAAGCGTTAGCTAAAAATTTAGCAATGCAAATCGCAGCTTTTTCAGATTTTAAATACATTTCATTAGATCATATTCCAGAAAATGTATTTGCAGATGAAATGTCATGTCTTTCAAATTCTGATGAAAACGAAAAAAAAAATATTATTTTAAATAAATTACAAAATTATACATTGTTAAATCAACCATATGTTTATAATATGAATATTACTGTAGAAGATCATATAAAATCATACATAGCGATGTTTGGTGAAAATATTCAAATTGGAAAAGTTTGTAAATTTAAAATTGGAGATTAATATTGTTATTTTGAATAATACTCAACTACTTTTAATTCATCAATTTTTGCTAAAATTTCTTTTTTCTTAACAACTGAACAAATTCGTGCTGTTAATTCTTTTTCATTTATTTCAACGTGAGTCGGAAGTAAATCACTAAAACGTGCTTTAAGTAAATCTAGTTGTTTTAATTTATTTGCAATTAAAGCACGTCGTTCTTGTTGGATTTTGAAATTAGTTAAAATAAAATTTTTTGATTGATTTTTAATTGAAATTAAATCATTAATTGAACATAAAAAACTAGGAATTGTAACTTTATTATTATTAACTAATATATGACCATGATTAACAATTTGTCGAGCAGCAAATATTGTAGGTGCAAATCCTAAACGATAAATAAGACAATCTAATCGAGATTCTAAAAGTTCTAATAAATTATCTCCTGTTATATTTTTTTTTTGTCTTGCTTTTTGATAATAATAAAATAGTTGCGATTCACTTAGACCGTAAGTAAATCGAAGTTTTTGCTTTTCTATTAATCTTAATCTATAATCATCAGAAATAGATGATCTTTTGCTTCGTGTTAATAGCAATAGCCCATGTTGACCAGGAGTTTTTAAACGATTTTTTATGTTTTTTGTTGTAAATCCTGATAAAAACCCTAAACGACGAATAATTTTTAAGCGTGGTCCAGTATATTTACTCATAAATAATAAAAAATTGATATATATATATATCTATATATATATCAAGCAATCGATTTACAGTCAAAATATATAAAATCTATTAGGGTAAATAACGGGATTCGAACCCGCGAATAATGGAATCACAACCCACTGCCTTAACCATTTGGCTATATCTACCATTTGCTTATTTAAAAAGATTATAAACTACAAAGTATAAGTTCTTTCTTTGTTTAGTTTAAGTGTTTTAGTAACATCATTAGTTAAAGTTTCAAAAATATTAATTTTTGTTATTTTTGAAATTAAAATATTACGAAAATTTTCAACTGCTAAGTTAAGTAAATTTAATTCGATTAATCGATTATATTCAAAATCAGATAAATGAATTTTTAATAAATAAGCAAAATATATTTGACTAGTAGGGATCTTATTGCGAAGATATAATTCTTCTTTATAAATTTCTTTAAGAAAACAAAAACGTTGTGTTAGAAATTTAAGATAATTTTCAGAGTTTTCAATTTTTTTAGTTGAAGAGTTTAAAAAATATAAGTAATCTAAAATATATAAAAAGAAAATTTTTGTTGAAATAACTGGGGTCTTTAAAGAATTAAAAGTAAAATCTGCTGAAAAAACTAATAATTTGTTTAGATCTTTTGATGAATTTCTGAAATTTAAGTTTTTTAAATGTTTTAAATCTTTTAAATACAAATTAATTTTATCTTCTGATATAGTGTTAAAGAAATATTTAATTGAATGTTTGATCTTTAAATCCGTTTTTTTAAGAATAAGATCAGTTGCTGAATTTTGAAAAGTTAAAAAACTAAAAATTAAACTATTTAAAGAATTGTCTATTTCTTTTTTAAAAAATTCTTGAAAAAAAGTAGTAACTTGTATTAAGATTAATAAATCTGAAGATAAAAAATCGATTAAATTACTCATATTTACGATATAATCTAATTTAACATATGTGTGAAAACGACGACGTTTTTCTTGTTTATATTTTTTTTTTACTATATTCATTTTATTTTGATTCAAACTAATTAATTTTATATAAATAGATATATTTATATTATATATATATTTATATATTTCCATAACTTATATATACAAATTTATGTGCAAAAAGAAAAATTTAAACAATTTGGTCTCACTAATAGAAGACAAATATTTTTCAAATTCTTTTATTAATAACAATTATGTTGGTAATATAGTCGAACTTAAATACAAAATAAAAGAAGGCGATAAAGAACGAATACAAACGATTACTGGTTTAGTTATTGGTATAAAATCTAATAAATTTGTCAAAAATTTCATTATACGTAGAATAATTGATGGTATAGGAATTGAACAAATTTTTTCTTTTAATTCTCCCCATTTGATTTCAGTTATAAAAAAATCTGCTTCAAAAATTAGACGTGCAAAATTATATTTTGTAAGATTTTTATCAGGAAAGGATCTCAAATTAAAATTAAAATAATACACCAGACTGGACTTGAACCAGTGTAATGATAGATTATGAGTCCATTGCCTTAACCTCTTGGCGACTGGTGCTTAAATAAAACTAACTAATCTATAAGTTGATAATTTAAACGATAAATCTTCGAGTTTCGTATTTTTTTAATACTTTTAGTAATAAAACGTTGTTGATTAGTTTTTACTTCCGTTTGAGATTTTGAAAAAATTTTCCCATCTTTTGTTAAAAAAGATTTTAGGAACTTGATTATTTCATGAGTCAATTTATATTTTTTTTTCGGAAGAAAGTATAAATTGCTAGTAAATTGAGTTAAATTTTTTGATTTCTTTTTTTCTATTAAATTATAAATACATTGATCTTTATTTAAGTCAGCTAAAATACTTTTTCTATCCTTATTAATATTTTTCATCTTTTTATTTTATTTCTTTGTGAATAGTATGTTTGTTACAAAAATGACAGTGTTTTTTTAACTCCAATTTTTCAATTGTATTACGTTTATTTTTTGAAGTAATATAACGTGAGACTCCTTTACTTCGCTTATTAATAGATTCTGAAGAACGACAGCTTAAACATTCGATGGTTGTAAAAATACGTATTGATTTTGTTTTTGGCATAAAAAAATATAAATAGGTATATATCTATATATACAATATATATTCTATATTAAAAAATTCGAAAAAATGAATAAAATTAAAAAGCAAAAACTTGTTAAACAAAATAAACGTAACCAAATTGTTAATAAAAAATATAAATCAACAATTAAAACTCTTACTAAATTATTTTTAATAAAAAAAGCCAACTTAAATAATTCTGATGAAAAGTATACAGAATTATTTCAAATTAAAAATAATCTTTATAGTTTAATTGACAAAGCAATAAAAAAAAAAGTTATAAAAAAACGAACAGGATCGCGAAAAAAATCTTTTATTGGTAAACAAATTATTAATATATAATTAAATTTTTTTGAATGAATAATATATTTACAAATAATATAAATGATTTAGCTGAAATTCAACGAGGAAGTTTTTATAATTTTTTAACGTTTGGAATTTCTGAAGAATTAGTTAAAATAACAAACCCTTTTATTACTTATTTTCAAATAGCAAAAAGGAAAAAAAAACCTTGTTTAGTCTTTCTTTATCCATCAGAAATTAAATTAAAAGGGCCAAATTCAAATCTAAATAATTGTTTAAAAAATTATTTGAGTTATTCTATTCAAGTTTATGTAAAAGGACAATATGTTTTTTTTGAAGAAAATAAAGATCTAAGTACTTTTTCTAAAAAAGAGAAAATTCAAATTAAACAGGATATTCTTTTATGCGATCTTCCTTTAATGACGGAAGATGGTACGTTTATTATTAACGGATATGAACGTGTTATTATAAATCAAATAATTCGAAAACCTGGTGTTTACTTTAAAAAAGAATTTACACAAGCAAATAAAATTCTTTATACCGCAACAATAATTTCAGATAAAGGATCATGGACAAAATTTATATTAGAAAATTTTGAATTAAAAAATACGAAAAAGGTAAAAGATATTATATACTACAAAATTCCAGAATCTAAATCGAAACTAGGAAGTGATCAATTTGTATTTTCAATATATGAATTAATTAAATTTTTTGGCATAACTTTTGAAGAATTTCTTGATTCAGTTAAATATCCTTTACATATAGTAAATCATCAAGTAGAAAATTTACAAAAAAATTTAGAAAATGTTTTGCAAATAAGAAAGAATCTTTTTAATTATTATTCAAATTGTTTTTCAATCGGAAAAATAGGACGTGACCAATTAAATAGTAAATTTAATTTAAATCTTCCTCAAGAAATTAAATATTTAACAACTTATGATTTCATTCATATTATAAACGAATTAATCAGCTTGAAATATCATAATAGAGAAAATGATGATATTGATGATCTTGAAAACAAACAAATTCGTTCTGTTGGAGATCTTTTACAAAATCAATTTCGTTTAGGATTATATCGTCTTCAAAAACAATTAATTAATGAAAGCATTCTTATAAACTCTTTTCCCATTAATAAAAATAGGAAAATTTTATCTTTAGCAAATAATTGTTTTTTAGATCCACGTCCAATAACAACACTAATAAAAGAGTTTTTTAAAACAAGTCAATTATCTCAATTTTTAGATCAAGTCAATCCGCTAGCAGAACTTACACATAAACGTCGTATTAGTCTTTTTGGCCCAAATGGTTTAAAACGTGACCATATAAGTACTACAATTCGTGATATTCATCCAACTCAATATGGACGTTTATGTCCAATTGAAACACCCGAAGGTCAAAATGCTGGACTAATTTCATCCCTTTCTATTTTAGGTCGCGTTAATTTTTTAGGAAACTTAGAAACTCCTTACTTTTTATTAAAAAATCAGTCTATATTTTCAAATTTAAACTGTCTGTTTTTAAATTCTTTTCAAGAAAAAAATTTAATTGTTGGTTTTTCTGAGTTCTTTGTAAATAAATTTAACAAAATTAATAAAAAAATTATTCCTGCAAAAATTAAATCGGCCTTTTTGAATAAAGATTTAAAGATGATTGATTTAGTAACTGTTTCTCCTTTACAGATTATTTCTATCGCTACTAGTTTAATTCCCTTTTTAGAGCATGATGATGCAAATAGAGCATTAATGGGATCAAATATGCAACGTCAAGCCGTTCCCTTATTATATCCACAAAAATCAATTGTGGGAACTGGTTTGGAAATTTCTGCCATCTTAGATTCTTCACTAATTATTAAGTCCTACTCTGCCGGAAATGTTACTTTTGTTTCAAATAATTTAATTCAAATTAACGATTTTAAAAACCAAATAATTAATTATAAATTAAAAAAATATTATCGTTCAAATCAAGAAACCGCTATAAATCAACGACCAATTGTTTGGACTGGAGAAGAGATTTTTAGTGGTCAAATTATTGCTGACGGTCCAGGTACAATTGATGGAGAATTAGCATTAGGGAGAAATTTAACAATTGCTTATATGCCTTGGGAAGGATATAATTATGAAGATGCAATTGTAATTAATGAACGCTTAATATTTGAAGATACTTTAACATCAATTCATATTGAAGAATATGAATGTCCAATTAATTATTCAATTTATGGAAACGATAGATTAAGTTATAATTTATCACATTTTACAAAATATATTCAACGTAATTTATCTAAATATGGAATTATAAATCTTGGTGCCTATGTTAAAGAAAATGACATTTTAGTTTCTAAATTGACACCATGTGATGAAGATCCTTCACCTGAAGCTAAGTTATTACGAGCACTTTACGGAAAAAAGAATTTAACCTACAAAGATACTTCACTGCGCGTACCTCAGGGTGTTAGTGGTAGAGTTATTGATATTCGAATTGAATCAAATACCAATTTTATCAAAGAAGATACTTCAACTTTAAATGAAATGGATGTTATTCGTATTTATATTGCACAAATTCGTAAGATAAGAATTGGTGATAAATTATCAGGAAGACATGGAAACAAAGGAATTATTTCAAAAATTTTAAGTCAACAAGATATGCCATATTTAGAAGATGGTACACCAATTGACATCCTTCTTAATCCATTAGGAGTACCTTCAAGAATGAATGTAGGACAAGTTTTTGAATCATTATTAGGTTTAGCTGGAGAAAAATTAGGTAAACGATTTAAAATTTTTCCATTTGATGAAATATATGGATCAGAAGCGTCACGTATTTTAGTTAATCAAAAATTGAAAGAAGCTTCATTAAAAACTAATTGGATTTTTAATTCATTTTATCCAGGTAAATTATTTTTAAAAGATGGAAGATCTGGTGAATTTTTTGATAATCCAGTTTTAGTTGGAAAGAGTTATATATTAAAATTAATTCATTTAGTTGAAGAAAAAATTCATGCAAGAGCAACTGGAGCATATTCGATGATTACAGAACAGCCTTTGGCTGGAAAGTCTCAAAAAGGAGGTCAACGCTTTGGAGAAATGGAAGTTTGGGCTTTAGAGGCTTATGGTTGCTCTAATACTTTACAAGAATTATTAACAATTAAAGCTGATGATATTGATGGTAGAAATGATATTTATCAAGCAATTATTCATAATTATAAAAAACCAGTTCCATCTGTTCCTGAATCTTTTTTAGCTTTAATTCGAGAATTAAATTCGTTAGGATTAGATTTTTCGTTACGTAAATTTGTAAATCTTTTTAAAAATAGTACTCAATTTGAGCAACAAGAAGAAGATATTTTTAAAAAACTTGAAATTCGATTACAATTACGTGCTATTTTAAATCGTAAAAAAAATCAACTTTCTAAAATGTTTTTAAGTTCTATGAATAGTCTTATGATACGAAAAAAAGCAGAAGAAAAACGAATTATTCTTCATAATTTAAAAAATAAAAAATTTTATTAATATTATGTCTTTAAATGAAACCCTTTTAGATTTAGAAAAATCTTTAACAAGTTTGGATAATTTACATGCTTCTTTTGATTTTTTAAAACTTAATATTGCATCACCTTTGCGTATTAAAAGCTGGGCTGAAAGAAAATTACCTACGGGTGAAATTGTCGGCGAAGTTTTAAAACCAGAAACAATAAATTTTCGGAATTATCAACCTGAAATAAATGGTTTATTTTGCGAAAAAATTTTTGGTCCTATAAAAAATTGGAAATGTAAATGTGGAAAATATAATGGTTTTATAGCAAATAAAATTTGTGAAGAATGTTCTGTAGAAATTGTTGAAGCTCGTGTAAGACGTTATAGAATGGGTTATATTAATTTAATTTATCCAGTAGTTCATATTTGGTATTTAAAAGGAATTCCTAGTTATTTGACTTCCTTACTTCGTACGTTTGATGAAAAAATATCAATTACGAATCTTGAGCAAATTATTTATTTAAAAGACAATGAAAAGCAAATTCTATCTACTATAAACTTAAATTTATTTTGTCATGAAGATAATAGTTTAGAAAATAATTTCGAATTTGAGAATAAAATATTTAAAAATTTAAAGGTAAATAAAACTCGAAAAGGAAATGAAATCCTTAAGGCTGCTTTAGAAAATATTAATTTAAAAAGCGAAATTAAAAAATTACGAAATTCAATAGATTTACTTTTACTTAAAAAAAATTTAAGTACAAGTTCGATTGACAGAAATTTAATTCGACGATTACGAATTTTAGAAAGTTTTTCTGCTAATAAAATTAATCCTAGTTGGATGATTTTAACAAAATTACCGGTTTTGCCTCCAAATTTAAGACCTTTAATCGAATTAGAAAATGGTCGGTTAGCAGCAGCAGATATTAATGAAATTTATCGATTAATTATAACAAGAAATCAACGTTTATTTGATTTTCTTTTTAGTTTTCAAGCACCAGAAATCATAGGAATTCATGCTCGTCGACTACTACAAGAGAGTGTTGATTCATTAATTGATAATAATCGTCTTGCAAAAGAAAAAATTTTTTATCTTAATAATAAACCTTTAAAAAGTTTAACAGAAATTTTAGAAGGAAAACAAGGACGATTTCGCCAATCTTTATTAGGTAAACGTGTAGATTATTCGGGGCGTTCAGTTATTGTTGTTGAACCAACATTAAAATTAAATCAATGTGGTTTACCTTATGAAATTTTAATAGAATTATTCAAACCTTTTATTATTAATCAATTAGTCGAAATTTTTCATTTAGATGTTCAACAAAATCCCAAATTAGTTACTGTTCTTATTAAAAATAATAAGCCTTTACTTTGGAGAATTTTAGAAAAGTTAACAAAAAAATATTCAATATTACTGAATCGAGCACCAACTTTACATCGTTTTGGTATTCAAGCTTTTGATCCTATGATTACATTAAATTATTCGATTCAATTACATCCTCTAGTATGTGCAGGTTTTAATGCAGATTTTGATGGTGATCAAATGGCCGTACATTTACCACTTTATGCTTCTAGTCAATTAGAAATAAAAAAATTAATGCGACCATCAAATAATATTTTAACACCAGCTAATGGTGAAATTATTTTAAAACCGGCACAAGATATGGTTATTGGGTGCTATTATTTGACTTTAATGATTTCAAAAATTTATTCAAATACTCAAAAATTTTTTAGTTCTGAAACAGAGGCTTTAGCGGCTTTTGCGCAAAAAATAATTAATTTACATACTCCAATTTTAGTAAGATATAATTTGAAAACAATAAAATTTAAAATTTTTAAAAATCAAATAGAATTTAATGATTCAAGTTTTAGTTTTTCATTTAATAATCAAAAAGTTTTAATTAAAAAAATTTATAGCTTGAGTGTTTCGCCTATAAAATATACTATACTTACTAATATCGGAGTTTTTACAGTATATAAAAATAACAAGAATAAATATTATTTAAGAAATATGTTTTTAGAAACTACAATAGGTCGAATACTATTTAATACTAATTTTAAAAATATAATTAAAGCTTAAATGATTATTACCAAAACATTAACAAAAAAAATTTTAGAAAATTTTATTCATGAAACTTTTTCAAAATTTGGTCCTATTACATCTTCTTACCTTTTAGACTCTTTAAAACTAATTGGTTTTTTTTATGCAACTAATGCTGGGATTTCTATAAATATAGAAGATTTAAAAACACCTAAAATTAAAGAAAATTTGCTGGTATTTGCTGAAACTGAAATAAAAGAAGTTAGTAATTTATGGAGGGATGGAAATCTTTCAAGTAATGAACGTTTTCAAATAATAATTGATAGTTGGAATACTGTTACTAACGTATTAAGAACCAAAATTGTGGAATATTATAAAAATTACGATCCTGCAAACAATCTCTATATTATGTCTTTTTCTGGAGCACGTGGAAATATTTCACAAGTAAGACAATTAATTGGTATGAGAGGTTTAATGTCTGATCAAAACGGTAAAATTATTGACTTACCTATTCAAACAAATTTTCGAGAAGGATTAAATTCAATTGATTATATTATTTCTTCTTACGGAGCTCGAAAAGGAATTGTCGATACTGCATTAAAAACAGCAGATTCAGGTTATTTAACTCGCAGATTAATTTATATTGCTCAAGATCTAATTATTCGTGAAAAAAATTGTCAAGCTTCAGATGGATTGCTTTTTTACTTAAAAAGCAATTATTCAGGAACTTCTCTTATTGGAAAGAATTTAATATCCGTTTATAAATTTGAAACTTATACAGTAAAGACATTAAATTCTTTTAGTAACAAATTAATAACAACAAAAATTTTAAGGGAATTAAAAAAACTATCTCCTATAGTTTTAAATTTAGCATCTGTTTTAACATGTTTGTCTTTTGGATCTATTTGTCAACAATGTTATGGGTGGAATTTAGCACAAAAAAAAACAATTGCTTTAGGAGAAGCTGTAGGAGTTTTAGCAGCTCAGTCTATAGGAGAACCAGGTACACAGTTAACAATGCGTACATTTCATACTGGAGGTATTTTTACTGGTGAATTAGTCAAACAAATAAAGGCTGAATTTTCTGGTCGTCTTATTGTTCCCTCAACTTTTAAATTTAGTAACTATAGAACACTACAAGGTACTAATACATATAAACTAAAACAAAAATTAGTTTTATTACTATTAAACTGGAAAGGTGAAATAAAAACTATTTTTTTAGATATTGGATGTTTTTTATATGTTGCAACAAATTCATTTGTTAGAAAGAATCAATTAATTGCCGAACAACCAATGCAATCTCTTTTATCTACAGGTAAAAGCTTAAAACCTATTTATTCAAATTTTTCGGGAGAAATTCGTTTTGAAAACTTATTCATTCGTAATATTAATTTAGAAAATAAAAAACTTATAAAATTAAATCAAAATGAAGGAATTTTGTTTATAATTGCGTGTAAAAGTCTTTCAGTTCCAAAAGAAGCTCAACTTATAAATCTAAAAAAATTAAATTTAAGCACTCCAATTTCAGTATTAAAAATTATAACTCCCTATGCTGGAATTTTAATTAAGCAAAAAAATCTTTTATGTTTATTTACTTTTAATCAAAAATTTTATTTTAACTTATTAAATTTTTCGAAAGCGTCTGTAAATATACAATTTCAATGTTACTGCTTATTTAAAAATTTTCAATATATTGATAAATATTCATTGATTGGTTACAATTATATCTATTCAAATTATAATGAAACTGTTCATACGGTTAGACAAAAAGATTCAAAATATTATACGACCTATTTTTTAACCACAGATTCTGATACGTGGTCTATTCATTCAGAATGCTTAAATTCAGTTAGAAGAAATTTTGCAAAAAAGAATTTATTAAAAAGTTATTCACCATTTTTACAAAATGGCAAATTTACGAAATCAGGACTATATATTAAGAAAAACGGGTTCAAATTTTTATTTCAAAAAATATTTCCTATTCTTCTGAATCGTGGAACACTTTTAAATTATAAGCAGGGTGATTATATTAGAAAAAATGAGTTATTAGGAACATTGGTTAATTATATACAACAAACCGAAGATATTGTTCAGGGTTTACCAAAAATTGATGAATTACTTGAAATTAAAAAACCCAAATTTAAAGCCATTATAGCATTATATCCAAGTGTCTTTATGGGAGAAACCGAGTTTAATATTGAGCATTTATCTTTTTCAGTAAAAAAAGAAAAAAACAAAGAAATTTTTTTTATTAAAATAGACAACGAAACAGATTCAGTAATAAATTCAACAGATTCTAGTAAAAATTATTTTCTATTTAGAAATTGTTACTCAAACAATAAATTTTGTATTCTTTTAAATAAAATATTTAGAAAACTTAAGTTGTCGAAAAATTTAAAATTAGAAAAAATTTTAAATAGTAATAATTATTTTTTAACAACATCATCAAACGATATTGTAATTATAAAAGATAATATAGATTATTCAACGTGGAAACCAGTAATAAATCAAAAGAAAATTCTTTCTAGTTTAGAAATGGCTAACGTATCATTTTTAGATAAAATTTGCAATAAATATATATTTTTAGAAAATAAAAAAGGCGATTTATTATTAATAACCGATGCAAATGAATATATCTTTTTTGATCTTTTAACACCATTTTATAATTTAGAAATTCCTTTAACAACAAAAATTGTGTCTAAAATTGGTCAATTTGTAGATATAGGTGAACCTTTAACGGATGGTACAATAGAACTTACTGAGTTATTGGATATTTTATCTAATTATAATATTTTACGTAATGGTCTTTTACGAGGAACTATGCAAACATTACTAAAATTCCAACTACTTCTAGTTCATTCACTACAAGCAATTTATCAATCACAAGGTGTTTTTCTTTCAAGTAAACATTTAGAAATTATTTCAAAACAAATGACTTCAAGTGTAATAATTAAAAAAAGTGGTGATTCACCCTTGTTAATAGGAGAAATTGTTCGTTTTGATATCGTTAGAGCAATTTGCAACAGTTTTAAACCTAAAGAAACCAAAATAAATTATCAATTTCCTCAATTTGCTCCGATTTTACAATCTATTACCAATTCTTCATTAAATAAAGACGGATTTTTATCAGCTTCTGGATTTCAGGAAACTAAACGAATTTTAACAAAAGCAGCTGTTGAGGGTTCTGTTGATTGGTTGCGTGGTTTAAAAGAATCTATTGTAATTGGAAGACTTATCCCTGGAGGGTCAACATTTTTAAATTATAAAAACTATTTGGATATTCTTTTTGAATTTAAATAATGACTTAATTAAATTAAATAAGAAAAATGCTAATTTCAACTAAAATGATAAATAATTTAAAACCTAATTCAAATTTATTAGGAACTTTAAAAACTGAATGGAATGCAAAAATGGCACCCTATATTATTAGTCAAAAAGATGAGTATAATATTCTTAATTTTTCAAAACTTTCAAAACTATTAATACTAGCAAATAATTTTTTAAAACAAGTTTTAACTTTAGAAGGTATTATTCTAGTTGTTGGAACTTCTAAGATAACTTCATCATCTATTAAAAACTATGCTTTAAAAAACAATTTTTTTTATGTAAATTATCGTTGGCTTGGAGGAACATTAACAAATTGGAAAACGATTCAATTGCAAATTGAGCAATTACAAAAATTAGAGCAAGAAATTTTTAGCTCGAAGTTTGACTTATTATCAAATAAATTAAAATCTAAAAAATTGAATCATTTTTTAAAATTGTCAAAATTATTTGATGGAATTAAGCAAATGAAAAATTTACCTGATGTTGTCATTTTTACAAATCCTCATAAAGATTTTTTAGCAATTAATGAATGTTTACAATTAGGAATACCAACAATATCACTTATTGATACAAAATATGATTCAAGAACTGTAACTTACCCAATTCCTACAAACTTGAATTCGTATTTAGCTACAAATTTTATTTTAAATTATTTAACTAAATAAAAAAAAACCTCGTAATCTTATATAAGATTACGAGGTTTTTTTTTTTAGAAATTTTCATAGCCATTTTCCTTTAAAGATAATAAAATTTTGCTATTACCAGTTTTTACAATTTCACCTTTTTTAAGTATATGAATATAGTCTGGTTCTAAATAATTTGCAATTAAAGAAGAGTGAGTAACAACTAATAAAGATTGGCCGGGTAACCGATTTTTCAATATATCAGAATATATTAATTTAATAGCATCCAAATCTAATCCTGAGTCTAACTCATCTAATAAAATTAACTTTGGTTTTAATAAAAGCATCTGTAATATTTCATTTTGTTTTTTTTCACCTCCAGAAAAACCAACATTTAAATCTCTTTTTAAAAATCCTGAGGGCATATTTAATTTTGGTAAGCAATTATTGATTAATGATAAAATTTCTATTGGATTTAATTCATTTTTCTTTAAAAATTTTTGATGTTCGTTATAAGCAAGTTGTAAAAAATCATAATTAGTTACTCCTTGAATTTCCAATGGATACTGAAAAGCTAAAAAAATTCCCAAATGAAAACGGTCTTCTGCAGATAAACATAATAAATTAGAGTTTAAAAATTTTAATAATTTTGCATTGATTAAATATCCTGGATGACCTGTAAGTGCTTTTAAAAGAGTACTTTTACCAGAACCATTTGGACCCATTATAATATGAATTTCATTTTGTTTAATTTTTAAACTTAAATTATTTATAATCTTTGTTTCATTTATTAATACGTTTAACTCTTTACAATTTAGTATAATTTTGTTCATTAACCTATTTTATTTTCTAAATTTAATGTTATTAATTTGTTTGCTTCTAAAGCAAACTCTAATGGCAAATGTAAATAAATATCTTTACAAAAACCATTAAGTAAAAGTTTTATTGCAAGCTCTGTCTCAATTCCACGTTGATTCAAATAGAAAAGTTGCTCTTCATTAATTTTTGAAATTTTTGCTTCGTGCTCTATATGTGATGTTAAAGATTTAATATCAAAATAAGGATAAGTTATTACTAAAATATTTTCTCCAATTAAAAAAGAATCACATTGAGAATAACTTTTTGAATTTAGAGCATTTTTAGAAATTTTAATTAATCCGCGATAAATATTTCTCGAAAAACCTAAAGCAATACTTTTTGAAAGAATTTTACTTTTTGTTTCTTTTCCTAAATGAATCATTTTTGTTCCTGTATCAGCTTGTTGAAAAAAATTTGTTAAGGTCATTGAATAAAATTCTCCATACGAGTTATTACCTAATAAAATACAACTTGGATATTTCCAAGTAATTGCAGAACCTACTTCAACTTGCGTCCAAGAAATTTTAGATTGTTGTCCTATACATAAACCACGTTTTGTTACAAAATTATAAACTCCCCCAACTCCTTTAGAATTTCCTTTAAACCAATTTTGTACTGTTGAATACTTAATATCAGCATTGTCAAATGCAACAAGTTCCACAACAGCAGCATGTAACTGATTGTTAGAAAATTTTGGAGCTGTACAACCTTCAAGATAACTAACAGAACTATTTTTTTCAACTATAATTAAAGTTCTTTCAAATTGACCGGCTTCTTGATTATTAATTCTAAAATAAGTTGATAATTCCATGGGGCATTTTGTATGTTGGGGAATATAACAAAAAGATCCATCTGTAAAAACAGCAGAATTTAAAGCGGAGAAAAAATTATCCTCAATTGGAACAACACTCCCTAAAAATTTTTTAATTAATTGAGGATAATTTTTAATTCCATCAGAAATTGAGCAAAAAATAATTCCTATCTTAGCCAATTTTTCTTGAAATGTCGTTTTTATTGAAATACTATCAAAAACTGCATCAATGGCTATATTTGAAGAGGTTTGATATTTATTTAAAGGAATATCTAATTGTTCAAATACCTGTAAAATTTTTTTAGTAACATATTTTTTTTCTTTTGGGATAGAATAATAAATAAGATTCTTGTAATCGATTTTATTATATGTTAAAAAAGACCATTTTGGTTCACGTAATTGTAACCAAAAATTATAACTTTTTAATCGGAAATTTGCTACAAAAAGAGGCTCGTTTTTAATTTTTATAAGTTTTTTAATTAAATTTTTGCTAAGAGGAATTTGAATACTTTTGTTATTAATTTTAGTATAAAAATCATATTTTGAGTTTATTTTGTTTAGAAAAGTCAATTTTTGTAAATTAGATTTTTTCATATAAATAATAAATAATGTATATATATAAATATAAATATATATATATTTATATTTTTTTATTAGTCAAAAATTAAAAATTTTGTATAAAACTCACCTGATGGTAATATATATATATATATATCTTTTTTTTTATATGCTTAAAAATTTTAAAAACTTTCTTATTAATTTAGATTATAAAAATTTATTAAAAAAAACGTTTTTTTATCTAAGAAAATTTTTACTTACAATTGTTGCATATTCATATACAATTGTTAAAAGTTACAAACTTTTATGTTATTCAAAATTAACATTTGATTGGTTTCCTATGATAAATCCTTATATTTGGCCATTTTCATTTTTTCGTTTATTAACAGAACCTTATTTTCGCTTATGGCGACATATTTTACCAAGTGTTAAATTAGAAGGTAGTTCTGTTGATGTATCAAATTTTGTAGCTGTAGAAAGTTTGAATTTAGTTGCTTTTTTATTTATTAATATTACTCTTTATAGTATTGCTTATTTAGATAGATTTGAATTTTTTAAAAATATAAATTAATTTATCCTTACATTTTAATTACTAAATAATATGTTAAAAATTCGATTAAAACTTATTGGAAGAAAAAAAAATCCATCCTATAGAATCGTAGTTATGGAAAATTTGTCTAAACGTAATGGAAAAAGTATTTGTGATTTAGGATTTTACAACCCATTAAAAAAAAGTTTACAATTTAATAAAATATTATTATATAAATATATAAAACAAGGAGCATATCCAACGAATACAGTTAGACACTTAATATCTAAAAACCTTAAATAAAAATTAAAGAGTATGTAGCTCAGTGGCTAGAGTATATGGCTACGGACCATAGGGTCGGGGGTTCAAATCCCTCCATACTCTTTAATAATAGATATTAAAATATTAATCAAATAATTTTGGGGTATCGCCAAGTGGTAAGGCAACAGACTTTGACTCTGTTATTCGTAGGTTCAAATCCTACTATTCCAAAATTTTGATAAATAAAAAATACATAATAATTTTTAAGCAAAATAATAAACACCAAAATGAAACAATTAAAATTTAAATTAAAAAGATTAAACAGCTCGTTTAATGATGATGTTGAAGAATCTACATTAGATAATGATAACGAAAATAAAAAAGATGACAATAGATCTGTTTTAGAAACATACGGAACAAATTTAACTTTATTAGCACAAGAAGGTTTTATTGAAGAATGCTTTGGAAGAGAAAAAGAGTTATTAGAGATGATGGAAATTTTAGTTCGTCGTCAAAAAAATAATCCTGTTCTAGTCGGAGAAGCTGGAGTTGGAAAAACAGCTATTGTTGAATTATTTGCAACTAAAATTGTTAATAACTTAGTTCCTTTTGTTTTAGAAGGACGTACATTGATTAGTATTGATTTAGGAAAAATAATTGCTGGTTCACGTTACCGTGGAGAATTCGAATTACGTTTTCAACGCTTAATTGATGAAATTTTAAGCCAACCTAATTTAATTGTTTTTATTGATGAGATTCATAATATAAGTGGAGCAGGTTCCGCTGAAGGTTCTTTAGATGCAGCTAATATCTTAAAGCCTGTTTTATCACGTAGTGGATTTCAATGCATAGGTGCAACAACAAATAAAGAATATCAAATAATTGAAAAAGACCCTGCATTAAATCGTAGATTTCAACCGGTTCAAGTTAAAGAGCCTACTATTGAGCAAACAGTTAAGATTCTCTATGGTTTAAGACCAAGTTTTGAAGCTTTTCATAATGTTGAAATTTTGCCGGGAGCATTACGTGTTGCAGCAGAATTAGCTTCACGATATATTCCTGATCGTTTTCTTCCAGATAAAGCAATTGATTTACTTGATCGTGCGGCTGCTAGAGAAGTAATATATATGACAAATGTGTCTGAAGGTTCTGTAATCTCATCAATTGTAAATGCTGGACTTATTAAAATTGGAACTTTACGATTAGAAGCTTTTCGACGTGGGGATATTCCTACAGAATTTGTTTTTCAAGAAATTGAAAATGCTTATCGTAATTTTTTATTACGTTGGATAGAATCTCCACTTACAATTCCTGAAAATCGTAAAATGATCTTGTCACCAATTTCTCAGATGTTATTTGATCAAATGAGAATTTCAGTTTTAACGCGAGTAGATGAATTATTATTTTCTTCAACAAAATCTTCTAGTGTTAAAGTTTATAAACATAAATTACGTTATTTATCTGTAATAAAAAATAAAGAAATTTATCAAAATTTAATTAAAATAATTGACTACGATAAACTTCCTAATTTAAGTTTATATCGTATTTCTTTATTCTTTTTAAGTCAGTATTTTGAGAAAATATCCTTACCATATTTTTATACACTTCAAGAAATTAATGAAAATTTTGATTTTTACAATTATATTTCACAATTAAATATAAAAACTGATTTTTGTTATATGACAGTTAATGATTTTTTACAGGAAGATATTGAACAAGAGAAAAAAAATTTTGAAATTATTAGTAAGCTAGAACAAGTTCGTATTAATGTTTTTAAAGATTTTCTTAAACAATTTAAACCAATTTTACGCCGCGGAATTGTGGAAAGTTTAAGTAATAGTTCTGAATTAGCATTATCAGAAAATGATACTAATTTAATATATTCTTTATTAGGTTATTTTTCAACAGAAACTGGAAAAGATTTCGTTCCGGATATAAAAGATCCAGATTTAATTCAACGAGCGCGTAAAACAGGTAATTTTTCTGTTCTTAAAAAATCAATTAGACCTCAAGAAATTCGAGAATTATTATCTGAAATGACTGGAATTCCCGTTCAATCAATTTCTGCTGAAGAATCGGAAAAATTACTTAAATTGGAAGCAACATTACATAAGCGTGTTATTGGTCAAGAAGAAGCAGTTTCAGCAATAGCAAAAGCTATACGTCGTTCACGTTTAGGTATTCAAAATCCAAATCGTCCAATTGCAAGCTTCTTCTTTTGTGGTCCAACAGGTGTGGGAAAAACAGAAGTTACTAAAGCTCTTGCTGTTACAATGTTTGGGTCAGAAAGTGACATGATTCGTTTAGATATGTCTGAATTTATGGAAAAATTTACAGTTTCTCGTTTAATCGGTTCTCCTCCAGGTTATGTTGGATATGATGACGGGGGTCAATTAACAGATGCCGTTCGAAAAAAACCTTATTCTGTTGTTTTATTTGATGAAATTGAAAAAGCTCATCCTGACGTACTAAATATTTTGTTACAAATTTTAGAAGATGGTCGTTTAACTGATAGTCAAAAACGTCTAGTTCAATTTGAAAATACAATTATTATTATGACATCAAATGCAGCTGCAGAAGAAATTCAACAAATTGTTAAAACGGAACGACAAAATGTTTCTTTTACGGAAGTAAATCAAATAGATACTGATGATTTAGATGTTAATGATACAAACAATAAATCACTTAAATTTGAAACTGTTAATTATAACGATGAATATGCTGGTGTTATTGAATTTTTAAAATCTCCAATTACTGAAAATTTTTTAGCTGATATTAAAAAACAAATGAAAGCTGAATTTAAAAAATCTTATCACGAATTAAAATCAGCTCAAATCCTTCGACGTCAATTAAAAGGTGGATTAGAAACTCCACGCAAAAAAGTAAAAATAGAAGAAGAAAATTTAAGAAAAACAAAATTAAAAAATGCAGTTTTAGAAAAGTTAACTACTATGTTTTTACCGGAATTTTTAAATCGTTTAGATGATATTATTATTTTTGAACCTTTAAAACAAGAAGAATTGCGTAAAATTTGTGATATTATGATTAATAATTTAATTAAACGTTTACAAACTAAACATATTGTATTAACAGTAACTGAAGATGTTAAATATAAACTTACTCAAGAAGGATATAATCCAGCATTTGGAGCTCGTCCATTACGCCGTTTAGTTACAAAATATATTGAAGATTTAATTTCAGATTATTTATTACGAAATCCATTCAACGGTGAAATTAAGGAAATTAAAGTTCATTTAGATGATGATAACCAAATTGTAATTGAATAATATGTTTGAAAGAGTACAATGCCTTGATAGCTCAGTGGTAGAGCGTTGGACTGAAAATCCTTGTGTCATCAGTTCAAATCTGATTCGAGGCAAACATACTTATTGATATTTTTATTGCATCTTTAGTTCAAAAGGTAGAATAGTGATCTCCAAAATCAAAGGAAGAGGGTTCAAATCCTTCAAGATGCGATTTAATACTTATATGGTGATTAGAAATTAAAAAATATAAAAACATTTAAATTACAAAATGGCTAAAAAAATTAAAGCGTTCATAAAACTTGTTCTAAATGCTGGAAAAGCAACACCAGCACCTCCTGTAGGTCCAGCTTTAGGCCAACATGGAATAAATATTGCTGCTTTTTGTAAAGAATATAATGCAAAAACAGCGGATCAAATAGGTCTAGTAATTCCTGTTAAAATTACGATTTTTGATGATAAATCATATTCTTTTATTCTTAAATCACCCCCGACATCTACTTTATTAGCAAAATTTGCAAATATTAAAAAAGGCTCTTCTGAACCAAATAAAACAGATAGTGGATCTATTTCAATCAAATTTATAAAAGAAATTGCAACTATTAAGTTGTCAGAATTAAATACTAAAAATCTTGAAAAAGCTGTTTTAATTATTTCTGGAACAGCGAAAAGTATGGGTTTAAAAATTGTTCAAGACTAAATTAAATAGAAAATATGAAAAAAATTTCTAAACGAAAAAGTTTATTAAATCAATTAATTTTAAAAAAAATATATTCTTTAGATGAAAGTTTTAAATTATTAAAAGCATTAAGTTCAGCAAAGTTTATTGAATCTGTCGAAGCACATTTTGTTTTGAATATTAATACAAAAAAAACCAATCAACAAATTCGTACTAATTTGTTATTACCTTATGGAACAGGCAAAAAATTACGTGTAGCAGCATTTGTTGAAAATGATATTAAAGATGAAATATTAAACTATGGTGCAATTTTAGCTGGTTACGAAAATGTTCTAGAAGCTATTACGACAAATAAAATTAATTTTGATTTATTAATTACAAAACCAAATTTGATTTCTCATTTAACTAAATTAGGACGTATTTTGGGTCCCAAGGGTATGATGCCATCATTAAAATTAGGAACAATTACAAATAATTTAAAAGAAACTATTGATGAATTTAATAAAGGAAAAATTGAATATAAAACTGATAAAACGGGTATTGTTCATGTAAATTTTGGAAAAATTACGTTTTCAGAAAAAGAATTAAAAGAAAATTTTTTAACTCTTTATAATTCAATTAATAAAAATAAACCACTCGGAGTTAAAGGAAAATACATTAAAGCTTGCTATATTTGTACAACAATGAGTCCCTCAATTAAATTAGATTTACAATCTTTTAATAATTGCTAGAGTGATTTATTTTTGTTATATTAAATGGTAATTACTATTAGTTAACTTAAAATTTTTTATGAATGAAAAAATATTTACTCTTGCTGAAGAAATAACAAAATTAACTTTATTAGAAGCTTTAGAACTGATAAAACAAATTGAAAAAATTTTAGGTCTTGATTTTTCTAAATTACAATTAGCTCAAACAACATCAACTCCTATTTCAGAAGCTCCTAAAGAAGTAGTTGAAGAAAAATCAACATTTGATGTTTCATTATCTGATGTTCCTACAGACAAAAAAATAGCGATTTTAAAAGTAATTCGTAATATTACAGGTTTAGGATTAAAAGAATCAAAAGAAATTGTTGACAATTTTCCTAAAGTTATTAAAGAAGGAATAAATAAAGAAGAGGTTGAACATATTAAAAAAGAAATTGAAGCAGCAGGTGGTAAAATACTTGTTAAATAAAATTAAAGAAAAATTTATTTGCGGGATATAGCGCAGCTTGGTAGCGTGTTTGCTTTGGGAGCAAAATGTCGTAGGTTCGAATCCTACTATTCCGAGTTTTTAATTTCTTATTATTATTTTTCTACCCCCAAGGGAATTCGAATCCCTGTTTTTTCCGCGAAAGGGAAAAGTCCTAGTCCTCTAGACGATGGGGGCTATGTATTTATATAGACATATATATATCTATATTAATTATGTTTGTCAATTATTGATTTTATAAAAAATTCATTAGAGCTACTAACTCAAGGGTAGAGTACCCGGCTTTTAACCGGTTAGTTCTGAGTTCGAATCTCAGGTAGCTCATTATCAAATAATCTAACTTGCGAGATTGGCGGGACTTGAACCCGTAACTTTCACCGTGACAGGGTGATACTCTAACCGATTGAGTTACAACCTCTAAAATTTAGGAGAGAGAGGGATTTGAACCCTCGCTATTTTGTTACAAATAGAATAAATTAGCAATTTATCGCATTAAACCTCTCTGCCATCTCTCCAAATTGATTCTGGCTAGATTTGAACTAGCGACCAAAAGCTTATGAGTCTTTTACTCTAACCAACCTGAGCTACAGAACCAAATTTCTTAAATAAATAGAATATTTATTAGATTGAAAGCGATTAGAGGGAATCGAACCCTCACAGTTAGCTTGGAAGGCTAAAGTTCTACCATTAAACTATAATCGCTTTTAATCAATTTGTATAAAAGAATTTACACCTAGCGGAAGATTTAAATTTAATATTAATTCTAACAATTCTGAAGAATTTAAACTAATATCAATAAATTTTTTATATAAACGAATTTCAAAATGTTCACGAGAATCTTTGTCAATATGAGGAGAACGAAGAACACAAAAACGCTTAATTTTTGTAGGAAGTGATATAAAATTATCTTTTTTTGTGGATAAATTATTTTCAAGAAATAATTTTATTTCATTACTTGCCTGCTTGATTAAATTATTGTTAAATGATTTTATAAATAAACGAATTTTCATAAATTCAATTATTCTATAATTTTTGTTACTAATCCTGAACCAATTGTTCTACCACCTTCACGTATTGCTAAACGCATTCCATTTTCAATAGCAATAGGAGTAATTAATTCGATAGTCATTTGAATATTATCTCCAGGCATAATCATCTCTACAACTTCATTATTAGACATAAAATTAGTAATTTGTCCAGTAACATCTGTTGTTCGTACATAAAATTGAGGACGATAACCTTTTAATATAGGAGTATGTCTACCACCTTCTTCTTTTGTTAAAATATATACTTCAGCTTCAAATTTTGTATGTGCTTTAATAGAATTAGGTTTAGCTAAAACCATTCCTCTTAAGACGTCATTTTTTTCTAAACCACGTAATAAAATTCCAATATTATCTCCTGCAATACCTTTTTCTAATGTTTTTTGAAACATTTCTAATCCTGTTACTGTTGTTGTACGATTTTTTCCAAAACCAATAAGTTCAACTACTTCATTAACCAGAACAACTCCTCTCTCAATTTTTCCAGTTGCTACAGTTCCACGACCTGTAATTGAAAAGACATCTTCTATGGCCATTAAAAAAGGCTTATCTGTTTCACGAATTGGCGTCGGTATATAATTATCAATAGCATCCATTAATTCGAAAATTTTATCAACCCATTCATTTTCACCTTTTTTTATTTTTGGATTAGCATTAACTGCTTCAAACGCGAGTAAGGCTGAACCACGAACAAATGGAATTTGATCACCTGGATAATCATATTTTTGTAATAATTCACGTAACTCTAATTCAACTAGCTCTATTAATTCTGGGTCATCAACCATATCAGCTTTATTTAGAAAAACAACTAAATTTTTTACACCTACTTGACGTGCTAATAAAATATGCTCACGTGTTTGAGGCATAGCTCCATCAGCTGCTGAAACAACTAAAATAGCACCATCCATCTGAGCAGCTCCTGTTATCATATTTTTTACATAATCAGCATGACCAGGGCAATCAACATGAGCATAATGTCGTGTTTCAGTTTCATATTCAACATGAGCAGTGTTTATAGTAATTCCACGCTCTTTTTCTTCTGGAGCGGCATCAATATCTTCATAACGTTTTAATGTAGATTTTCCAATAGTAGATAAAGTTGCAGTTATTGCAGCAGTTAACGTTGTTTTTCCATGATCAACGTGACCAATCGTTCCAATGTTAACATGTGGTTTATTACGTTCAAATTTTTCTCTTGCCATAAAAAATATTTTAATTTTAGTTAATTATTATTTATAATACCTAAATTAATTAAATTGTGCAAATACTTTATTCGCTTCTGCCATTTTATGAATTTCATCTTTTTTTTTAGTTGTATTACTTAAACCTTTAGCAGTTTCCAATATTTCATTAGCTAATTTAATTGAAATTCCTTTACCAGAACGTTTACGAGCATGATCGGTAATCCATCGAATTGCAAAACGAATAGAATTTAATTTATTTACTATTGTTGGAACTTGATAAGTTGCCCCCCCAATTCGCTTTGATTTCAGCTTTATTAGTGGTGCACCATTACGAATTGCTTGTTCAAAAATTAAGATTGGATTTTGATTTGTCTTAAATTCGATATATTCTAAAGCTTTATAAACAATTTTTTTTGCTAATAATTTTTTACCTGATTTTAAAATCGAATTTATTAATAAACTAATTAATAAATTATTATATTTTATATCTCTTTGAGGAAAACGTTTACGCGTTAAAATTTTACGTGACATACTTTAGTCTCCTTATTTTTTCTTTATAATATTGGTATTTTTTGGAGTTCCGTATTTAGAGCGGCCTTGTTTTCTATTTTTTACTCCCACTGTGTCTAAAGCACCACGAATTATTTTATATCTGACACCTGGTAAATCTTTTACTCTACCTCCACGAATTAAAACAATTGAATGTTCTTGCAAGCTATGACCTTCCCCTGGTATATACGCAGTTATCTCAAATCCACTAGTTAATTTTACACGAGCTACTTTTCGAATAGCCGAATTGGGTTTTTTTGGTGTAGTAGTATAAACACGGGTACAAATACCTCGACGTTGTGGACATCCTTTTAAAGCTAAAACCTTTTTTATTTTGATTTTTTTTACTCGTTTTATTTTTATTAGTTGTTGAAATGTTGGCATTCTTTTATTTTAATTTGATTTAATACTATATTTTTTCTTAAATTTTTCAACACGTCCTTCAGTATCAATAATACGTTGTGAACCTGTATAAAAAGGATGATTACCAGACCAAATATCAACCAAAATTTCAGGTTTTGTTGAACCAACTTCGAATATAATTTTTCCATCACAAATAACTTTTGCCTTATACCATTTTGGATGTTTTTTTTCTTTTTTCATAAAAGTTAACGTTTAGAAAATTGAGGAGCTTTCCTAGCTTTTTTTAAACCATATTTACGTCGTTCTTTAATACGGGCATCACGATGCAATAAATTGTGATGATTTAATGCTGGACGAAATGACGTATCAATTAATAAAATAGCTTTAGAAATTGCTAATTTTAATGCATTTAATTGAGCACTTAAACCTCCACCTTGAATTTGAGCTTTAATATCATAGTTTCCATTTAAATTTGTTACAAGTAAAGGTAATTTAAGAGTTTCACATTCAATTCCTAAATTTTTAAAAAACTCTGTATAAATTTTATTATTAATTAAAATTTCCCCTGAGCCCGTTATTAATGAGACAATTGCAATAGCTGTCTTTCTTTTTCCATATGCTTGATATCGAGTTAATGTTTTTATCATTAAATTTATTTTTTACAATTAAATATTTAATTTTATCCAATTTGATTCAATTATAGAGTTTATTACAACATTCTTTTGATATGGAATTTGATCTGTAGAGTATAAATATAAACGCTTAAAATATTTACGACCAAGAATCCCTTTAGGTAACATGCCATATATGGCTTTTTCCAAAACTTTCGTGGGAATTCTTTTTTTTAACTGAACAAAAGTTTCTGTTTTTAAACTACCAGGGCGCTGCGAATTTCGATAATATAGTTTATTTTTATCCTTCTTTCCTGTTAGTTCAATTTTATCAGCATTTAAAACTATTACATAATTACCCTGATCTATGTGTGGCGTAAAAAAATGTGTTTCTTTTCCACGCAGAACTTTACTTACTATTGTAGCTAAACGACCTAATGTTTTATTTTTTGCATCGATTACATACCATTTAGGAATATGTAATTCTTTTTTTGGAAAAAAAGTTTTCATAATAATGTATTTTGAAGAATAAAAAAAATTTTACTAATTAATTGTTAAAAATTTAGAAATCTTAAAAACTTCTTGATTTAAGAATAATTTAAAAAAAAGTTCAGATAAAATTTTTAACGCTTCAAATAAACTTCTTTTAGGAGAAATACTACCATTAGTAATAATTTCTAAATTTAGAGATTCTTTAATATTACCATAATTATCATGAATAAGCTTTATTTTAAAATTCACTTTTTTAACTGGCATATAAATAGAATCTATTGATAAAGTTGCTGGAAAATCATTTAATGTATTAAATGATTTTGTTTCTGTTATATGTGTCGAAACAGTATAGCCTTTTCCATTGGAAATATCAACTTCAAGATATAAATCCGATTTATCCAAAATAGTACAAATATATTGTTCTGGATTTATAATTTTAAGACTATTTTCTGGTAAATTAAATAATCCAGCAGTAACAATTAATGGACCTTGAACTTTTAAAAATGCTTTAATTAAAGGTTTTGGTGTATAATTTTTTACAAAATTTGATTTAAAAATAATTTCTTTCAAATTTAATAATACTTCTAAAGTATCTTCTCTTATTCCTTCAATAATAGTAAATTCATGTTTTAAATTATTAATTCTTACTCCATTTATAGCATATCCTGTTAAATCGGATAACAGAACCCTACGTAAACTATTTCCAACTGTAATACCTTGACCAACTTCAAGCGGTTCTAAAATAAATAAGCCTTTTTGAGTATTATCTTTATTAATAGTCATTTCTACACAATTTATTGACGCCATAAAATTAAAAATATTATAAATTATAATCGTCGCTTCTTGGGCGGTCTACAACCATTATGCGCTATAGGTGTTTTATCTTCTAAAGAAAGTATATTAAAACCTAATAATTTAAGGGCTCGAACAGAACTCTCACGTCCGTTTCCTCGACCTTTTATAACTATTTCAATATTTTTTAACCCCAATTCAAGAGCTTTTAATCCAACATTTTGAGCAGCCATCTGAGCTGCAAAGGGTGTATTTTTTCTTGCACCTTTGAACCCAGATGTACCTGATGATGACCAGCAAAGAGTATTACCTAATAAATCAGTAATTGTAATAATAGTATTATTAAAAGTTGTATTAATTTTTACAATTCCTGTTTTACTTATTTTTTTTTGTAATTTTAACATATTTAAAAATTAGTGTTTCTTATTTGGCAAAACTATTCAACTTACGGGAAGTTCTACTATTTGTACGTGTTCTTTGACCTCTTACAGGAAGACCTTTCAAATGTCTTCTCCCACGATAAGAGTTTATCTCAATAAGACGTTTAATATTAAATTGAATATCTCTCTTTAAATCACCTTCAACTTTTAAATTATTATTTTCTAAAAAATCTCTTAATAGAGATATTTCTTTATCTGCTAATTCAGCAACTTTTAAATTTGGATTAATATTTAAGTTATTCAAAACTTTGCAAGCATTTGAAAACCCAATTCCGTAAATAGCAGTTAATGCAATACAAATTTTTTTTTTATTAATTAAATTATGACCTAGAATTCGAACCATAAGATTAACCCTGTACTTGTTTATGTTTTGGATTAGTGCAAATAATTCTAAGCTTACCATTTCGTTTTATAATACGGCAGTATTCGCATAATAATTTTATAGAGGGACGTACTTTCATAGAATTAAAAATTTTTTAAAATTTTATTATAAAATATATAATTATAATTTGATTGAAATTTTTTTATTTCAATTTTTTGATTTAATCGAAGTAATGCTAAAATTGTTGCTTTAGCATTATTTAAATGATTTGATGTTCCAAATTGTTTTGCTAAAATATTTTTAATACCGGCTAATTCTAAAACTGTACGAATTGAACCACCTGCAATAATACCTGTACCAGGAAGAGCTGGACATAATCGAATTTTCGCTGCATTATAATTAGAATTAATAATATGTGGAATAGAATTATGATTTGTTAGCGGAACTATAATTAAATTTTTTTTTGCATTCAAAATAGCTTTATCAATCGCTAAATTTACATCCTCTGCTCTTCCAGAACCTACCCCAACTCGACGTACTTTATCTCCAACAATAGCAATAGCTCTAAATGTTAATTTTTTCCCTCCTGTCACCACTTTTGTAACACGACTAATTTCCACAATTTTTTCTTCAAATTTTATAGTTGAAAACGTTGCTTTGTTATCTATTATTTTACTTTTTTGTTGAATTAGATTTTGTTGTTCCATAGATTAAAAATTGTTCTTAAAAATTTAAACCTTGATGTCGTAATCCTTCGGCTAATTTTTTAATTCTTCCTAAATATGATTTGTGACCAACATCAAACACCAAGCTTTTTATACCTTTGTTAAGAATTCTCTTAGCTAATTCAACTCCAACAAAAAATGAAGCTTTTTCGTTAGATGAATTTTCTACTTTTTTTTTTAAAATTTTATCTATCGTTGATGCAGCAATAAATGTTTTACCTTCAGTATCATTTATTACTTGAGCGTAGATATGGTTATTAGATCGAAAGACAGAAACACGTGGTCTTATGTTGGTTCCTTTAATTTTTTTAAAAGAACGTTTACGGTTTTTTAAATAAAAATAAGTTTTATTTTTTTTCATATAAGCTATTATTTACCTGTTTTTCCAATTTTTCTTTTTATAATTTCATTCTCGTATCGAATTCCTTTTCCTTTATAAGGCTCTGGTGGTTTAATTTTTCGAATTTGTGCAGCAAATAAACCAACTTTTTCTTTATTGGTTCCAAAAAGTTTTAATTTTGTTGGATTTTCAAGCTCAATAAAAATCTCTTCAGGAATTTCCAATTCAACCGAATGAGTATAACCAGCATGAACAAATAATATTTTGTTATTTATTTGAAATTTATATCCAACACCTTCTATAATTAAATTTTTTTGAAAATTTTTCATTAACCCCAAAATACTATTTTGAATTAAAGTACGCATTAAACCATGATAAGATTTAGATTTTTTTGAATCATCATTTCTTGAAATAACTAAGCTTGAATCTATTTTATTTATTGTTATACAAGGCAATAAAGAATGTTCAATAATTGAATTTTTATTAGTACTAATACTGATTTTTCCATTTTTAAGAGAAATTGAAAGATTATTAGGAATATGTATTATTTTCTTTCCTATACGTGACATAATTATATATTAAGTTATTCTATATAAAAAAGTAATTCACCACCTCTTTTTAAATAAAGAGCCTTTTTATGAGTTATTATTCCTAAAGAAGTAGAAATAATTGCTAAACCATTATTATAACGTAATGAATTTAAAATTTTTAAAAATTTTTTATATCCACAAAATTGTTTAAATCCCGGTTTACTAATTTGTACTAAAATAGAAAAGACCGGTTTTTTAAGCCACCATCCTTTATATTTTAGAAAAACCTTAATTCTTAAAGAAGAAATTTTTAAATAATCTTTAATATATCCTTCGAATTTTAAGACTTTTAAGATATTTAAATTTAATTCTGTATAATTTATAAAAACAAAATTATGAGAAGCTAAACTGGCATTACGAATTCGTGTTAACATATCTGATAATTGATCTTTTATCATAAAATATTCTTTTTTGTATTTAAATAGTAGAAAAAGGAATACCTATTTCTTTTAACAAGAAATAACTTTCTTTTGCTGTTTTAGCGGTTGTAATAATTGTTATATTAAAGCCACGTTGAGCATCAACTTGATCAAAATCAATTTCAGGAAACACTAATTGATCATGTATTCCAAGATTATAATTTCCATCTTTATCAAAACTTTTAGGATTTACTCCACGAAAATCACGAATTCGAGGTAATACTAAATGAATTAAACGTTCTAAAAATGAGTACATTTTTTCCTTTCTTAAAGTTACTTTTAAACCAAGGATCATGTCTTGTCTAATCTTGAAAGCGGCAATTGATTTTTTTGCTTTTGTTAATATCGGATATTGTCCTGTAATTGTTGTGATTTCTTCAATTGCTTTTTGTAAAAAAACTCGATTTGAACCATTTATTCCTAATCCTGAATTTATTTCAATTTTCTTTAATTTTGGAATTTGATGATTATTTTTATAATTAAAATTTCTTTGTAATTTTGGAATAACATTTAATAAATAATGTTCTTTAAGTGTTTGCATATATAAATTTATATTTATATCAAAATTAAATTACTTCTTTTGCTAAAGAAATTATTTTGCCAAAATTTTTCTCACGAATTTCACGAGCTATTGGTCCAAAAATACGTGTTCCACGCGGGTTATTTTCATTGTTAATAATTACAGCTGCATTTTCATCAAAAGAAAGTATTGATCCATCTTGACGTTTAATTTTATTTTTTGTCCTAACAATAACAGCTCGAACAATGGAAGATTTTTTTACAGACATATTTGGTAAGGCCTTTTTCACAACAGCAATAAAAATATCTCCAATAGAACCATATTTTTTATTGTTTCCTAGAATACGAATACACATTACTTCTTTAGCACCAGTATTATCGGCAATATTTAAATATGTTTGTGCTTGAATCATAATAAATTATTTTTTATAAATTGATACTAATTCTTTTAAAATCCATTTTTTGTGTCTACTAAAAGGACGACTTTCCTGGATTATTACTAAATCGCCAGATTTACATTCATTATTTTTATCATGAACCATATAGCGTTTTGTTCTAATAACTTGTTTTTTATATTTTAAATGGTTATAACGATTTTGAACTAAAACAATGATCGTTTTATTTGTTTTAGCACTTGCTACAATTCCAATATGTTCTTTTTTTGGCATATTATGACTTTAATAATAAATATTTATGAAACTCTAGTTGTGCAAGTTCTGATTTAAGTTTTTTAAACAGATGAGTCTGAATTTTTTCATTTTTTGCTTTTTTTAAACGCAAATTAAATAAATTTTTTTGTACATTTAAAATTTTTTGATTAATCTTTTCAAGATTGTTTTGTAATAATAACTCTTTATCTTTTAAAAAATTCATAAGATTAGTCTTTTACTAAAATTTTTGTTTTTATTGGAAGTTTATAAGAAACTAATCTTAAGACTTCTAAAGCATTCTCTTTCAAAAGTCCATCAATTTCAAAAAGAATAGTACCAGGCCTTACAACTGCTACCCAAAAGTCTACAGCTCCCTTTCCTGAACCCATTCTTGACTCTGCAGCTCTGGCAGTAACTGATTTATCTGGAAAAATTTTAATCCAAATTTTCCCTGATCTTTTTGTATAACGTGATATTGTGCGTCGGCAAGCTTCAATTTGACGTGATGTTATCCAGACAGGTTCCAACGCTTGAAGTCCAAACGAACCATAGTTTAACAAATTATTTCTCGTTGCTTTTCCTTTTAATCTTCCGCGATGCATTTTTCGATATTTTGTACGTTTTGGATTTAACATCTTAGATTAGTAATTTTATTAATTTTAGTTAATTTATTCTGAAAAAAGCCAAACTTTAATCCCAATTAATCCATAAATTGTTTGTGCAGGATAATGGATATAATCTATTTTAGCGTCTAATGTATGTAAAGGAATTTGTCCTTCTTTTTTCCATTCACTTCTAGCAATCTCGATACCGTTTAATCTACCTGAAACTTGAATTTTTATACCTTTAACATCTGTATATTGTACTTTTTTAATTGTTTGTTTAATAGCACGTCTAAAAGGAATACGGCGTTCTAGTTGTTCAGCAATGTGTTTTGCAATTAGAGTTGCGTTATTGAAGGGATTTCGAATAAATTTAATTGTTAAAAAATAGTTTTTCTCAAATTTTAATGATAGATATCTTAATAAACTCCTACTAAGGTTTTTTAATAAAAATGTTGTAGATATTTTTAGATATTCTTTTGAATTATTTAAAACTATATTATTTGGTGTGTTAAAATTTTTAGAAATAAAATTAGTTACTTCTTTTAGAATATCTTTTGTCCTTGGATAAAGGGCATAAATTAGAATATTTGTATAATCTTGATTATTAGTATTTGTTATACGATTTATTTCAATATTAGATAAGATTAAAAATTTCGCAAAAAGCTCATTTATAGTTTTTCTAATTAAGAAATCTTCTTGAATTAACTGCGAATATGCAAAATTTTTTACGTACCACTTTGATAAATGATACTGATTTGTAACAAGCCTAAAAGCTTTTGGATTTGTTTTTTGTCCCACAATAATTTCTATATAAAAGATATATATATATATGTTTAAAGCTCTTTAACTTTAATTGTTAAATGTGATATTTTTTTTTGAATTGCAAAAGAGCGTCCACGTGCTCTGGGTCTTAATCGCTTTAAAATCGATCCTTTTGTAACATTAGCTTCTACAATATATATATTTTCTTTTTTAAACTGAAAATTCGAAATTCCATTTGACACTGCTGAAAATAAAGTTTTCCAAATAATCTTTCCTGAGCGTTGAGGTATATACTTTAAAATTTTTAAAGCATCCAAATAATTTTTGCCACGAATTTTTGAAAGAATTTTATTAATTTTAGTAGATGAAATTCTAATATATTTTGATTTAGCTACAGCTAAAAAATGATTGTTCATATGTATTTATTTATTGGTGTTTTATTTTTCGATCCGTTTTTTTATGTGATTTAAAAAAACGTGTAGGAACAAATTCACCTAGTTTATAACCAACTAACGAATCAGTAATAAAAAGGGGAATATGCTTCTGACCATTGTGTATAGCTAAAGTATGTCCTATCATTTCTGGTATAATGGTTGAAGAACGTGACCAAGTTTTAATAATTTGTTTATTGTTAATATTTAGCTTATTAATTTTTTTTAATAAATCATATGCGATATACGGGCCTTTTTTCTCTGAACGTACCATACTTAATTTTTTAATTAATTAATAGATTTTAATTATTTGGAACGAATTATATAAGCATTACTTTTTTTATTTTTTTTGCGAGTCTTTGATCCTAAAGCAGTTTTACCCCAAGGTGTCAATGGTTTTTTTTTACCTACAGGACAACGTCCTTCTCCCCCTCCATGGGGATGATCTACAGCATTCATAGCAGATCCACGAACTGTAGGTCTATTACCAAGCCATCTATTTCGTCCCGCTTTACCAATAATAACTTGATTTTGCTCGGAATTACTTATTTTTCCAATTGTTGCTAAACATTCTTTTCGAAAAAGTCGAATCTCTTTTGAGCTAAGTCGTAAGATAACAAAATTAGATTCTTTCGCAATTAATTTTGCAAAAGTACCTGCTGAACGTATAAATTGACCACCACGTCCAGGAATTAATTCAATATTATGTACAAGTGTTCCTAAAGGGATAAATTCTAATGGTAAAGCATTTCCAATACTAATTTGACTATTTTTACCTGAAGTTATAGTATCTCCTATTTTTAAAAACTCTGGATGTAAAATGTATCTTTTTTCACCATTTTCATAATTTATTAAAGCAATATTAGAGTTTCGATTTGGATCATATTCAATACTAATTACAGTTCCTTTTATATCTTTCATATTTCGTTTAAAATCAATTACTCTATATAAACGTTTATGACCACCACCTTTATGACGTGTTGTAATTTTTCCTTGGTTGTTTCTCCCATGTGCACGATTATAAGAAATGATTAAAGATTTTTCAGGCTTTTTTTTTGATAAACAAGAAAAATCTAAAATACTTTTTTGACGATTACTTTCTGTATATGGTTTAAATGTTTTAATTCCCATAATTAATTTATAATATAGTAGTTAATAAATCATTAAGAATGAAGCCTTCTTTTAATTTAATAATAGCTTTTTTATATTGTGAATAATAACCTTTTACTTTATTTTTAGATGAAATTTTTTTAGGTAATACTATTGTATTTATTTTAGAAACTTTAACATTAAAAAGTTTTTCAATAATTTCTTTAATTTCTATTTTACTTAACTTTTTTCTAACAATAAAACTATATTGACCATTTTTAGTAGTTAACTTTAAACTTTTTTCTGTAAATAAAGGATATTTAATAGATGCCAATAAATTTGTTAATATTTCAGTCATTCTAATTATATAAAAATTTAAATTTTTCTAATGAAATATTTGAGAAAATCAAATATTTATTTTTTAAAACCTGCTCAAGATTTAAAGTAGTCAATAATACTATTTCTATATTGCTTAAATTTTGGGCTGCAAAAACTAAATTTTTATTTTCTGCTGGTAAAATAAATAAAATTTTCTCTTTGACTGATAAATTTAAGCTTGATAGCAATTTCACAAGATTAGACGTTTTATGACTAGAAAAAGTATCAAAAATATTTTGATTAACAATCAATAAATTATTTTTCTTTAAATATAAAGCCGATAATAAAGCTAAATGCTTTTCTTTTTTATTAATTTTAGAAAAAGGAGTTCTGGGTTTTGGACCAAAAATAACACCACCACCAACCCACAAAGGAGAACGAATAGATCCTGCACGAGCATTTCCAGTTCCTTTCTGACGCCAAGGTTTTCTACCTCCACCTCTTATTTCAGATTTAGTTTTTGTAGAGGCTTTATACTGTCTTTTATTTTTTAAAAAAGAATTATATATACGATGAAGAAACCCTATAGTTTTTTGAAGTTGAAATGATTTTGTAGAAAAAAGAATATTAGTCATATATTTTTATTTTTTTAAAAAAAGTAAATTACCAAATTTTCCTGGAACTGAACCTTTAACTAAGACTAAGTTGTCCTCTGGAATAATATCTATAATTTCAAGGTTTTTAATTGTACACATTTTATAACCTAAACGCCCAGGCATTTTTTTACCTGGAAAAACACGTCCTGGAGTTGTACCAGCTCCCATAGATCCTTGTAAACGACGATGTTTTGATCCGTGAGACATTGGACCTCGTTGAAAATTATTTTTTTTTATATTTCCAGCATTTCCTTTACCAATCGATAACCCGCTAACATTAATTTTTTCACCAATATTAAAAGAAGATAAATTATAAATTTGACCAAGTTTAAGATTTAAAGGCGTATTAATTCTAAATTCTTTTAGAATCTTAAAACATGATAAGTTCTTTGAAGAAAAATGTCCAAGATTTGGTTTTTTTATTTTATTTGAAGAAACAATTGTATAGCCTAATTGAATAGAATTATAGCCACAATTTTGAATCGTTTTAATCTGAGTAATTGTACATGGACCAGCTTTAATTAAAGTTACAGGAATTAAATTTCCATCTTTATTAAAAATTTGTATCATACGAATTTTATTTCCAATAAGCCCTAATGCCATAAAAATTTTAATTATATTTATATATATGTATTAAATATATAACAAATATAGTAAATATATACTACATTTAATTTATATTAGTTACATGTTTAAGTACAATAAAATTATAGTTTTAATAATTTTTATACTTGTTTATCTTAAATTATTAAAGTAATATAAATTTATATAAATAAAAAAAAATACAATAATATATGAAAAATGAAAAACTTAGTAAAAAAATTGTTGGAATTGATTTAGGAACAACAAATTCTGTAATTGCTGTTTTAGAAGGTGCTAATCCTAATGTAATTCCAAATGCAGAAGGAAATCGAACAACTCCTTCTGTTGTTGCATATACTAATAAGGGGGAAACTCTTGTAGGACAGATTGCTAAGAGGCAGTGTGTTGTTAATCCTGAAAATACTTTTTATTCGATTAAACGTTTTATGGGATGTAAATATGATGAAGTTTTAAATGAGATTAAAAATGTTCCCTATAAAGTTAAGAACGATGGAACTGGAAAAATTAAAATTTATTCAAGTGTTTTAAATAAAGAATTTAGTCCTGAAGAAATTTCTGCAGCTATTTTAAAAAAATTAGTAGCAGACGCTAGTCGTTTTTTAAAGGAAAACATAAATCAAGCTATAATTACGGTTCCTGCTTATTTTAATGATTCGCAACGCTTAGCAACAAAAGATGCAGGAAGTATTGCAGGTTTAGAGGTTTTAAGAATTTTAAATGAGCCAACTGCTGCTGCTTTAGCTTATGGATTAAATAAAAAGAAAAATGAAATTGTTTTAATTTTTGATCTTGGTGGAGGAACTTTTGATGTTTCTATTTTAGAAGTTGGTGATGAAGTTTTTGAAGTTTTAGCTACTTCAGGCGATACACATTTGGGAGGTGATGATTTTGATCAAATTCTTGTTACTTATATATTAAAAGATTTTCAAGATAAAGAAGGAATTGATCTAACTAAAGAAAAACAAGCCTTACAACGTATTATTGAAGCTGCAGAAAAAGCAAAAATTGAATTATCAACATTACAATCAACACATATTAATTTGCCTTTTATTTATATTGATGGTCAAAATCCTAAACATATTGATATTGAAATTGATAGATCAAAATTTGAACAATTAAGTAAAAACTTATTAGAACGTTGTAAATCGCCAGTATTAAAAGCCTTAGAGGATGCTAAATTATCAAAAAACAAGATAGATGAAGTTATTCTTGTGGGGGGTTCAACTCGCATTCCAGCTGTCCGTAATTTATTAATTGATTTACTAGGCAAAAATTTAAATGAGAGTGTGAATCCTGATGAAGTTGTTGCTATGGGTGCAGCTATTCAAGCGGGTATAATCGCTGGTGAAATAACTGATTTAATTTTATTAGATGTCACACCTCTTTCATTAGGTGTTGAAACTATGGGAGGATTAATGACTACTATTATTACTAGAAATTCATCAATTCCTGTTAAGCAATCGGAAGTTTTTTCAACAGGTGCAGACTCACAAGATACAGTTGAAATTCATATTTTACAAGGTGAAAGGCCTTTAGCGAAAGATAATAAATCTTTAGGTGTTTTTCAACTGAAAGGTATTCCTGCAGCTCCACGTGGTGTTCCACGTATTAATGTGACTTTTCAATTAGATGTTAACGGGCTTTTATCTGTCTCTGCTAAAGAAGAAGAAACAGGTCTTGAACAATCTATTCGTATTGAAGGTGCTTCTACACTATCTCGTGATGATGTTTCAAAAATGATTAAAGAAGCAGAAGATAATTTCCTATCTGATAAAAACAAAAAATCACTTGTTCAAATTACTTATGAATTAGATAATTTATTTTCAAAAATTGAAACATTTCAAAAATTAGTAAAAGATAATAATAAAATCACAAATAAATATTTTTCACTTTCACTTA
>JACCEA011326539.1_pt1 | contig 38213 bp, 40 predicted proteins | sample 7449851 | NCBI WGS metagenome assembly JACCEA01 (sample SAMN15323453, study PRJNA562643) | freshwater metagenome | isolation source: river surface water | place: USA:Blue River Watershed | collected 2017-08-18 | reverse complement strand
GGAAGTATTTTTTAAAAATCCGTTACAAATCCCCGGCAGAAATCCCCGGCAGTGTCCACCGTCGTGTGGCTGCTGTGCGGCCTGCTGTTCTGCTGCCCGCTGCTGCCGCTGACCCAACATGGAACACCGTTTTGTTGCGCTGCGGCCACACAGACGGCAAGAAGGCCTTTTTCATCCTTTCATTAGAGTTCTATTCAGCAGGCGATTTCGGATTTCCAATTCCAGCAGATTGGATTATATTGTATGCACCCTAGCTGGTGATCAAGTACAATTAAAAGCTACAAGAAATGGTGATCCCTTCCTATTACGTTATTATTCTATTAGCCATATTTACGGCTCCTTCATTCCTCGCCTTTCCATCTTCGAGCAAGAAGAGTACTGGAGTTACTGAGAAGGAGCTTTTAGTGGCATTGGAAAATGCAGCCCAATTGATACAACGATACGAGTTGGATATGGCAGAAAAACAGCTAAGAACCATATTAGATTTATTTCCCACGAATTACGAAGCATTGCAATTATATGGTACTCGTTACTACATCTTATCTGCTTTCATTCTAATTTTATATATATTTTAATTAAAGGAACTTACATTCTTCAGTCTGGGAAAGATCCCCATTTAGCTGTGAGCTATTTTGAGGAATCCTTACAACATTCCGTGGATGTGAAGCAACGTAGTCACATTTTTATCAATTATATAGAAGCACTGCGACAAGATAGGCAATATTCAAAAGCAATTCAAGCAGGAGAGGAGTTGCTAAAATCTTCCCTTGAAAGCAACATGGCGCCCCATGATATAGGCTCTCTGCATCTCAACATTGGGATGATATACTCAGAATATGGAAACGGCCAAAAAGGATATGACCTATTTAAACGATGTCTTCAATTTGATAATCACAATGAGGGATGCTGGACTCGACTTTTAGAAGTGCTTGTACGATCTCATAGTTATATGGAAGCTGAGAAAGAAGGTTGGTTGGGCGTTGCGACTGTTCCTAAAAGCTGTTTGGTTCACTACTATTTGGGAATTGCTCTACATTTTCAGAAGAAAGTGGACGATGCGTTAGCTTTATATCTAAGGGCAGAACAATTGGATCCAAAGAATTTAGCGGTTAAATCAAACATCGCTGCGGCATTGCAAGTACTGGGTAGGATTGAAGAAGCAGAATCTGCTTATCGCAGCCTCGTTCCTCTGATGCCAAATGACGCTGGATTGCTGAATAATTTTGGAGCACTTTTAGGAATCCAAGGGAAACGGGAAGAGGAGGTTTATTGGCTGCAGAAAGCTTTGGAGCTGGATCCATATATGGAACAAGCAATTGTTAATATGGCTGGTTATTATCAAGATGAAGGGCTGCTGGACGATGCAAAAGATTACTTGGAAAGGTTTGCGGCGCTTCCTGGTGTTAATAAGGACATGTTGCGTCTCCGTTTAGCTACCATGTTATCGCCTGTAAGCGTTTCTTGGCCACAGATGGTTAATGAGAGAACAGCGATTGTGAAACGTATGGTTTCCATGTTAAATAGTGTTCAATCTTTTTCCAAGACAGATCTTGACCCGTCCTACGACAGGATTCACTTTTATCTGTGCTATCATGGACTCAATGATCGATATATCCAAGAGCTGGTTGTGGAAGGATACAGTCGCTTAGTTAATGAAATTGGACTTGTAGCACCCGAGCTCTCCAACTCCCCTGTTCAATTATTTTTGCAACAAGAGCAACGATCCAATGTAGATTTGACTAAGGCCATTTCTACAACTTCAAAAGGAATAATCAGAATCATGGGACTTCCTGGTCATCAAAATACAACGCCCACAACAACCATTTCGAAAAAGAGAATTGGGTTTTGTTCAAAGTTTTTTGGAATTTTTGAACCGCACGGTATGCTTTTGGACGGCGTAATGAAATATCTTCCTCGTGATCAATTTGTGGTTGTTTGCTTAGCTATAGCCAGAACAGATGGCAAACCTCTTGCATCAACAGTCGCAGAATCATGTGATGAAATTCATGACATATCGCTAGTGTTCCAACATGCGGTCGAGCATATTTTCAAGCTTAAGTTAGATACTTTAATATTTGCAGATTTGGTAAGCGAGCCGATGAATCATTTTTTGAGTCAGGTGCGCTTTGCTCCAATCCAGGTATATCCACATAATCTATGTTTATATTAATTCACTAATTCTATGTTTCCTTCTTCTGAAGATGGCTTTTTGGGGGAATCCAATAACGTCAGGATCGAGTACCATTGATTATTTCATTTCAGCAGAGATTATGGAGCATCCCTTTCGAACTCGGATGATGCAAAGCGACGAACCATATTCAGAGCAAGTTCTTTTGACTGAAGGTCAAGGGATATGGTATTTTCGACCAGTGGAACCAGAAGTTGAACTTGCTAAAGTAAACCTAACTGGTAGGGTTGGCAAACCAATTCCATACACTCGCAGAGATTTTGAATTTTTAGATGACTGGTTCATATATTTGTTGCCTCAAAGCGTCTTTAAAATTCATCCATTGTACGATTACGTTTTGGCTGAGATTCTAAGGAGAAATCCAACATCTCATTTAGTGATTACAGGTGGTCGTCGTCCTTTATGGACCGAAATATATACAGATCGGCTGCGGTCAGTTTTTGGTCGCGAGACTTTTAACGAGCGAGTTCATTTGATTGAGCGCGTTTCATCGGAAAATTTTTACAACTTGTTGCAAATATCCGATGTTATATTGCACCCTTTTCCATTTGATGGAAGTAGGACTTCAGCAGATGCATTGATGGTGGGCAAGCCTTTCGTAACATTGCCAACAGAATATTTAAGAGGGCGAATGGGTGTAACGTACTTAAGAACCATGAATATCCCTGAGTTAGCTGCGGTGGATATTGAAGCTTACATAAGTATCGCTATAAAGCTGGCACATGATAAGATATTTTATGACACCATTGTTCGAAAGATTCGCGACAGACTCGATTTAATATGGGAAGACATGATGTTTCCTTATTCAATCACCGTCATCTTGCAACGAGTGTTGGGAATTGCAGTATTATCCAGTTCAGGTGATGGAGCCAACGCAGATGGCTTCATCAAATTTTTGAAAGGGTCTGGTCGTAATGTGGAAGAAGACTTGAAGCGGTCGTTTGAACGGCAGCGGAATAGTCAAGAATTTGATCGTGTTTTCGGGAAGCAACTTTGGCAATTGAACAATGCCGGAAGAGCTCAACTGGAAACTATTATTGACGATCCCAATCAATGGCCTTTGATATTTGAGCATTGGAAACGTACTTCCTTGTATGTAAAATCATTTCCTGCTCACCCGCTGCATGGCTACGTAACCAACGCAACGTTGCGTGGATTCAACATTACTAAGAGAGTTGAATCTAGTATGGGAAGTGGTTCGACTAGACAAACGACGAAAAATCCTAACCCCATGGACCTGAACTCGGTAGCTCAAAGCTCAAGACCTTCCATTGGCGCGGCTACACTTCCTGACGAAATCACGTCTGCCGAAAAGGCAATAGAGTTCAATCTCCCAACCGGTTTGAAGTTGAGTGTGAGGTCCGGCGCTGTAACTGCACCGTCCCTCAATAGGAATGACACAAAAGAACTCTCTTCTATTTCTGGGATTCCCCACACTGATTCACACATCCTCCCTTCAATACCAGGCGATGTAGTTGTAAAAGACCCTCAAATACAGCAATTCCATAAGTTAGTTCGCCAACGCAAATTTTCGGAGGCACTAGTGCTAGCTCAACAAATCTTCGTGAAATACCAGTACGATGCAATGTTTTTGATGGAGTTAGGAGTACTGCAGTTCTTTCGAGGGGAGTATCAAGAAGCATTTACTCTCTGCCAGCAATCAGTAAAATTGTCAAAGTTGCCTACCATTGAGATGATGGTATGCCTTGGCGTGAGTGCGACATATCTACCACATCAATCGCAAAGCGCCATAGACGCTTTTTTGGAAGCACACAAGATGATGCTACCTGCTGTCACAGATCCTAACACCGGTTATATTGATCGGAAGTTCATTCCAGTCAATAGTTTCTTCTCAATAAATATTGAAACTATAGAATCCAATTTGATTGCTTCTTTCGAGTCGGCCCTGAGATTCGATGAATGCATTGAAGTTGCGGAAGTTATGTATGAAATTCCTATGACAACATTGCTTGGCGCTTATACAGTTGCATTTTCTACCGTAGATTGGTCCAAAAAAAGTGTTCATCATCTAAATTCTATTGATCAGAGAGTAAAGAAATCGATGAAACACAGTATACATACAGAAGCGGGGAAACAAAATCTGGTGGACCTCATCATGCGCTTCAGGGTTCATGGGCAAGCATCCTTGAATCACATTATCCCATGTTATACACAGAGCAAACTTTACAGAGATATGTTTGTAGAAGCTTCAAAATCGTTGCTACAGATGATTGCTCTGTTGGAGCAAGATCGATACTGGTTGGCTTCATCACTGGAAAATTCCGATTTTATTGTCAAAAATAATAATATCTTTCCAGCTTCATGGGAAATATCACGATCCAACAATGATAGAAATATTGAAACTACTACTGCTGGAGTCACATTGATTACTCAATTCTTTGATTCATCAGAAAAGTTAAGCCTACCTGAAGCTGCTCGTCGGACTTTGCAAGAAGATTTGAACACTGTGTTGATGCGTAATTTGATGAATCCATATATCTTAGAAATCTGCATGCTCTTAGAAAAAGATTTCGACTTCTCCAAATTTCCCAATAATTTCAAAATAAAAAAATATATTCTTGGTAAAAGAATGACGTTCCGCGATACATTTTTGTTTGCGAGAGATTATGTTCCCGGTAGAACGGTTGTAGTTGGTAAGTTTGCGAATGATATCAATCTGAATAATAGGATTACATGTTATTTTTGCTGTTATCTACTAGCGAATGCTGATATATATTTGGATACGAGTGTTCGCAGGTTGTTTTCTCTGTCTGGCAAACCACTTCTCCCGCATAATATGATGTTAGCACTGTTGAAATGGATTGAAATTGATGGAGTATTGTCGATTCCAATTCGTACTGACAGTCAAGATATTTGGATCTTCCGGTCACCCCTTGGTGGAAATTATTCTCAGTCAGAAGATATGAATGCACTGATTGATGAAGGGTCTGATTTTTTCCTAGGATTACCGAGATGTGACAATCGAATAGCCTATCTATTCTCAGAGACTGTCCAAGCCAAAGGATTGAATATGTCTGTGTCTAATCCAGTATTTCACATTCATGGAATTGAAATTCAAAGAACAAGTCGACCAGCTGGATCTTTGTATGGGATGAAAGGTGCTGTTCAGGGTCAGGGTAAGAACATTTTGATCGCAGAAACGTTGCCATTTTGAGCCGTGTTGGTCTGTAGAAGTATAATATATATCAAAAGTACGAATTCATTTTTACTTCTGAGTCAGAAATTACAGCCCGTGAAATGGTCATGGTTTCCTTCAAATGACAATGGTCCTTTTTTTTTGAGAATCTATTTCAGAAGACTATGGCTGGATAGTAGGCACCACAATTTTTGAATTAAAATTCAATAATATGATTCAAGTCAAAATAAACTTCCGAATTCCCCGCAGATTTTTGATCATTATCGAGTGACAAGTCTTCACTGACGATATGAAGGGATGAAATGAGTATCTTCATATCACTTAATTTCCGAAGCAGGTGTGTATTTTGTACTCGTTGATGACTGAAGTCTCGTTCAAACATATACATCTTTGTGAAATTCTTAATTGCATTGTTAGGTCTTCCAATGCAAAATCGAGAGCACGATTACTCGCATTCTGACCAGAAGAGTGAACGTTTGCATCATCTCTACCGTGACAAGGAATTTCATCATTCAGAGCCAGTAGTTCATCACATTTCATCAACTAAATCGTTGAAATGATGGAATATTTATTCCATCATGCACACAAAGATTCATCATCTTCAATGTTTCCATTAGAGTTTGCGATTTGCCGTGTTCTTGTGATAATGCACGTCCTTGTGAAAGATTGCGATATTGTAGCAAGTGATGCTCAATATTTCAACGCTTTGTAATCATCAGTGTCCTTAACAACAATACCTCGATACCCACATTCATTTATCACCATAGTCAGAGCCATCTCCTTCTTCGCTTAAAGAACTATCATCTTCAAATTCTGAAATATCCGCAGAATCAATGAAAACTCCTATCATCCTCGTCATCGTTGATAACACCTTGCTCTTCATCCCGCAAGGTCGGTATATATGACATGACTGTATTGTGCAAAAGGATTGTATAGCAAAGTGAAATCTTCGAAGGTCCATAATACTCTTTGACAATATTGCGTTGTAGCAATCATTCTATCGACCAATAATGTAGTTGTCACCATAGCAATGCTGAGTCTTGTAAGAATGAATATACATTTCTTGTTTTATGCATATCTACAATAATTCCAGAACCCGAACGGAACATGCTGCGCACACGCCAGACATCTCCTCTCCCACGCCAGCCGCGTAAAAAAGGGTCTCCCAACAACAAAGCAATTTTTTTGTGTAGATTCCCCTAAAAATTGTGACTAATCTTAATTGTGAATAATCTTTTATATATTGTATCCCTTATATATAAATTGGTTGATAAGATTGTATGAATATTTAATGACAATCGGTTCATTTCGAATTTAATTGCGGAAGAACATAGTGGATTGGGAATATCTACTTCCTCTTGACATTATGATAAACTACATACTTACAAAAATAGTCAAATTATAGAAATATGAACATACAGTAGATGGGGATTACGATCCAAAGTTTAACGGAAGCTTATCTACTTATTATGAACATATCAAAGAAGTTGAAGAGCATAATCCAATGATATACTTCCATATTTGTTCAATCTTCAAGTTATATGTATTTATTGATGATATCATATAAAATACATATAACTTGAATGTTTGTTCTATAATATTTTTTCATTTGTTCTCATCAGAAGTTTAGAAGTTTTTACAGAAAGATTATTATATATTACAACTTACTAAATACATATTCTGATTAGAACAATATACCATCTGTTTTGTTCAAGAAGTATTGATATCAAGAGGAAGTAGATATGCCCACTTTTTAATCTTAACCTAGAAAACACTACGAAAGATAAAACTTTGCTGTTAATGCTACAGTTTTTTTTCGATTTATTACGAATAAAGTGCCAATGCGGCAACGAACGTAACATATATCTCCTGAAACAAACTCTTTTGACCTTAATATACTTAATACAATCTTGAATTTCAATTAAGGCTAACGCTTCTTATACTGACACGGTTTTAGCTCAAATGTATCATCAACAATTCCCTCGTCTGTCATTTTAACACATTCAACTTCAAAGAACATTTTATTCTGAGCCATTCTATCGTGTGCTTTGACTTCAAACCCTGCACGTTGAAGAAATTTGTTGAATGCCAAAATCCCTTTATTATCACCAAACCTACTGCGCACCTCAGCAACTTTCAAAATGCCATTGATCTTCAAAATTCGAAGTGCCTCCTTGATAAAATCTGGCATGTTGACGCCCATTAGTGACAGACAGAAAATAACAATATCCACAGAACCCGTTGCTAATGGAACGTGAGCGATATCGCAAGGCGTTACTGTTGTATTCACTGCTACCAAATCAAAAGAATGCACCTTATTTGGAACACTTGCAGCCAATCGAGCATCACCACAACCCATATCCGCAATAGTAGCCTTCTTGTGACAGCTTATAATCCACTGAATAATACTGTCTAATGGGTTTACTGGCCATAATGCAGCTTGATCCCTGTATCCCTTATGGTATATCTCAAATTTAGAAGGATCCCTCTGAAATTCTTGAAACGCTACATCTCCTCTGGTAGTGTACAATTCCTCGTTGATTGTGCGAAAACGAGCACCTTCAAGCTTCTTCAAAAACTGATGTTGTAACGAAGAAAGCTTGCTGGAAGAACCTTGAATCAGAGATGACGACGGTGCAGATGTGGCAGAGGATGATGGAACTGAAACTGCAGTACTCCCAGTCACATTATTAGACCCGTTTTTCACTTTCGAATACTTATTCGGCTTCTTCGATGGATCTTTGAGATTTTTGTTGATTTTGTTCTGGTTCTTGTTCTTGTTCTTGTCGAAATCTTGTAAGGTTTGCTTGAAACTCTTTTTTGAAGCCTTCCCTGACTTCTTCTGGATCTTGGCACTCACTATTTTCGTCATTTATCAAATGTTAAATTTATGAAAAAAACAACAGCAGGGCAGCAGAGAGTGCGCCTGGCGCGCCGCTGCGCGCGACGATCTATCATTCCGCTATTTTTTGTTTGATTAATTAATACCAAAAAGACTGGTTGCTTTATTTTATTATTTTTAATTTTGTTCACTCGTGTTTTGATTGTTATTGTGGTGCAACGGTTTCCGGCGATGTTACCGGCGACGATTCAGCTCAGACGATATGTTGAAGTCGGAAGTGGTTTGGGTTAGGTTGAAGAATTATTCAGGATCAGTATAAATGTCAACTCGGATGGCCAGGTTGATAAACGCGCATGATGAAGTGGTTTTTAATCCCAGAACAGGTAAACTATTATTTTATTGGTATCGTTGGTACAAAGTGGAATAAGTTTTGAAGATTATGCAAATTCCAGTGGTACATTTCTTGGAAAGTGGTGGTTTACCAAGTCCGCCTCACAAGGTTCAGAGCCAAAACTAAAATAGGCATCGCCTGATGTCGAAAGTCCAAATTAAACTCCACGATGATAATGCTCACATATTTAACTATTTATGGACGAATTTTCATGCTTCATGCATGAAGTAGCATAAAAGATACCTTATAGAAGATTCACCTTCAGTGGACCTTGTCGTTGTTGTAGATAAACCTTCGGTGATTTTAATATGTTCAATTGATAGATCTCATTGGATATACACTTAATCTTATAACCAATATCTAATTCCAGCCAATAACGCGACTGATGAAGCGCCCTATGAAGAAGTAGCTATTCCCTGTTGTTCAATGTCTTTCCTAACTTAAATTAATGACATCGTGTACAATATATGAATATGGTGGGAACGTTCAAATCTACCATCATGACTATGAATAGGGCCCGTCCATCAGCTCGAAGTAAATTCCGTAGCCGTCCGCCAGCAGCTTCCTCACAGAAAATCTCGAGCATCTAACCATCATCCTCAGACTCAAATGATCCAAATAGGTATCGCACTGGTTGCGATACTATTTGTGTTGATGGGTTTTCAATTCGGGGTGGGAAGTCACCTTGTCCGTTGATTTTGGTCAAACCATGTATACCTTACTGCCCCTCATGATCCCGTCAACCAAAGCCACATCCCAAATGCATTTTATATACCTTCAATAAGATGGTGGTGACAAGCTGTTATGATCTGGCCCATCAAAGTCGACTTTTGCGACCCATCGTTGGAACATTCAATCTTCAGCATTTTTAAGGCACAAATATAAATGTAGTTTGATCAAAACAAATTATGATTTGGAAAGCTCTAAACGAGACGGATTTAAATCTGCGATCTAATAAAAGGATTTTTATCCGTTACAAATCCCCGGCAGAAATCCCAGGCTGCATATTTCATATGGACACGTACCATATTAGGCGCCTTATATAAGCGGTATATTACTTGACCGAGGAATACTAGCTTAGAAGTTCCTCTATATTCCAAATTGCAATCAGTAATATCCATGAATCAAATGAAAGAAAGTATCCACAATGTCGTTGCTGCAGACAACGACGAAGCTCCAAAAATAAAAAATCATTATTTTACGCCAAATTTTTCGACACTATACCGAAATCGGGTGGCACTTTTATCATCCTTCACTCAATTTCATTTAGGTACATACACATTCAATCAAACCGCACAGCAAGTTATTCAAATTTCCATCATTATCGAACTGATACCACGACGTAGCTGCGTAAATCTACAACAGAGCCATTCTTCAAAAAGATCTATTAATAATCACTCAAAAATGGTGTCTATTACCGCTGAAAACTTTTCAGGATGATTTATGGGGAACGTGGGGGCGGGTATTTGGCCATGACATGTAGAAACTAGATTTTGCAATGCAATAATGACGTTTGCAGCTGATGTAACGAAGCATATATTGGACTTTTGCAACGCTTCTGCAAGCTCTTGTTGATGATTTCCTTGGAGTGTGCTATTGGTAACACATAAAAAAGGCTTGCGTAGCGTTATCACTTCAAGTACCGTCCCCGCTCCGGCATGTCCAATTATCAAATCCGCAGCTTTCATCTCCAAGAATAATGAGTTCGTGAATGCTACTGATACAAAGAATATCCCCCTCTTCGAACAATATTCAGTGGTCAAATATTTTAGGACTAAAGAGCCCCTCCCATATTGTAAGAAAATGTGGTTGAAACCTAATGATTGGACTGATGACAAAAACTCTTCACAATCCATCCGCTCCAATAGTTCCTCAAACTCTGTGGTTCCCACTGTTATCAATAAACGTTTTTTCATGCTTCATCTGCAACGCTTCTTTTTCGAAGAATCTATTTATCAGGCTGATCGGCAAATCTGGAATCTGTTACAAGCATAATATATGGAATATCCCGGGGATCAACTAATAATAAATATTGCAGGGCAAGCAAATTTCACATCACTATTTAGATCATAACGCGTGGACGTACAAACCAGCAAACAAGAACATCATGCTTCATTAATTTTTATTATTATGGAAGTCCGAAGTCCGAAGTACAATATATTGTAGCACCTCTATTTTAGTTCTTCAAAAATCTGTTTTCTTCCAATATTTCCCACATTCGAATGTATGAATTGTATGCTTATTTGAGTAATTCGATAGACAGCTTGTTTGATCTATATCGACAACTAGAGTTATCGATGTGCCATGAAATCTCTGTCACAGGAGATACGCTAGGAACTTCTCTAGCAGGTATTGGAGGAATATTGCAGAAAATAGATGCCATGCGGGCTTCGGAACTCCGCAATCTTCTCATACAAGACTTGCATGTCAGCCAGGAAACGATAGGCAAAATATTAGATCGAAATGAATTAAAGGATATGGCTCGAAGCATGATTACAATACACACCATGGAAGATTGTCGAGCATCGTTATTCAGAGTAGGAGTAATAACTCCTATGATTGTTACATTCACAATTATTCTTTTGTTGACCTTCAGTAAACAATGTCGAAAGAACAAAACTAACATTATGTGGATATCTTCCTTTTTCCTCAACGAAGATCGCTTTTGGAAAAAGTTGTTATTGGCAAGAATTTGTTCAAAACAATGGGCTACGATTTTTGGATTGGTAGCAATATTCACATCACTTGTGGGGGAGGTGATTATTGTTTGGATAAATATTTCTGTTATTTTGGGTTGGATTTTACCCCGTCATTCCGCATTCAGGCAATGGCTCTTCTTTGGAGTATCATTTCCTGTAAATGCCAGTATGATGAAAAGCATGATCATGGGGACGGCGAATACAAATATGAGCAATACAGAAATTACAAATTGGTCGGTTGATTTGGGATCATTGATGACATCAACGATATTCCGCTGGATTTGTAGCAAATTAGACGACTTTGCGGCACATAGTTTGATAAGTTTTAAAAAATACGAGTCTTTTGCACAAAATCAAGAAGGACAGTCTACACCAAACGCAAAGTTGTTTTAAGCAATATAATGCTTATCTGTATTTCCATACGTTATAATAAAAGTTGAGGAATGCTCGAGAATATCCCCATCTGTTCCTATGACATGATTCATAGTTACCTGCGAAGGACGAGATTCAATCTTGGGTTATTTTTTTGGCTTAACGTCTCTCTTATCTGTGGTGTCGCATAGAAGTTGATTTAAATCGTAAATCGTCGAAATTCAACTAACAGCATTGAACCATAATTTCACAGCAGAGATAAAGAATACGCTGAATATGATCGCTTTTCTTAATACTGCATTGCATTCTTACTGTAGTTTTCTTGAAAACTGACAATATTGCATATCCTATTAATTTTGTTTTTTAACGTGGGTGGCCATTTTAAGAGCTAAAGGACTAACGAACTCACATGTCCATATTCATAACCCCGAGTTCACAAGCTCACAATAAGGTGCCGATAGAAAAGGAATCGTGGACTGAACAGAGATCCGAATTGGATTCAGCACCTCCGTAATGGTTAGCTTATTATTTTGAGACAACATCATTATACTACTACAACTACATGTAAACCAGCTATTTAGAAATCAATGCAACCACCAGCGCTGGTTTAAGAACTTAGTAATTTTTCATATACCCAATACCATATATAAATAATTTATAAAAGAACTCCCAATTGGAATTATTAAAGTAATAATCTAATATTAACCGCCATCCCCTAAACGGACAAATTTTTCCGTTAACACATTTCTTCGATTTTCATAACCAAGACTATAAACTAACTATATTGCGCTGAAAAGTAGATGTAATTTACTTTCTAACCATGTATTCAAAGTTTATTAAAGTTAAAATCTTCATACTTAAAATTTACAAAAAGTGGTCATACCTCCACTCAAAAGTAACTCACGAAATAATAATAGCTCGTTAAATACAACTTTCATAATGGGCTGTCATATGCACTTCGAGTATTCTTGAGCACCAAATGGCTACTGGAATTTCTTCCACTATGAAATTACCTCACGAGTGGAGTTGTGAGCCTTTATTACAACCACAACCATACATCCCAAGAGCCTTTCAATACTCAACTGTATTATGCCACCCCCGCTAGCAGTTAATGATGCTTTTAAAGCTGTTCGATATGATAAGATATGAACAAACCATATCAATATCACCATTAGCCATACAATTCTCACTGTTGACTGTCACAGAAGGGCTCACTATCTGCATGATTACACATCTACAATACATTTGCTGCGGCCAGTAACCTACATAATAATGTGCTTGGCATTCTAGATACTATTCAGATAACATTGTGGACTAAATCTGTGGTATATCGTGCTCTCCACCGCTACTAATTGCACGGACACATGATTGTGACTGAAATCGCGGAACATTTTACCACAATACAAATTAACAGAATAATGAAATTGTTTGGATGTCTGGAGCATTTATAAATGATCTTATTTGTAGGTAGGATATATGTCCTTAATAAATATATAACATCCAGTAGAGCTCATATTCTCTTCTGAGAAAAATTCCAAATCGTAATGACCACAATCTCTCATCTCAAAGTTACAGCATGGATGTTACACATAAATGTTACAATTTCGATCTTCCAGCTTATGTTGACGCTAATATGGCATCTCTTAAGCTAATATAGGAACAAATGCAATTCTGGTGCAATGGAAACGTAGATAAAAACAATTTCTCTCGTTCTCTGGTAGATTGTCGCAAGCCACGATGCATTCGTCAATCTCCAACAGCGAAATATTCGCATTAGCAAATGCAAGGCAACCGCTGAAATTGCATTTGCCACACCAATAATGAATATACCAAGTATTGATCAAGCATAGTTAGACGAACATCCACATCGATACTTCGATTTTCCATATACAAACAGTCAGATATAGCTTCGCTACTATCAATAAGAATAAATGGGGCCAAAACTTTCATCAATTGAACCCACAGTGGGAGCAAGATCAGTGTTGGAAGTTTCAAAATTCACTCAAAAATCGTTGATTTTACATTATATCCCTCTTCTAATGGTCTATCAGTGTCAATGTTGAAATCGTTTTGATTCTCTGTGGGTGGTGAGAAAACATCGATTATTATCTCATTCGTCGTCGCCAGCCAAATCCCGGATGAGGCGCAGTATCTTATGATTCTTCATGATGAATTCGTCGTTCCCAGCAAAACGAATCGTTGATCTACATGATTTGAGATCGTTGATGATAGAAATGATAAAGGTTTTCAATAGAACGGACCTACGTGGGGCATGAACGGGCGGCAAGTCGGACCATCCTGAACTATCGGGAATTTTCCGATATTTCAGAGTAGGATAACTGCACACAGGAGGTAGTTGTCTGGAAGAGGAAAGTTGACTAAAAGTCTTCATCAATAGAACTAAAATTCACAAGAGAGACAAATGTCTTATAGTCTTTGTTCGTGGAGTTGAAGTGAGGTTTGTCATAACTTATCAGCGAAATCGAAGGGTTCAGAAAGATCTTGGGATCAACGAAGTCAAAATCAAAACAGAAAGTTGACATGAAGAAAGTATAGGACTATACGAGATGAACAAGGGAAAAACCTAATGATGATGCCTCTTGAAATAAAAAGTTATTCGAGTTGAATAATAAGGAGAGTGTGACAAGAGGATTGAGCGATTGAGCTAAATGAACGCATTAACGGACAAATTTGTCGGTTTGCATTGTAGGCGGGCTGGCGCGCGCACTTGCTTTTTGGTTGTTGGTTGTTGGTTGTAGTTGTTCCTAAAAAATCTTCTTTCCATATCTGTATACATCTTGCATCTTGTCCCACATCATTTCAACTTGCAACTCTATATTTTGTGGCGATGGGACCAAAAACTCGAAGCGCTACCAGCGGTGTGGAGGTAACCATAATTCTGTACTGCTGAACATGATGCAATACTACAATATATCCGCTTTAGGCAAAAATTATAGTATCTTTACCTTTGGTTGATGACAATATCTCGAACGCGGATAGCTGTAGTACGGATGAAGCAGAGTTTACAGAAGATAGGTCCGATGATGAAGATTGTGTGGCAGACTCTGATGATTTTCATCCTATTGTAAAAAAAAAGAAAGTACAGCGCAAAGTGACTCAGAAGACGAGCAAGAAAGCTGTCAGAAAGTATGATAAACGGAAACATCCTTTTGATGAATCACTATCCTTCAGCCGTGCTAAGTATCAAAGGAGTAGGGAGGTTTGGATATCCACTGAACAATACAAAAATGCATCCAAACCGAAAGAAATTTCTCTCTTGGGTAAATCGAAGACTTCCAACCTTGTATCAGAGCTAAAAGTTGAAACTTTAGTTGGTTGGATGAGTAATAGAAATATATCACCTTCTTCGCTTGAAGATATCATTGTTTGTGATTTCGATAGTGGCCAACATTTGAGGTTGGCACCATTTGAGGGACGATGGGCTTGGCCATTGGAAGACATAACACCATCGCATCCAAACTCAGATATTATGTCAAGATTATCCTCACTCGATGTATTGTTAAATTGCTCTGGTCCTATTCAAACAATTTCATTTGATCATTTTTACAAGCAAACTCCTTCGGTTTTACAGGGAAATTCAAGTAATTTTTCTCTCGTTGTAGGTTTGAGTCGTTTTGGTTGGCCAAGCGAATGCAATGACTATGAGAAATCAGGGAAAAGTTACGCACGGATTTTAAGCCATTTCAATATTTTATCGCAAGGTTCGCTCCCAACATGTTCTGGACGATACGGGTCTTGCTCTGATTATCCAAGGCTACTGTCATGTACTGAAGAACATGATAATCTTTTGCAAATTTGGAGAGTTCAAGTGACGCCAAATCGTAATACTGAGGTTGAGTTGGATTATTTTATTTCTTTAAATATGTGCGGGTCTGTCTTAAAGACAGTATGGAATCCCAATATTGCATTCGAAGATGAGAACATATCGGGGCTAATGGCTGTTCTTTCTTCATCTGGGAAAGTTTTCATACTGTACATTTTCAAAAGTATCAGCAACATATCTAAGCCTCTAGACTCTAACGACCATATACGTGCAGAATTTCCGAACTATTTGAACCATTTCGTTGTTAGCGGTGATTCATTGTTGCTGTGCGAAATTTGTAGTGAGCAATCACAAATTATCAGCTCAATTTCTTGGATTCAAGGAGGATTCGCTGACCTATGCTGTGGAATGTCTGATGGATCAGTAACAATATGGACTGCAAATAATTGCCTGTTTGAAAGTAAGTAGGTTAAAAAAAGCTTTTCTGGATAGTGATCTAAATGGCACTGCACGATTGGCAGATGAAAAATCACCAATTTTATTGTGTAGATTGGCAGATGGACAAGCTGACTTTCGCCCACATGCATCTAATTCCATAATCTCTATCGATTGTTGTCCCTACAATCAAAATTTGGTACTGGCCGGTTCAGCTGATGGCACCATGAAGGTCAGTTTTATTAATGATGTTGCTGATCACTATTATTATTCCATGAATCAGATGTGGGATACAGCGGATCCGGTCATGCCCATTTTTGCAAGGAAACTGCCGAATTACTCGATAGCAAATATCCAATGGGACTTGACAGGACATGGTTGCTACTTCACTGACATTGAAAATAGTATGGTGAATTGGGATACAATATGGAATTTGGAAAGTTTTCAATCAGGTCGTCAAAGAGGGCAATTGTATTGCCATCGATTTATGCAAGGAGCTGCTTTTGGATTCGCCCATGGAATATGCCATGATCAGGCTCTCGTTGCATCTTGCGGTAATGATGGTTCTATCAGATGTGGATTTCCGTCTTTATTAGGTATGCTACGTCCACAAGGCGAAGGTTTGATGGAACTTTTTCGAGTTGAAAGTGTTGAGCCTTCATCAGATTCATTGAGTAGTAATAGTAGCAGTGCTGTCCCTCGTCCAAAGGTTGTCAACATCTGTCGCCAAATAAAATTAGTAGGAATGGAAAAAACCATCGAAAATCATATCAGTGATAAATTTGAGCTATATATGAGAGACATTGATTTCTTTAGTGTAACCCATGATAAAAATCAAGAAGAGGTAAATGTATTTGCTTATGGAGGCGAATCAGGGATAGTACGAATTCACGGGATTAAAATATATACCCAATTAGTAGCGAAATCTGTAAGAGATGAAGAGCGATAATTATCCAGTAAAGAGTAACTCATTACAAGTCTCCACAAGATTACGTTAAATGGAGTTCATTCCTTTTGATTTGAAAAAAGGTTGGCAACTATTTATGTTTATTAACATTTGCGAAACATTCTTACATGATATTTCTTATGGAGAAGCAGTATTCTTCGTATTATACAACAGCTACAAATGTTGATAGTATACACAAGGATGCTCATATTAATACGTTCTATTGTTTTGAGTAAAATCGCCATCAAGCATTTTGAAATTTACTTTCACACGATCGTTACCCTCTACTAAAGCTTCTAATAAATTGGCCTTCACTCTATTTGCAGCATCATTATCCTTCCTCTTCAACCATATTTCAAATTTACAATTGGCTTTGCCTTTCTTATTTTGATTCACAAGTCTCACACCACAAATGTTGTCATTTTCGTCGACCCTCTCCCCAATAAGGCCAAACACCAAATTTTCCCAATGGATATTCATTGCCTCCGCACTAAGATATTTGAAAGATTCCAATTGGCAACCATCTCGATTCTCTGGGTCTTCCCATTCCGGTGTAATACCTTTCTTGAACAAGCCGAGCGCTTTAATCTCTCTGTCCTCTACGAAAACCTTCTTTGTCGAATCACTAAATACTTCACTAAAAACAAACGTAATGAACATCCTGAGCTTACTATAATATAATGAGCGGTAATCTAACCTTGGGGGTGGTATGGCAGCCCAAAACTCCCAAAATTTTTCCACTGATGAGAATTCACCTAGTAATCTGACATTACTTGAGTAATCTTTTTTCTGGAGATGAATTGGTAAATTGAGCCATGAACTTGCGTTACCGTTGTCAGACGGTTCACGGGACGATGATACTTACATTATTTCCTTCACGAACTTCCCAGAAAGCCCAAGTGTGTTCCAGTGGATGTCCACCAGAAGATGCGGGCGGAGTTGTTGCACTTCCTTGTGACGCCATTTATTGCAACAAGAAAGTTTCCAGGTAAGGTAAAAACACTATAGATTTCTAAACTGATTTCCTATAGAGAAGAATAGCCTCTAATACAAGAATATAGAAAATTGTGATAAAATACAATATGGTCGATATGCTTGAGGATTCCGGGATTTATCAAGATAAAAAAGCCTGAAATGGTGGTTGTGAATTCCAATGAGTGGCTTATTAGAAAATATGAGTTATTTCCCACAAAAAGCGGGATTTTTACGAAAACAATTTGCGGTACACATGTGTATGCACTCTCGTCTTCTTGCTATTATATACTTCTACCATCATCATCTAGAACTATACCCTATGCCATATAGAAGTACAATAAAACAAAATTATCGCAAGTGCCGGGTTATTGTAGAACGTATCTTGGTATTGCATATTGAGTTTGGTCTTGTAATTTGCTGCAATTATGACCTCGTTTGTGCGGGACCCTATCCAACAACGTATGGCAACTTCACTTCGTCAAACGATTCGTCGCATTACAAAAGACACGGACGGTTTACGTGAAATTGTCAACAGCCATTATTTGAAAGGCACATTCATTCAGTTATGTCATCCTGATACTATGAAGGAGCTATTGTTTCCTGGAGCTTCACTTGAAGTATTGAGAAACTTACCAAAGAACTTGAAAGAGATTCTTGAATGGTCTGATTTGCAGCTTGATTTGGAAAAAATCGCAAGAAATGCGACAGAAGTGTTAACTAATATCAAAGTTAAGGGGGCGAAACAAGGCAATGTTATGGATGATGCTACAGAAAGAGTTCTTCTTCCTCAAATCGCACAAGAAGCTCTATCGAAGGGAATCATTGAAGCAGTGCGCAAACTCAATGTTAAAGTTAGTGCGACCATTGCAAAGATTGCAAGACCCGTCGCTTCAGTAAATTCCGATCGAACGACCAAGAATAATCTGGAAGATGAATTCTATGAACAATACTCTAAGCACCACTATGCAACTCAATCAATGTATGTTGGCAAAGACTGGTCAGAACTTATACGAAATGATTTGCGTCGTTTCATAGCAAGAGAGAAAATGTCAACCATCAACGACAATGGTGAAGTTATCGTCAAGGATGAAAATATAAAAGTAGAAGAATTACCTGCGATATCATTCTCATCCATGGCGTGGATTGAAAAGGATGAAAAAACTCAAGAGGTATATCCCGCACTTTTTGAACTAATTGATCAAATGCAATCGCTACCTTATGAATTCAATGGTAAGTACCTTTGACGTACATTTTGTACACTATCTTTTATACCACCCTCTACATAGCGAAGCTTCAACTTGGCGCGTTAAAGCTATTAGAACCGAGTAAGGGTTGTACAATGCTGATCTATTATCCTGTAGGGTCGTGTCAAAGAATTAGAATTGACAATCGTGGTGGGGAATATGATTCGGGCATTCGGTAAGAATCTTTCATCCACTATATAAAATATGAAGCGTTGTTTTATCCATGAATTGACACTACTAGAATGTCATGTGCAATACATATCCAGAATAATCTAAATTTAGTGAGAAGTATCGATAAAAGAAGTGCAAAACTCATTCTAACTGAAAATAAAAATTCCGCGGAAATCATTTTAGAAGATGATATGTAAGTTTTGTTTGGTATGGAAAATCAAGATATAGGTTTTTATCTCATTCATTGTCAGGTTAGTTGTGCATTCCGCAACGGAAATGATGAATGAGCGAGGGGCTGATGATGAACAGGACTGGTTTGCAGTTGTCTTTTTTATCCATGGAAAGGATTGTGCCGATGGTGATGATTCCCTGAGTTAGTGTCTTTAGCAGTGTTATCTTGGAAATCATCTGTTAAGGTAGGATTTGGTAACACTCTGCCCCCAAAACTTCTTGTCATGGATTGGATAAAAAATAATTGATAAAAATATCGTTGACAAGTCGATATCAGAAGAAAATAATATTTGTTCGAAAAGGACAATGTTGCCCATACTATTACTGATGTTGTCTTGTGTAGATGCTGTAGCAATAAATAATGTTTTTGAGCAGACATTCAGGCCACTAATAACCACTGATAATTGCTCAATAGTTACTTCAAAGGGTATTCTCCTCACCGAACGAATGAAATTAGTGAAGTTGCAACCTTACAATTTTACGGGTTGGATAATCCAATCAATTTATACAAATGATTCGATACCTTGCAATGGGACTTTGATTCACTTCAATGCGGTTCCTTTGGAGCAATGTTTGCAAGATAATTCAAAATCCGAAGGTACATATTCATTTGAATGTAGCAAAGGTATTTTAACACTTTTGTTGATATCAATATGCTTATTAACTATTTTCAAAGGTTATGCTTTTCGAATTAGCTATAATTCAAGCACTTGCAACAAAAGCAGGGTATCAGATGTGGCATTCGTAGGCAATACAGATCAATGTATACCTTACAAATCCCAATATTTCAGCAATGGTGCCTACTCTGTTGTTGAATGTACAAGTGATATTCGCTTACCAATTCCGGTAAAGGAGCAGTTCATGATTCAGCGGTAAACAATATGGACTATATTTCCGGAAGATGGTAATAATGCGATGCTTTTGTTCAGATCATTCAATCAACTACAGTGTCGAAGCCCTGTTGCTTTAGCTGTTGGTCTCAAAAATAGATATTGCTTTGAAATTAACCAAACCATAGAAGTTCAATCGCAAGTTATAGATTTTCCATATTTCTATACATTTCCTCATTCCAAATCATGCGATGGAGAATTTCATATCGGCTTGGTCCCTTTCGAGTGTGTATCTGACCCTGATCCCATGACTAACTCATTATCACACATGTTTTTGTTGGCAGAAGGTAAATGATTTCCTTATTTCTGAAATAAGCAAATCTAATAAAGAAAACTGTTGTCAGGAATGGACCACATAAATGATACCCATATTGTACTGATCGCCCATGGAGTTATGGGACTAATAGTGTATTCTGTAATAATTTGCACTGCACTGGTGATTCTAAGACAGCGAAACTTCTAAACCTGATCAAATTAGAATATAGAAGTATGTCTTAAGTGTATGGTTGATCGGATGATGAAGTAATGATCTACAGATTAACAATTCTATATGAATCATTTGATTTTTAATATTTGTATCTATTACCCCAAACGCTACGCATTTACTTAATATTTCATTTTACGAAAATCGTCAATCCCAAATCAGTTGCACCCCGCCTGGTATAGGTGGTATACCGGTTAAGGTGCGAACTATATAAGGCTTATTAATGGCGATTGATACCAGATACCAGATATGTAACTAGACATGTAAAATGGGGCAATCAAAGTCGACTGTTATTTGGAACTCTTCGGGAGAAGTAGCTAAGAGTATTTTTGAGTTTAATGTGGAGACCATAGCTGGTGAGACAGTGCCATTGAGCAACTACAAAGGGAAAAAGGCTTATATTATTGTGAATGTTGCAAGCCAGTGAGGGTTAGCGAACCAAAATTATTCGGAGTTGGAGATGCTTTACAAAAAATACGAGTCGTCAGGATTCGAGATTTTAGCGTTTCCATGTAACAATTTTGGCAATCAAGAACCAGGGAGTAACGCAGATATCCTAGCATATGCTAGAAATAAAGGTGCTACTTTTACCATAATGGGAAAGTTGGAATGTGAAAATGGTGACAAAACGCATCCTATGTATAAATTTTTGCGAGCTAACTGCAGTGGAGGAGTGCTGGGACAATCTATCAAGTGGAACTACACTAAATTTTTGTGCAATGCTGACGGGGTTCCGGTCAAGAGATATGGCCCAATGCAAAATCCATTATCTTTCGAGGCAGATATAAATGCTTTACTGAAGTAGGGCAGGGACAGTAAGATGGGAAGCATTAGTTCTAATTGGTAGTCCTATCCATCATGAATGACGTCTGCTGATGTTCAGCCTGAAAAATGATGTATTCGCCACTCAATGGTACATGCTCTTCCTTTTTATGAATTCGTGTCTAGAAATGAATGCAAATCATAGCTCCATTGTAATGTTTTAATGATATTTTAAGGACAGTGAATTAAGATGAATTTTCATTCCATTGAAAGTTGTAGAGTATCTTATCGGTGAAAGCAGTGACATCTAAACGATGACTAACGAAAAAGCCACAGTTACTGGAAAATAAATTAATCCATATTAATAAAAATCTACATTACTTTATAGGAGCTAATCCTTTTGCTGCAGCCAATTTTCTTTCCAAATCTTGCACCTTCTTCTTGGATTCTGCAATCATTTCGCTTTGTTTCCCTAACAAATCTAAACAGACCTTTTCTTCTTCTTCCGACAATTCAACCGTTGGCAACTGTGGAAGTTGCTTTGGTTGTTTTCCAACCGTTTTAGGGGTAAACTTAGCATAAGGAGACCCCATGCCTAGTTTAGTTGGTGTTTGCGAAGCATTGAACTTAGAAGCAGACCAAGATAGAGAAGCGTCCGAAATATTGATCACCGAAGGATCATTGGGGCTGGGCAAAACTTTCGACGGAGATATTGGCACTCCCGGTGTCGACGGAATGGATGATCTTTGAAAAGTTGACATGGAAGGAGAAAATGCATTGTTGCTCTTCTTCACCACAGACGGTTGTTGATGAAGGGAAGCGTTACGAGATAAAGTTGGTTCTAAAGTGCATCCCAAGATCTTGGGCACTAAGTTTTTTCTAAGGATATTTATATCCCTTTCCATTATCGCCGCTTTCTCTATAAATTGCTGCAATTGGTGGTGATAAACTTTCTCAGTTGGTGTCAACTAAAATATGAATCTTATCATTGGGAGTTGAGAAAATGAATCTACCTTACCTTCTTGTTTCTCACAGCATAAATTACCCGCAACATACTATCTACTTTCTCTCTTTGATAATTGTAGCGGTTTTCTAAGGCTATTAACCGCTTTACCAATGCTCTATTTTCATTGGTTAAGTGTAGAATTAATCGTTGTAGCCCTAATGAGAGAGTAGATCCTTCTGACAATGAAGGTTTTTCAACTCCTTCGACAAGTTCTCGTTGAACACCGTATATTTCTTCGACCATTTTCATGTGCACCGTTGTAACTTCATGGAGATCCATAATATGGACTAACACATTCTGTTCCAACTTTTGGGCGGCCTCGGTAAGAATTTTGTTTCTATGAATGTCACCCTACAAAATTCATATCAAATCTGTCAACAATATAGAGATATTTACTCACATGAACTTCAACTTCATTGGTATTTCCGTCTACAGCAACTTCTAATTTGGGTAATTCATTTAGTCCACATGCAATTTTCTCGATTAATCTACTAGTTTGACGCCACTTCATGGATTCATCACTCATCATAGCTTGAAACTCTGTTTTCAACTTGTCCGTTGCGCTCGATGAAATCGTGAGGCTTTTCTTTTTTAACTGCATAGAGCACAACTTGGCATGCATAGTCATATTGATTGCATAAAATTCACCAATCTGTAACCTTAACAGCAATATATGACCCGCAAAAGGGTCTTGGAAGCATTGCATCCCACTAATTTTCCTAGAATAATTGGATCCGTCAAGGAGGGGTAAGCAAAGTGAATGAGATGAAGATGGGTCATTTTCTTCCAAATCGGAACCTTCAATACCTTCCATCGCGCAATGTACCGTTTGCAAAGCCCGACTTAGCCATGCTGAAGAAAGAAGATAACTTTCAGAGGTGACGGTATTCACGCAGAACATTTGGTGCGTAAATCCGGGATCAGGGACCAATTTCCAATTTGAAATAAAAGAAGACGGTTTTCCAACATTGAATGTATCGGCTACCAAACATACGGATGTTTTTCCTATTGTGTAGGTACCATCAATTTTTTTCCATCCTGGATATATCAAGTTCATGGTATCGCCCTATGAATATTGATGAGATGACAACAAATGAATATAGCATCAATTGTACCTGTGCATCCAACAATAGCAAATCAACTTGTCCAGAACCGTAGGCAACTACAATTACAGGAGGAGCCGGACCTAGTGCTTTAGAAATTGGCGTCGAAAGATCGCACAAACGATCTATCGTAGTGGAAGAATCGGCGCATGCTGATTGTCCTTTGAATATAGGCAACGGCCCTTGAAGAGCTACATTACTAATGGCGATGTTTTGCCAATCCATGTCATTAACTCTCGAATGAATTGATACTTTCTGTAACTCTTTCGTCAAAACAAGTAAATTTGAATCACTCAGGAGCGTTTCATTGGGTTCATCAAAGCCGACAGTCTGCTCCAAAAAGAGCTTCGTAATCTCAAAATATGTTTTGTCTTTCAGTTTTCTCTCAGAACTGTTATTGGAGGAATTTTTTTCTATAAGATTTTTGTGCTGGTCATACCACGTCCAGATTTCTCGTTTATTCCTATTGGAAATTGGAGTGTTGGGCGGAATTATCGGACAAAGGAAGAAAATTTCATTTTCACTGGTTGCAAGGAAGATCGTGTATCGAAGCCACTCTACATTTGGACCAAACGTGAAACTTACAAAATTTAGTTTAGAAGGAAGGAGTATGTCTTGAAGAAGAGAAGAATCTCTCATGTCAATGAATGACATCGTTTCTCGTTCGCGTAATATGACAAGGGAATGATCACAAAGTGGATGGAACGCAACCTTGATAAACTTATTACTGGTTCCCATTTCCTGAGACACTATTCTCATGATGGGTCTACTGGGAATTGAACCACTGCTAGCATCCAAAGGTTCCGAGACATTCCCATGCCTCATCCAGTTAAGTGGGATTTCTACCACAGCTACTAACTGTGTTGACCAAAGTGCCAACAAGCTTCCATCTTTGTTGACAGCAATATGACGTAGGGTTGAGAAGTCAATTTTACTACTGCTCAATTCAACAGGTAAATTTTGCAGTGCCGTTTTCTCATTCCGAAGCGAAGTATAAACAATTTGCCCATCCCCTTTCAATGCAAAAAGATCACCAACATTGGTCACAACGAATGAATTACCCAATGGCGATGAGAAATCATCCATGGGGACAGAAATACTACCAAGACTTCTCACCAAGTCAGCATCCATTCTCTATAATTACAGACAATACGATTCAGTTATTGTTGTATGAAGGCAATTATGCTATGACACGATCGAAATAGGTTGTCAAGATGACCAAGATACCAGGATGATATTTTAATACTTCTATGTATTTATTTTAATTCATTGGCAGACCACCAACAACCAGTTTTTGAAAAGCATTATATTTATAAAATCCATGCTCTGCTGCCTGCTCGCCTGCTGCTGCGCCTGCCAAGGAAAATACTGCTGCGCCCTCTCCAAATAAAAATTGCTCCAAATAAGTTGGTACTTCTACAATAAAAATAAAATCATTAGAATTTTTACATTGTCTTCCATATTGTTCACATCAACACAATGTCGAATTTGCAAGAGTTCTTGAACAGTGAGTATATTGGAAGAATCAACTTTGCACTGACTAACGTCACCAATCCAATAGAAACAGTCAGCATTATTACAAATGATGGCAGAAATATTGTGGTAAGATATGAAACGGTATAGAAGATTGTTGTAATTAAGATTTCACTCAGGGCAGTTTGAAAGGCGTCGATCATCTCGTTAATGTCATTTTGGAGCAAAGTCATGAGCGTGTGTTTGCTGAAGATTGTGGAGTGGCATTAAATCCTCTTGGATTGTATATTATACGTGGAGATAACATGTGAGCATTAAATGTAATCTCTTCTCTGATATGACCTTGGATGTTTTTTTGTCTAGTGCAATAATTGGGGAATTAGATGAAGAAGAAGACGGAAAAAGAGATTTGGCTTCCATACGAGCTGCTCCCCTGAAAGCTATCGCTCATGGCTGATAAATCAGGCAAATTATGTGTTTGCATTTTTGAATATATTGTATAAAACAGTAGAAGGTTAAGTGTGATGTATACAAAAAAGAAAGCTTGTAGATAGTTAAGTCCAACATGAAGAGTCAGGACATAGATTAATAATTAAAAGCAATACATAACAGCAGCTAGATATATGATATAAGTATCAATGTATTATTACAATACAAACAGGATGCAACAATTATTCATTCAACCTGATCTGGAGCTGGAAGAGAGGAGTCATCTTCAATCGACTTCTTTTCTAACAGATCTGATTGAAATTTACGAATATTGTAATTGCCGTACATTTCACTACTCTTTGACCAAGAGATTCCACAAATATTCTTCAAAGCCTCAACAACAACCATGATCTGTAAAAAAATTCAGTTAGGACACACCAAAATCTATTGAAGAAGAGCGACTGAATATATGTTTGATTTCTGCGTCCTGCCACATCATGATGCCGAAGCAGAAATGGTAGGAAAGCTTAAGAAATCATTATTAGAAATGTAGCTTCATTAATTTCGACGAACAGCTTATTCCCACCACGGAGTAACAGCATCGAGCTATTGAAGCAAATTTGACGAGTGTGCGACAAAACATATACATACCTCAGGATTGTGAACATCACCATATGCGTATGGACGCAGAAGATCCGCTGCGACAGATAAAGTTAAATCCTTTGTCAAAACATTATGATTTCTCGCCTTGAAATGAACCAGGTATGAAAACTTTTTTGTCATCGTTCCATCCAGTGGAATGGCTGGTTCCGATGTTGCATTGAAATCACCAGTGGAAGAGTTTTCAGTTGTATCCATCCTTCGACGTTTTGAAACGGATTCCAAGTTTGAAGTAGGAAGAGTCAAACCCATCTCCATTAACCCTTCCAAAACTACCTTTTGCATGGTTTCTCTAAGCTCCTCTTCGTTTGGAAAACATACATGTTTAAGGGGAATCATACGAATCACATGTCTACAACACGAAGCATTCTCTCTTTTCACTCTTTCAAAGATTGCATTCACCAATTTAATTGGGCAGAACTTCCTCCTGTTAAGTTTAATCAAGGTGATACCCTTGACATCGGTCTTTATGGAAACGGCGTTTTGGGTAGAACCATGCTTTTTTTGTTTAACTTCATTAAGCTCGGCCCTGAGTAAATTTTCAATGGAAGAAGGAGGTTGATTGGATTCTTCTTCAATTTCATCATCTCTATTGTCTTCCCCTGTATCGTGTTCTGCACTAGGATAGATCTCTTCAATGGCTTGATTGAGCAAGTTCACCAATTCCTTGGAAGTCTCTCTCTCCCTAGCAGCATCACATGTTCCAATAACTACTCCATGACCACGGCAACTGGCGAAATCATGTTGGCCTTTGCCAGTGCCTTTTCCTCCTTTCCAATTCTTACCCATGGCAGCTCAGTAAAAAAATATGATTTACCCCTTGAAAAAACCACCCAGAGAACCACCCAAAAAATGAGTGGATGTCCGACATTTCAACACTTTTAAATATTCTACCTGTTATAATGTATCATACAAATTAAAAACAATGAAGCTCCATACATGCTGGAATAAATAAAAATATTGTCTAAGAATTAAGTAATGGGACACTATTGATGTAGGCCCAGTTCATAGCTCACTTGTTAATCCAATCATTCCATGGAACAAGAACTAATAGATTTGACTGAGGACGGGGACATTAAAAATGAACCAGTTTCCGAATTGAAAACAGATGTTTCAGAGAAAAAGCGGAAGTTTCCTCTTACAATTGCACACACGCATCCACCAGTTCCCGTGCATGAGCATCATCATCAGCTAAAACAACCACCTCGTAACCCATATGAGTCCAACATGCATGCGCGTGATATGTACTATGCTCAGCACAGTTTAGAAGCAGGTAGATTGATCTTTATCATTTTATACAATGATCATTTTATCGCTTATTTTTCCAGCATGCAGAAATTTGACCATAGATTTCAGTTTACTAAACCCAAAGGAATTTACTGCCAGAGCTGAACTGGGCCCAATTCCAGGTATTGTAATAGATACATTGAAATTGTGCCCTGGCGTTCGATTTGAATACAATTTAAAGCGTTGGCAATTTCCTCTCATGCATCATGATCGTTTACTGGCGAGCCTACGCAAATTAGGATGTGGGGTTGAGCCAATTCCAAGACATGTAATGGTTGCTGCAACCATATATAGACCCCAGAGTACCGCCGATGAAAATATTGCAAATGATCTTAAAGAGGGAGGATTAGATGAGACAGTGCTTCAGAATCTTGCTCCTTTTCAGCGAGAAGCTGTTCGCTTCATAACCTCGAAGAATGGCCGTGCGCTTGTTGCAGATGAAATGGGTTTGGGAAAGACCCGTACTGCAATTGCTGCTGCGTGTTTCTATCAACAGGAATGGCCAGTTTTGATTTTGTGCCCATCTTCAGCGAGGCATCATTGGCAACAGGAATTATTGAATGTCGTACCAGAGAGTCTTCTGGAACCACGGCAAATAACGGTTGTGGATAATGGACATCATCCACTGCAAAGAAGCAACGATGCATTTGATTACAAATTTGTCATTATTTCATACAACTTGGCCGTTACAAAGGCACCTTTACTAGTTCCCTTCAACTTTCAAGTAATTATTGCAGATGAGAGTCATTATCTCAAAACAAGACAATCTAAGAGGACAAAAGTACTCGTACCGATGATTCAGCGTGCAAAGCGAGCAATCCTGTTATCCGGAACTCCTGCATTATCCCGACCACTAGAACTCTTTTCGCAGTTACAGGCCTTGGATTCTTTGAAGTGGAATGACTTGAAGGAATTTGGCAAGCGATATTGTAGAGATGCTCGACCTTCATCGAAGAAGTCACTGTTCAACAGTCACAATCGATTTACTTGGGGTGACAATGGTTACAAGGGTGCTAACAATACTACTGAGCTACATTTTATTCTCTCTGCAACCGTGATGATAAGGCGATTGAAGAAGGACATTCTTCAACAACTTCCCCCAAAGAATCGATATTTGGTAAAGATTGACATCAATGATAATGAAACTAGAAGTCGCTTTATGCAGATGCTTGCTACACTCAGCAAGTACGAAGAATTACTTTCCAAAAAGAAAGCTAAATCTACTTCCAAATTGTCTTTATCACTCAAATCTTCTAGTGAACAAACTCTGGAGTCTCAAGAGACTATGAGCGATATTCTTTCGAGTAAGAAACAAGTATTGTTGGAGCTTTTCAACGAGTCTGGTTCTGCGAAGCTTCCTGCTGTTTTAAGCTATATTGATACTTATCTGGTGAAAGATTCGTCTGGAAAAGTAAGGATCTATACACTAGCAATATTTTCGTTATTATTTCTTATGTGATAGATCCTAGTATTTGCTCATCACAAGGCAGTCATTGATGGTTTGTGCAATTTTTTTCGCGAGAAAAACTTAAAATATATCAAGATCGATGGTTCTACCTCTTCTAAAGATCGCCACGTTTACACTCAACGGTTTCAGAGTGATCCTGACTTACGCGTCGCAGTTCTTGGAATAACAGCTGCGGGTATAGCGCTAACTCTGACTGCTGCGAATGTGGTGTTCTTTACAGAAATGTTTTGGACTCCTGGGTCACTTATTCAAGCGGAGGATCGTGCTCATCGAATCGGTCAAATCAAAGAAGTGAAAGTATTCTATTTTTTTGCTGAAAATTCTGTGGATGAGTTGCTCTGGCCGCTTGTCCGAAAGAAAATGAAGTTGTTTGGTCAGTTTATTGAAGGAAGATTCAATGCTGATATGGGCGCCTCTTTGTTGAAGCAGCAGCCGGGGATTAAATCGAGTAGCCAACCGCAGGAAGAATCGTCGGAGGGTAATGATACAGGGAATGAGACTCGTGATATGGGTATGGTTGAAACAATTATTGGAAATGTTGAAGAATTCGAAGGTTCGTTGGTGTATTCCAAGTTGCAAGGTGTTCTTAAATTATTTATTATAGTGATTGCCCAAGAATTGGCTCACGAAGAGGAGCGCATGGATATTTTGGTGCAACCCGGCGCATCAAATCGTAAGCGAAAATCTAACGTAGATGGGGAAGGTGATGATGAAGATGAAGTGGATGAAAAGGGTGCTGAATCAGATAACGATTATGAAGAATATTTGAACCAACCGGAGAAACCAGACGCGTTAGCCCTTGAATACGTTCGGCAGTATGAAGCTTACATGGCACAACAAGAACTCATAAGACAGAATCAATTCGAGAAGGGAAAAATACAAATTATTGAAATTCCTGACGACGATGATCCTAAACCACATATTGCTACAACTATGAAGTCCGATCAATTATCTGAAACAATAGAATTGATAGAATTGATTGATTCGGATGACGATGCTGTTGGAACACATGTGGCAAGCAGTCGTAAATTTGAAAATGCTCAGCAGAACAAGGATGATTTTGACGCACAACGTATTATTTTAGTGGCAAATGATGCGATGGATAGTGTCCAAATAGAAAAAGAACATGATACTGCAATAACTCAGTTTATTTTGTAACTCAAAGGTTTTGTTGACAATAATTTTTATTTTAGTTCATTGATCAATCCGGATATCAATGATTTCCAAGATATGCTCATCATGATGATTGTGTCAGCATATTGACCACCATCTGTGCATACTCTGCAGAATTATCTAAAACATATCCACCAGCTAATGCCGCCGTACTGAAGAGCAACAATACTCGCTCCTTTCCATCATTAGAATCTCCTTCAGTGTCATACATCTGACGAAGTTTTTTAATGATTGGATGCTCTAAATTAATTTCGAGAACTGCTTGGTTGAAAATGGTAGAGAAACTTCCCTTGCCAGAGACCGATTCATCATTTTCTGCAACAGCTTGGGCCCGCAAATATTTTTGCATATTCGGCGAAACACCATATTCACTCTGCACGATCATAGCAGGAGAATCGACCAATCTTGTAGACGCTTCCACGCGAGTTATTTTTTCTCCAAGCACTTGCTTCATCCACCTGCGGAAATCCTCGGAGTCTAAATTCTTTACTTCCTTTTCCTGTTTCTCTTCCGCTGACATATCCTTCGGCGACTCCTTAGCAGCGTCAACTATTACTTTCCCTTCAAATTTATCAATATTTTGGAGCATCATTTCGTCAATGGGCTCCGCTAAAAGAAGAACTTCATAACCTTTCTTCTTTAAAATTTCTAAGGCAGGTGAGGCTGCAGCCTGTGCTCTGGTCTCTCCCACTACATAGTATATATTCTTCTGTTCGCTTGGCATGCGTTTGACGTAGTCTGTAAGAGATGTCATAGAACCACTGTCAGATGCAGTTGTGGTTGAATGAAACCTGCAAAGCGGCACCAAAGCTTCTTTGTTGCTTTCATCTTCGATAATTCCAACTTTTAAATACTTTCCGAAATTCTTCCAAAAGATATGGTAATCATCTGGATGATCATTTGCAACAGCGGAAATCATTTCCAACGCTTTGCGAACTATTTTCTGCTTAATTATCCTAAGTGAACGGCTCTGTTGCAAGATCTCACGGCCAACATTCAGCGGCAAATCTTCAGAGTCAACCATTCCTCGAAGGAAGAGCAACCACCGTGGAATAAGATCATGAAAATTATCATTGATGAACACTCGTTTGACATAAAGACGCATTGAGCGACTTGTTGTTGAAAACATATCTCTTGATATTTCATATGGGATTTCAGATGGCAAAAAGATCATCGCCTTGAAATCAACACTGCCCTCCACACTAAAGTGTGAGTAAGCCATCGGTTTGTCGTAAGCACGAAAAGTTTGCTTGTAAAAATCTTCATATTCCTCCATTTTACATTCCTTGGGAGGCCTCAACCACAGCGGCTTTTTATTGTTGACTAATATCCACTCTTTTATCTTCTTCACCACAGATTTCATTGGATAGTTACCATCACTAGTCGGCGGTGCATCCAAGTCAGGCACAGATTCTGGACGTGAGACAGTCTTCTGCAGTTCAATAGGAAAGGAAATGAACTCAGAGTATTTTTCAATGAGCACTTTCAAAGCGTGATCATCAAGATATTGATCGCTCTCATCTTTCAACGAAAGAATTATTCTTGTGCCAGTGTTCTCAATTGGATCAGACTCCTCATCACGTTGAATGGTGTACTCATTGAGGGTATTTGAGTTTGCTTCCCATCTCCATTGTTCACCAGAACTACCTTTTGTTACAACAGTAATCTTGTTGGCAACTAAAAACCCAGAGTAAAACCCAACACCAAACTGACCAATTAGACTCAACGGTGAGGCCCCATCATCCATCTGCCTTTTGTCTTTAGTGGCAGTGTCCATAAACTTTTTCGTGCCCGACTCAGCAATCTTTCCAAGATTTTCAATAAGATCTTCCTTATTCATCCCAATTCCACGATCTTCAATAGTAAGAGTGTTTGCTTCCCGGTCCGCTGAAACGCGGATCCCTAAATTTCCGGGTGGCAAACCATCCTTAATCGTTAGAAATCGCTTCTTGTCACAAGCATCAGCAGCATTCGATATTAATTCACGCAAAAACACGTCCTTATTTGAATAAAGGGAGTTGATGATTATGTCCATAACTCGAGCAACATTCGATTCAAATGCATACTTTTCGCCTGTCGCTGAAGGAGCTGGCGAACACGAACTTGAGTCAACAACCGACATCCTCACCATACTTTTAGCTTCTCTCACCCTTGATGATTCAAATTTGAAAGATAGATGATTTACGGGGTAAACTACAGTTGTTAGTCCAGGGTGATCGAAACTTCGTTGAGTATCTTTGCTGTAGGTCCATCTTTTCCCATGCACATTATTACAGGGAGTCCACCTCGATGGCAACCAAGCATGACTAGAGTAGAGCACCAATAAAACAATTAACCCAAAAAATATCATCGTATTGCGTATTTTGCAACTTTTTTTTAAAAATTAAATTTTATACTATACAATACAGTATATGGCTATAGAAGTATTCCACTAACGTTATGGCATATAAAGTCAATTAATTTTTTTTTAACGGTGACGAAACGAACTCAATTAATTAATTAATTGTGCCGTAGAAGAAGATGTGGCTGCGCTGCTGCGCCTGCTCTGCTGGCGCGGCCTGCGCTGGCGCGCTCGCCTCTGCTTCTGTTCTTCGAGCCGAAGAATAGAGCTCTAATGATGATTGGAATTGGCATCAGTATTATAATCTGAAATCTCAAGGTACAGGTGCAGTTATCATCGACAGCACAAATCAATGGGAACCATTGAAAGTTTCGATGTGGAATATAGTGATCAAAAACATAATCCCAACGCTGCGACCGTACAATCGAAAAAGATGCGCTTATTGTGTTTGCACGGTTGGAGGACAAGCGGAAGCATACTTATGATGCAGTGTGCCGGATTGAAGTATCACACTCAATTTGAGATGGTAACAATAAATGCCCCCTGGTTAGCAGATGGTCTTCCTGATCCCATGATTGGTCAAATCTACAACAACGTACCGTATTATCAATGGTATTATCGGTACGACGAGGGGAACACTGTACGTTTCGAAGGTGTTCAAGAAAGTATCAATTTAATAGTTCGCCACATCGAAGAAACAGGTCCATATGACGGTTTGCTGGGATTCTCACAAGGTGCAGCAATCGCTACCATGGTTTTGACAGAGCTGTTAAATAAAAGGCGTAATTCAATAAATTATTTTCCGTGCAATTTCTTTCCTAGATTTGCTGTGTTAATTGGTGGAATTCAACCCATGGAAGAATATTTTCCGTCAGTAAGTATTAACGACAACAAGTCAATCGGCAAATATTTATTGCACTTCATAGGCGCCGTTGGATATTCCTAGTCTTCATATACTTGGCCGTGCAGACTACCTTCTGAGCCGAAGTGAACAATTGGTTACATGCTACGCCTCTGATGATAATAAGTGCTTCAGAAGCATCGATGCTAAGAGTGCTATAGAACCAAGCGAAGATGAGATAGTGGATGGGAAGCGAACAATTTTATATCATGGAGAGGGACACCAAATCCCATCAATTAAAACAGGGCTTTATCCAAAGATTAAGTTATGGCTTGAGGGTCAACAAATTTTAAAAAAATCCGATTCATAGTTTAAAATAGAGAAATATAACGCATCAAATTCTTACGTACAACTCAAACGTCAGGAGTAGGAGGATATCAACACTTCAAAGAAGGGTACTTCCGATAAAGTTCAAGAATTGCTGCTTCCTTTGATTTCGCCTCAAGATTGTACTCTGGAATACTTTCAATCAAATCGGAATGTGAGCCAATACGCGCTCCAAGCTTTTGTTCAGAGAGGTGAAATTTTGGTCTAATCCCCCGTCTTGCCCACGTATTAAGACATGGTTTAATCCATTGCGCTGCAGTTCCTAGGAAATCTCTGTCATCGGGATGAGATAAGAAGTAACATTCAAAATGATGGTTATCAAATACCACTGGGATGTTCAAACGATGAGAAATTTGGAGGCAATCGTATGGGGAAAAACAACGCTCGTCATTTTCCAGAACTAATCGACGACGAACAGGTTCTGATAACCGAAAGTTTTCACACCATCTCTCTATCGTTTTTCCTTTATCGCCATACAAACCCCCTCCATGGACAACGAGAACACTATCTGCATCAGTTCCCATTACATCCAGTATCTCTGCGTGATACTGTATCACTGTTTCCTCATGCATCCAATCCTCGTAATCCTCATCCATATGCTATTAATTTTGCTTCAAGTGAACTGAAGGCAGTAGGTGATTTGGTGAGATCATTGGGCCATCGCTTAACTATGCATCCCGGACAATTTAATGTTATTGGAACCCCAGACACTAATACTTTTGAAAGTACCAACAAGATTAAGAGCTCATTCTCAAACACTTAATTCCGTTCACTGAATCATAGGTATTAAGTCCTTAATATTCTGTATACATAAATCCTGCAATTGCTGTAAGCCACGTTTTTCAATGGAAGCTAGAGTCATGCTCCTGCTGCAAAAAATTGGTGGCTTGGAGTCCCTCAATATGCTATTGATGCAACAAAGGCCCAGTCGAATGTGCATTGCGCTTTGATTATAATGGTGGAGGTCAAGACTAGAATTCATCTCGAGAGCAAGTGAATGCTCCTTCTCAACTGCGGCAGAGTAGCTGTGAAATCGTCCTTTCTTTTTCCGATAGTCCTCTAATTCTACGTTATTTTCTGGCATCTCTTCGCAATACTCTCTATTGTTTCGTGAATAACTTCTTGTTATTATTTGGATAACTACACTCTCCTTTGATTGATGTTCCATTTATTGAGATAATCCACAACGGTGGTAAATTTATGAATGCCAATCCTATTCCCATTACCTAACCATCAATCACAAAAGTGCACACTACGTATCTAATACGTAGGTATTCAATATGGCAATGGACCTTCATCATAACCAACCATTTCAGTACACCATACACATAACATCTCACATTCACACATAAAAATGCTGTCATCGATTCTTTTCTTCTAAATCCCACATGTTCACAAGCAACCAGTATCATCATATCATAACCACCTATTCATAAGTCTATATTGTGTACTACAGTACGGTGAGTATTGTATATCTCACATTCAAAAAAAGAATATGAATCGGAATATATTCAAACACTTATCTATAAGATCTAAGATCATTTTGTCCAAACAATCAAAATAATTACCTTATACTTATTCACACTAAACTACCAATAAGGATGAAGATTCGTTACAACAACAAGTTTTACTGAGACACGATATAGCAATATTTCTTGCGAAAGGAATGTAACTTAAAGTATACCATACCAACGAAAGAAACTGACAAAAAACAAACACAACAATCAAGAATATTCTACCGGGGATATAGTTAGGGTAGAAAGCAAGAAGCAATGTCAAAAACATGAAAAGCAAGTAACAAATGGATGCGATAGCCCTAAGAACACGATTCCATCAAATATAGCGAAATGGGGTGGGGGAAAAAAATACCTTGTCGGTGCGAACATTTTTTTAAATTGGGCGACAGGACCAAAGAGAAAACATGTAGATGAAATCCCCAAAATATTACCGATACTGTATAAAACAGCGAAAGGATAAGGGTTTCCAGCGAGTAACTTCATCAAGCGGAATGTGCTTCCCATTGAAATCAAAAACCCTAAAACAATACAAAATATACAGCACATCAATCGATACTCAAAGCTCATTGATGGACAATGCGAGCAGCACTGCTCCTCCAATTCTATGTAAAGGCCGGAATAATTTGAATACAACGAGGGTATTGATCAAGTACCTTCATACCAAGTTTTCGGCTGAAAATCTTCCTGACCAATGAGAGAATACGCTTGCTTTCTGATTGTATCAAACATGACAGTTCGCAACTCTTGTAAAAATAGAACACACACAAGGCAATGCAAGAAATATTATGCATTTCGGCTCAAAATGGAAAATTCATTCAGTATTGGGAAAATTCGGTTGAATTATGTGGTTAATTTTTGGGTTCTGTTTGTGGTCCGAAAATTCGGTTAAACTTCCGCACTGTTTTTTTTTTATTAATGTCCCTGATAAATCATGCCAAATTAAGATGTCCTCACCGGTAAAATACTCGAGTAGCTACAACAAAAAAATTTTGTAATCACCAGTTTATAGAAGCAACTAAAAGTAATTTGCTTACGATCCTTATTGTATTCGGTACTACTACGTCCATGGCATTTTGTTCGACGAGGTTCGGTCGTGAAGCTGGTGTTATTACAAACTTGGAGGATTGACATAAAGAACTACAAGGAGAAATATAAATGGGAAGTTCAAAAGAAAGGAGAAGGCATAGTGAAAGCAACAAATATTATGCGCTTGCACATCTTTTCCATGATTAGAAAGTAATTAAGCTAGTTGGGTGGCAGTGGCCGCTGTTCGTCTCTGGTGCACCGCCGTTGCTTTTTGGCATGTAGGCTCTCCATCTGTTGCCCAATGCTACCATCATCATCATCATCCTCATCACTGTTCGCATCTGTTGTTTTTCTTTTTCTCTTTTATTTCCTCTTCATAATGAAACAACATACGATACGAAACTGTGTTTGTCATCGTTATCTCTCGTCTGAACTATATTATTCGGGATGAGACGTTTCACGATCGCCACACTTAATTCTTCCAGTGTTTTTATAGAACATACGTAGGCTGCCAAATCTCCATAGTGATTATCCCTTGTTAGTCAATTGCATTTACTTGAGTGCTCGGCTACGACTTTAAGCAACTTTCGCGTCGTACAAATTAGTTACACCCTTATTGCAACAATATTTTCAACTCTTCATAGAACTAACCAAGAATGATCTTCCTGCTTAATAAACTCCAGACATCAGGTACAGTTTCTGTCACTACAACGACAATAGTGTTCCCCACTTGGTGCTCTTTCCAAACTATTCAGAGTTTCTCCCAACATTTTCTCCCACACTAGAGGAAATTATTTGATTGTTAAGAACGAGTGGTCAATAGGGAGAAATTGCACAAGTTATCCATACAGCAAGTCCCCATTCGCATGACATCGCCACAGCACATGCTGCATTGGAAGCAGTAGGTTGGAAAATTGTCGACAAGAAAGATCTGTTCAACAAATTCTACTTTGAAATTCTATTATCAGATCAAGTCTACTCTGCTCTGATACCACTTCCTCCGTCGCTTATCCAACTCTTCGAACGATGTTTGCCCAGGGATTTGGTCCAACGTGTTCAAGACGAAATAGAGCCATCTGAGTGGGCCATATCGGAGTCACTTGGTACTCGAGTTAAGACCAAACTACGCTACGCATATATTCTTGTTGCACACATGTTTATCATTGGTCACCACGGTGTATTTGAGAATCAAAGCCCTGATCACTTGGGCATCAGGACCTCCTTAGAACATGCTAAGGCATTCTTTGCAGCGCATGGATATTAAGTTCCCAAATGAGAGTATTTGGAAGAAGTACAACTGTAACTTCCATCTTCATGCTGATTATTTCAATACTATATCTGAAAACTTTCGTTGAATTGTCGACTCATTGGGTGAAGGTGTTGCTGGTGAGGAGAAATTGTTCCATTACACGGGAGACTCTCCGTTCCTAAGTTATGTTCCAACCAAACCTGAGCAGATTGGCTATTGGATGATGAGTTGTGTGTCAAGTTGGCAGGTGACGGTGACAGATCATATGAAGATGGATTGTGGTTGTTCAAAGTTGGGGATCTCCAGCCCAGTAATTGGAATTGTACCGGATTGGATCAATATTATTGAAATTTATCCAGACTCTGCACCTGTTCTCTTTTTTGGTTGTTATTACAATAGTGCTGAGGTGAATCAATTATTGAAAGATCACAACATTCCATTCACCGCTGCTAGCTCAACAAATAGTTATAAAAGATTATGTACGGTTTTGACTCATTTAGTCCAAACACGCGGTCAATATATATGATGGATTCATCAAAAGAACGCATGTTTATTCACACCATGAACATATTGAAGGAAGTCTACTTTGAGCACCGCCTATTCTTCATCCATTGGCTCCACTTTCAGACGATATGTTGAGATGTTGCGAAATCCTGGCGCGTGAAGTTTGTACAGTATGCTT